>SMVB01005921.1_pt1 | contig 14189 bp, 15 predicted proteins | sample 2456461 | NCBI WGS metagenome assembly SMVB01 (sample SAMN11095934, study PRJNA526329) | marine sediment metagenome | biome: Marine sediment; feature: Surficial sediment; material: Deep marine sediment; isolation source: Hadal surficial sediment | place: Pacific Ocean | collected 2014-05 | depth... | reverse complement strand
GGGGATGACAAGCGCGTGGATGGCAACTTTATCGGACAGACTCAGTTTGGCCGTTACCAACTGGATGCTTCTCGCTATAACGGGCAGAACTACTGGGGTGCAAACACGAACGGCTCAGTGGCATGGATGGCGGGTCGACCGTATTTATCGCGGCAGATTCGCAACGGGTTTGCGGTGGCCAAGGTTGGTGAGTTCGAGAACGTGAGGGTATATGTCGAGAACCATGAAGTTGGCCGTACGGATGCGCACGGTCGTATCCTGCTACCAGCGCTACGGCCATTTGAATACAACCGCGTGAGCATCGAGCCGGCAGATCTGCCGCTGAATGTACGGATCAATACGACCAGAATGTCGGCGTCACCGTATTCAGGGACCGGTACGCTGATCGAGTTTTCACTCGATGCCTCGCGTTCGCTCGTGCTGCAAGTGATACGGAGCAACGGGGAGCCGGTACCCGAAGGCTCGCTGGCATACATTGAGGGCCGTGACGTAGCGCTGCTTGTCGGCCTCAATGGTTTTCTTTACGTCAATGCTATGAACCAGCCTGAGGTGGCAACGGTTACCTGGCGCGGCGGTAGCTGCACGCTTGTGGTGCCGATTCCCGACGGCGATCATCCGTTACCGAATATAGGCCCGGTGACCTGTGAGGATGAGGTTTGACTGAACCAAACAACCGGAGTTGCGAAACGACAACCCGGGTTTTGCGGGCTGTACACGGCACAAGTGTGCTCATCGCCGTGATAGGTCTCTTGTTTGCGGGAAATGCGGCATGGGCGGCGCGCAACTGTACGCTCACTGTAACCAGCATCAGTTTCGGTAGCTATTTGCCTGCTCAGGCTGTGCCGGTGAACGCTAACGGCAACGTGAATGTACGCTGCCGGGGCAGGCCGAATGGCGGGCAGCCTGCGTTTTACCTGCTGGGATTGAGTGCTGGCAACAGCGGCAGCTTTAATGAGCGCTACATGCAGAAGTCGCCGGGTAAGGTGATTACCTACAACGTGTATATCGACGCACTGCACGAGAACGTCTGGGGTGACGGCAGTCCGGGCACTTCGCTGATCCAACAGACCTTCCCGTGTGTGGGTAACGGCCCCAATTGCAGAAACAGATATGATGCGGATCACCCGGCCTACGGGCGCGCGGAAGCGTATCAGGATCCAGAGCCCGGTTATTACAGTGACAGCCTGGTTGTTTTACTCGTGTTCTAAGCACTATGACCGCCACGCGTGACGGGAGATAGTGGCTAACAGCGAAGACGGCAACCACGGCCAATTTGTCGGTGTTTAAACTCTCCTTTGTAGGTGGGATACTCCCCAAGTATTCCTACCCCCGAGGCCAACAGTATTGAAGAACGCGAGTTGTGTCACTCACTGGTCGGCCAATGGAATTCTAACGGTCCGTGTGGAAGGTCCGGTAGATGTCGAATCACTGATCAGGTACGCCCACAAGCACAAGGATGTGTGGGTCGAGCACGCTTGTATCCTGTGGGATTTCAGGTTGCTGGATCCCAGCGTCCTGACGAGCGAATCGATCAAGAATTTGCCCGAAACCTTCAGCGCAATACACGGGCTCAGGGCTGGGGGCCGAACCGCCCTGCTGGTTCGGAAAAGCTTAGAGCTGATCGCAAAGATCATTGTGGTTCAAAATGAAGCGAACGACGCACCGGTAGAGCATCGTTCCTTCTGTTCCGAGGCGGACGCCATATCCTGGCTGGGAGCCATCTAGCAGTACAATTTTAGATTGCCGCGGCAGCGGTAACATGACTTCCGTAACCACAACGGGCGGGCTTTATGGAAACGGGATATCTAAAGTGGATCTGTTGATTCGGGGCGGAACAATCGTCATGGTAGGTAGCACGGCTCGGGTGGATGTTGGCATTCACAACGGCCACGTCGTCCAGATTGGTGGTGACATGTCTGCCGTCAGGGAAATCGACGCGACTGGCCATGTCGTTACGCCTGGAGGCGTGGACCCGCACGTTCACTTGACGCCAGCTTCTCGGCGATCCGATGAATGGAAATGGTCCGATGACTTTGAGTCGGGAACCCGTGCCGCCTTGGCGGGGGGCATCACCACGCTCGGAAATATGAGTTTTCCCGAACGAGATGAAACGATGGCCGATGCGATCGCCCGTGATGATGCCGAGGCGAAAGGGCTTTCCATTACTGACTATTTTTTTCACCCGGTGCTCACGTATCCGAGCAGAGAGAACCTTGCAACCATCGCGCCACTCCATGCCCAGGGTCATACCTCAATCAAGTTTTTTCTATCCTTCCATAGCTTTGATCGACACGTACCCGAGTTTCTTGAGGCCATGCGCATCGTGAAAAAGGCCGGTGGAATTTCACTGATGCATTGCGAAGATGCAGCGATCATTGACTGCTGTTGCAGCCTGTTGCGCGAAGCGGGAAAAATTGAACCACGCTATTACCCACAAGCAAGACCGGTACAAGCCGAAGCCGTATCCACATACCGCGCAATCGGATTCTGCGAGACCACCGGTTGCCCCGGCTACATCGTGCATCTGGCTAGTGCGCGGGCACTAGCGGCCTGCCATGATGGAAGAAGTCGCGGCGTTCCGGTCTACGTCGAAACCAGACCCTTGTACTTGCATCTCACCGGACAACGATTCGACGAAGAAGATGGTGCGAAGTATGCAGGTGCACCACCTTTGCGGGACCAATCCGACGTAGACGCCATGTGGGCTGCGTTAGCGTTCGGCAACATCGATACGCTGGCGACAGATCACGCACCCTGGACGCTGGCAGAAAAGCTAGACCCTGAACGTGATGCGACCAACTTGAGGCAGGGCGTAGCTGATCTTGAAACCAGTCTGCCCATGCTCTATTCAACAGGTGTGCTCGGCGGACGCATCAGCCTGGAACAATTTGTCGCCGTTACATCGACCAATCCAGCAAAGTTGTTTGGTCTGTATCCTCAAAAAGGATCGATCAGCGTCGGTAGCGATGCGGATCTGGTTGTGTGGGACGATCACGAAACCAGAACGATTGATGGCGCTACCATGCACAGTCGATCGGATTACTCACCCTACGACGGATTTGAAGTGACAGGCTGGCCTAAGTTCACCATCAGTCGCGGAGAGGTAGTCGCTGAAAAGAATGACGTTGTTGGTAAACCCGGCCGTGGTCGATTGGTCAGACGCGGTCCTCACCGCGCGATCTGAACTTGAGCGCTATGTCGAGGTCGCTGAGACAGAACATTCTCGCACAAAGGGACGTTTCGTTCGGACTCTGCGTTCAACCGCGCGCAGCGTCGAGCGCGGCTCGGGGATCATAGCCATGGCCCGACCCGGTGTTCTACTTTGCCGGTCTATACGATCCGTCCGCTCCTGACATCGGTGTATTCGCCGTCTTTGAGGACCATTTCGCCGTTGACGAACACCGCGTGATAGCCCTCGGCCCTGCGCACGTAGCGGCGCGCCTCTCCCGGAAAGTCGTCCACGAACTCGTCGTCGCTGCAGTGGACGGTATCGATGTCGAACACGACCAGATCCGCGGCGTTTCCGACCTCGATGGTGCCGCGGTCACTAAGACCCCAGTCTGCGGCCACTTCTCCGGTCATCCGATGAACCGCGCGTTCCAGGGTCATCTTGCCGGTCTCGCGGACGTAGTGTTCCAGCAGATGGGTGGTGTCGCCGGTACCGCAAAACTGGGTGATGTGAGCGCCTGCGTCCGAGGCGCCAAAGTGCAGGAGCGGGTGGTCGATCAGGTCTGCAACCGCTGCCTTGTCAGCGTTCAGGACGTTTTGCAAGCGGAATTCCGCGTCCAGATCGTCTGCCAGAGAAACATCGATAATGACGTCTCCAAGCTCCTTGCCTTCGGTCTGCGCGATCTCTGCCAGGCTTCTGCCGATGTAGGGTTGGTTTTCCTCGGCCGCAACCCGACCCACGGTCAGAAACGGCAGAATGGCGCCCATGCCCTGGGCATCCTTCATCTGCTTCACCAGTTCCCTGCGGGTGTCTGCATCTTCGAAATGCGCACGCCGTTCTGATCTGGGCAGGTCCATGATGGCCTTCCAGCGCGGCATTCCGAACAGCAGCATGCTGGTTTCCGACAGACGCATGTTCATGTCGAAACAGCGCGGCATGATCTGGCCGTACACGCGCGCGCCGCGGGCTTTTTCCTGCTCCAGAGCTTCAATGATCGCGCTGGCCTTGGGATCGGTCGGTAAAGACAGCACCGGTTGCAAAGAACACGGCATACCGGAGGCGAGGCTGATGTCGCCAAGCTCCCTGATGTTCGCGAGCTGCTGCTCGGGGTCGATAAAATAGGGCACAACCTGCCACACTCCGCGGCCGCTCTTTGCCATGGCCTGGGCCAGCGCAATCTTCTCGTCGAGCTCGGCGAACCGGCTCGGCACAGGATGCATGTTTTCGTCCATGTCCACGTAGGAAGACGAGATACCTGCCGCGCCGGCTGCCATGGCTTCCACAACGAGGCGACACATCTCGGCGATCTCTTCGGGGGCCGCAGCGCGTTCCTGGCTCGCCGTACCCATCACGTAGTAGCGCAGCGCCGAGTGGCCGATGAGGGCGGCTACGTTGATACCGAGTGTGGGGCGAATGAAGTCCAGGTATTCGGCGAAGCTCTCCCAGGTAAACGGCACTGCCGCATCGAAAGTCGGCTTCTTGATGTCCTCGATCACGGCGAACATGCTCACCAGCTTGTCGCGTCCGTCGCTCCTGACAGGTGCCAGGCTCAGCGAGCAGTTTCCGATCACCACCGTGGTGATTCCATGCTCGATGGACGGCGTGGCAAGCCCGTCCCAGCACAACTGGGGGTCGAAGTGCGTGTGGATGTCGATGAATCCTGGCGCTAGTACCGTGCCGCCGGCATCGAGCTCGGAATCGGCGGAACCGGTAAACTCACCCACCGCGAGGATCTGCCCATCCTTGATGGCCACATCACCGTGCCGCTCTGGTGCGCCCGTGCCGTCGACGATCCGTGCGTTGCGGATCACGAGATCTGCATCACTCATCTTCCAGTATCCTGTTTGGTTGTCTAACGGCCGCCGTTGATTTCGATGGTCGCTCCAGTCATCCACGAGGATGCGGGCGAAGCGAGGTAGATCGCAGCGGTGGCGATGTCTTCGGGCGTCCCCACGCGGCCGAGGGGAATTTCAAAGCGTTCGCCGAGCCCGGGAATGTCTTCTTCGGTGATACCGAAGAATTCCAGGAACACTTCGGTGGGAATCGGTCCCGGGGATATGCCGTTGACCCGGATCCCGTAGGTGGCGAGTTCCGCTGCGAGCGTCTGGGTGAGACTGTTGACACCGGCTTTGGCCACGCCGTAGGGGCCGTTCGATGGCGAGGGCTTTCTACCGGCACCCGATGAGATGTTGATAATGGTCCCGCCGTCTTGGTCTTTCATGATGTTGGCGGCGGCCTGGGCGCCGGACCAAACGGCTTTGAGGTTGAGATTTAGCTGGAAGTCCCACTGTCGTTCAGGCATCTCGAGCAAGGTGCGTGGCACGCGATCATCGGCGCCACCGGCGTTGCTGACCCAGCAGTCGAGCCGGCCGAATTCGTCCACCGTGGCTTGGGCGAGATGCCGAACCTGTTCGATCTCCATCATGTCCGTGGTGACGGCCAGCGCGCGCCTGCCCAGCGCACGGACCTTGTCCGCCACGGCCTCGATCTCTGCCGTGCGCCGTGCCGCCAGCACCACGTCGGCGCCGGCCTGGGCCAACCCCAGCGCAATTCCCTCGCCGATACCGCGACCGCCGCCCGTGACCACGGCCACCTGCCCGTCGAGCTTGAACTGGTCCAGAATGTTCGCCATGTTTCCCCCCCCGGTTCTGATCGGCCGCGCAGTATAGCATCGTGGTGAAACACGCTTGCCAGATGGCCTAGAATGAGCCCGTGTATTCCAGGGAGGAGCGCGAACATGAACCACAGCCTCGGCCAAGGCATCGGCCGAAGGATCGGCCGCAGAAAATTTATCCAACACCTGGCCATGCTCGGTGTTGGCAGTCAGGCCTTCTTACGCTCGGGAAATCTGCGCGCTGCGGTGCTCGAGGCCCGGGAGTCGGCAGGGTTTGGATCGGCATGGCCGCCGATGACCTACCGTACCCTCGGCCGCACAGGGTATGACGCCAGTCGCCTGATATTCGGCTGCGGCGCTACCCTGATGAGCGGCCGCAACGACGAACTCTTGAACGCAGCTTTCGATGCTGGGATCAATATTTTCGATTCCGGTACCTCACGCTACTATGACGATGCTGAGCGCAACCTGGCACCGTTCCTGAAAACCCATCGGGATGACGTATTCCTCATCTCCAAAGCCATGGTTTACCTGGACGTGGAACCCGACGAGGCGATCACGGTTGTCCAGGCCAGACAGGCCGCGCAGACCTGGACCGAATTGATGAACCAGAGCTTGAAAGAGCTGCAGGTCGACGGCGTAGACGCGTACTACCTCATGGGGTCCAACAATCCGCACGTCGTATCCAGTGAGGAGATATACAACGCGTTTCAGCGCGCCAAACAGGCTGGCAAAGTCAGGTTTCTGGGGTTGAGCAGCCACCAGAACGCCCAGAAGGTTCTGGAAACCGCTATCGACACCGGGTGGTACGATCTGACCATGCTCGCCATCACCCCGGGCGGCTGGTATGACTGGAAGGAACGCAGCATTCTGCCCGGATCGCCCCCCATGGTTGAGCTGCAGCCGTTGCTCGCACGAGCGCGTGAGGCCGGCATCGGGCTCATCGGAATGAAAGCCGGGCGGTTCCTGGCGGGGCGACGGTTCCTGGGTTGGGGAAACCCCGAGGCGTTCGATCAGTACTATGACGAATCGTTGTTGAAAGCGCGGCTGTCCGCATTTCAGCGCAGCTATGCGTTCGTGCTCGAGCACGGCATGGACGCGGTCAACGCGGATATGCAGAACTTCGTGCATCTCAAAGAGAACTTCATTGCGGCGGCTACCTCGCATCGGCATTTCGTTGCATAGCTCCGGTGAGTAAACGGGTGTCTGCCGCTAACCGAAAGGTCGTCTTGGCCTCGCGCCCATCGGGCTATCCGGTAGAAAGCAATTTCCGCGTGGAGGAGTCGCAGGTTCCTGAAGTATCCGTGGGAGAGTTCCTGGTCCGCAATGCCTACGTATCCCTGGACGCGGGGTTTCGCAATTGGATGAACGAAGGCAGCGGCGATGATGTGCTCCCCGCCATGGCCATCGGCGCGCCGGTGATGGGCCTGACCCTTGGCCAGGTGGTGGCTTCGAGAAACGATGCATATCGTGAAGGCGAATGGCTCATGGCACGGCTGGCGTGGGAGGAGTACTCCCTGAGCGATGGGGCCGATTTCATTTCACGGCTGCCAGAACCGAGAAATTGGCCGCTCGCGCACTACCTTGGCGTGCTTGGCGATACTGGATTGTCGGCTTACTTCGGGCTGCTGGACATCGGCAAGCCACAGCCGGGCGAAACCGTATTGGTCAGCGCGGCCGGCGGCGCCGTGGGTAACGTGGTCGGGCAGATTGCCAGAATTCAGGGTGCCCGCGCGGTGGGTATCGCCGGCACGGACGAGAAATGTGAGCGCCTTGTTGCGGAGCTTGGATTCGATGCCGCGGTCAACCACCGTAGCGTCGACCTGGCAGCCGAGATCGCTGCAGCGTGCCCCGAGGGTGTCCATGTCTATTTCGACAGCGTAGGAGGCCCCCTTCTGGAGACCGTGCTCGCGCAGATCGCCGAGAAAGGGCGCATTGTCATGTGTGGCGCGGTCACTGCCTACAACGCCATCGATCCGTCACCGGGACCGAACAATCTGTTTCAACTGGTGACCAGACAGGCCCTGATGCAGGGCTATCTGACTCACCTTTCCGAGCATCGCTATACGGAGGCGAGGGCGGTCATCGCGCAGTGGTTAAGCGACGGGAAGCTTAAAAACGTCGAATATCGGCTGCAGGGCATCGACCAGGTAGGGCGGGCTTTCTGCGATTTGTTCGACGGCAGAAACTTCGGCAAAACTATCGTGCAGCTGCACGATGAGGCACCATGAGCACATGAGCAACAGGAGGGGCGAACCATGCCCATTTTGAAACATCCGTTATCCGGGGCCATCTACACCCTCAAGGACGACGGTCTGGTGGAAGTGGACAGCAACGGGCTGACGGGTCTGTTCCACTGCGACGGTCAACATCACTCGGGCGCGCTGCGCCAAGCAGATCCACACATGCTCATGTGGCTTGCCGGTCCATCACTTCCGGAGGGGGCGGCCGTTCGGATCAACCGCCCGGCGCCGATCAGCACGAATCAGCAAGAGGGTTAAGACATGGCAGCGAAATTAGCAAGATCTCAGGGCATCAGTTATCAGGAGCTCTTGAAGCAGGACGTGGTAGCGCCGCCAACGACGCTGACATTGGAGAACCCCTACCGGGGCGCGTCGACCGCGGTTCCGGTGAGTCGCTACGCCACCCAGGCGTTTTACGATCTCGAAATGGAGAAGCTTTGGCCCAAGGTCTGGCAGATGGCCTGTCGCGAGGAAGAAATTCCTGATGTGGGTAGCTACACCCTTTACGAGATCGGTAACTTTTCAATCGTGGTGGTAAGAACCAGCGAAGGCATCCGTGCCCACCACAATGTGTGCCGCCACCGCGGGCGCCGACTGTGTGATCATGCCGGGCACGCGCCCAGCTTCATCTGCCCGTTTCACGGCTTCAGCTGGAACCTCGACGGTTCTCTGCGCGGCGTGACCTCGGAATGGGATTTCCCCCACATCGACCAGGAAAATCTCACCCTAACCCCGGTGCAATGCGATACCTGGGGTGGTTGGGTCTTCATCAACATGGACATGAACGCCGAACCCCTGGCACAGCACCTGGGCGATCTGCCGGTACACTTCGCGGTCTGGGAACCCGAGAATCGCTATATCGAAGCGCATGTCGCCAAGGTGATGGGTTGCAACTGGAAAGTCTGCCAGGAAGCCTTTATGGAAGCCTTCCACGTCGTCAAGACCCACCCGCAGATTCTGGTCGGGATTGGTGATGAGAACTCTCAATACGATGTCTGGGGCAACATGTCGCGGGCGATTACCCCCAACGGCACGCCCAGCCCGCATCTGAACTTCGGTCCAGACGAGCAGGAGCTGTTCGATTCGGTGACCATGCGTTTCCTGGATCGACCTTCTGCTGCCGAGGTGCCCGAAGGCACCACGGCTCGCGCGATGATGGCTGCCGGGGCGCGCGTGGGCATGCAATCCATCGTGGGTGAGGGCAAGGAGATGTCTGATGCGTGCTTGTCCGACAGCATCTACTACACGCTGTTTCCAAACTTCCATCCCTGGGGCGGTTACAACCGGATCGTTTACCGATTCCGGCCGTATAACAATCGCTATGACAAATCGATCATGGAGTGCTACTACCTGAGCCCGTTTGCCGGCGAAAGGCCGGACCCGGTGCCCATACATTGGCTCGAAGAAGACGAAGATTGGACCGAAGCGCCCGAACTCGGCATTCTCGCCAAGGTGTTCCAGCAGGACACGTTCAATCTGCCGAAAGTGCAGATCGGGCTCGCGGCCGCGCAGTATGACAGTATCGTTCTAGGCAACTACCAGGAAACCAAGATCCGCCACTTTCACGATCTGCTGTCGAATTGGATCGGCGAATAGGACAACCCATCGATGGCGTTCGACGTACGGGCTGAGTGGGTCAGGCGGCCCTGGTGGATGAACCTGATCTGGTTCTTCTGCCTGTATATGGCCTTCATCTACATGCCCTTCGACTTGTTCTGGAAGCCGGTGGCGTTGGATGAGGAGGTGTGGTTCGGCATCACCCTGCATGGTTGGCCGGCCAAGCTCACAGAGCCGCTGCACTGGCTCATCTACGGCGCAGGCGCATACGGTTTCTGGAAGATGAGCGCCTGGATGTGGCCGTGGGCGGCAGTGTACGTGGCGCAGATCAGCATCAGCATGCTGGTGTGGGGCGTGCTGGATCCACGCGGCGCGGGCTGGTTGTCCGGTGGCATCGCAGCGGTCGTGTTTCTCGTGCCAACGCTCGCGCTATGGCGAGCGCGCGCACGTTTTCAAATTTCCCCTGACTGAGCGGACCAAGCGCCACGACGAGCAAACGAGCCGATCGTGGCCGAACGAGCCAGCTAAGGCGAATACCAGATCGGTGACGTGTAGGCGCGCTCCTGGATCACGGCCGGGCCCAGGGATGGCACCTCCATTCCCAGCGCCAGGGCGTCGTACAGAGAATGCCGCGGGGTGGGGATCTGCAGCACCCGGGCGTAGTAGAAAGCCGGCAGCTGTGGATTGAAATCCGGGTCCTGCCACACGGCCGCCAGCTCTACCGCACCGATGTCGTTGCTGTAGCGCGCCGTTTTCAGATCGACCGTGTTGCCAACCGATGGCAGTTTGCCATTGCTGCCCGGGCTGCGATCACCGGACCAGACTACGTCGAACACCTGTTCGGTGGTTTCGCCATCGGCGTTCAACCAGCCTTTGACGATTTGAATCCGGTCAAGGTTAGCGCCGTTGGGGTCCTTCAGCGCCATCACCATGAAACGCGGTCCATCGGCGATGGCGTCGGCGTCGCGGGATGCAAGCTCGCCACCCATGGGCACACCCTTGGAATATCCGGTGGCTCCCAGATCTTCGGCTTCGAGGTCTTCAGCCGAATATTGCCAACCGCCGAAGAACCGCACGCGCAGCCGTGGGCCGGTAGTGGCATAAACTTCGCGCCGTTTCATAGCGGCTACGATCGCTTCGCGCGTGTTCGCTTCGGCCCACACCGCCGCCAGGCCCGATGCGGACATGGTCCATCCGCGTGAACCGCCGGTGATCACCGTGTTGATTTTCGTTTCCGGCGTGGAGTCGGTCGCCATCTTGCCCCAGAAGTTGTCCTCTTCGGCCGACGACAAACCCGTATGCGCGTCAGTGGAGCCGATGAGGCCGAACTGATAGGGGTTCACCCCGAGCTTGGCCCTCAGAGACAAGCCGGTTTTCAGCGCGGAGCGTACGTAGTCGCCCGGTGTTGGCGCGTATGTTTCAGGCTGTTGCTGGATGTAGTAGGGGTACTCTTCGAAGTCTGCGAATTCATCGTTGGGTGACAACAGTGGATGGGTCTCGGAGTCGCCTTTGATTTGCGTGACTTCGACGATGCGTTCCCAGCGCATGCGGGTAGCGGCGTAGTCCGCGCCGATTGGTTCGCCGCGCAGGCTCTGGGTGGGAAACATCATGCCTTTGGAGATGTTCGAGTTGTGGGGAATGGCGAGAAATTGTGCTCCGGTCTCGGCGCTCGTTCGCTCCAGCCATGCCCACAGATCTTCCGGGTAAGGGCTGTCGGTGGAGGCGAACGGTTGAAAGGTTTTTGCAGTCGCAGCGTTTGCGTCGGTCACCACGACCCGGTGTAGGTTTGCGCCCCCGGGGATCGACGACCACTCCCAGCCGATGAGGCTCGTGAACGTGCCTGGTTCGTAATGGTCGTCGGCGGTCTCGACGATCTCGTGCCACGCACTCTTCATTACCGAGGGTGACACCGGAAGGGAAGATCCCCGCTCCCCGGGCCAACTCTCTGCAGCAACTCTGGGATCCTCGGAGACTGGCAGAACGGCGCGGAACAAAGGTGCACCTTCGCGGTCGTCGATGGCTTTGCGAATGGTCCGCTCCCGGTACCAGTTGAGGATGTTGTCGATGGGTCCTGCGTCGTCCTGTTGCAGGCCGTTGTAGTAAATCTCCCGCAAGCCGCCCATGAACTCCGCGTGGTCTGAAACCACCAGAAAATCCAACGGCGTGCTGAGCTGAACGCGCGCACGATGGTAGGGGTGAATTACGGGCTGGCCTTTGGCAAAACGATAGGCGATATCGGGATCGGCCGTAAGGTTGTTGTTAAGAAATGCGTCGAAGGAGTACGACGTGTGTAGATGGGTATCGCCCCATAGCAGCTGTTTTTCTGCGGACACACAAGCTGCATAACAAGACAGAAGCAACAAACTTAAAAGGCTGGAGATGGTGTTTAAAGTAGTCTTGCACATAATTGTGTGGTTCGCGGCTTTCAATCCCGACGTATCACCAGCAGTTCGTAGCGGCCGTCAGGGCCGATGAAGCTCGCGCCCAGCCAGGCGGTGATACTCACCACGATGGCTCCTGACAACGCGGCGAAAAATCCGCTGACATGAAATCCATCGAGCAGCACCGCAACCAGGCCGAACATCGCAGCGTTGACCACCAGCAGGAAGCCACCCAGTGACACCAGGGTGATCGGTAGGGTCAGCAGCACCAGGATGGGGCGGATGACGGCGTTGATCACGCCGAGCCAGACGGCGGCCCAGATCATGGTGCTCGTGGCGTCGATCTGCACGCCGGGTATGAGGCTGGTTGCAATCCACAACCCTAGCGCAGTTACCACCGTTCTTAGGATCAGCCCGAACATGATCCCATTGTGATCCTCAATCACCGGCAGGGCCAGCCGCGAGCCGCGAGCCGTTCACGCGTCGTCCAGTTGCGGCGCAGTGGGTTTTGGCAGGCCTTCAAAGGCCAGCAGGGCCGCGATAAAACCGGGCAGGAATGCCAGGGCTCGGGGATCCAGAGTAAGCGCGCCGACGATGGCGGGCCCCGGACAATATCCACTCAGGCCCCAGCCGGCGCCGAATACGACCGCGCCGAGCAGCAATCGGCGATCGATGCCCGCGCGCGCGGGCAGGTGGAATTCCCGATCGAACAGGGGCGCGTCGCGATGTGCGCTCGCGAGGTAGCCCAGCGCCGTCACCGCGACCGCGCTCGTCATCACCAGCAACAGGGATGCATCCCAGGTGCTGTCCAGGGTGAGAAATGCGAGTACCACGTCCGGATTGGTCATTCCGGAGATGCTCAGGCCTGTGCCGAAGATGGTACCTGCAATGAGCGCTGCCAGTGATCTGCTCATGATGCGTGCATCAATGTTGCCGTGAGCATGCCCACCACGATGAACATCGCAGTGGCCGATATCGAACGCTTTGACAGGCGGGCGCTGCCGCACACGCCGTGGCCGCTGGTACACCCGGACCCGAGCCTGGTGCCGAAACCGACTAGCAGGCCTGCCGTGATGAGCATCAGCACATCCAGTGTGCCCAAATGAGGAATGGTTGCGGCGTCCCGGAAGGCGTTGCCGATCCAGCCGCCGGCCCCCAGCCCGATCACAAACAGAACCGGCCACGCATTGGCACGGGTTTTCATGAGCGCTTGCGCTGCGATTCCGCTGACCCCGGCGATACGGCCCAGGCTCAGCCAGAGCCAGGCTGCGGCGATTCCGATCATCGTGCCGCCGATGATTGTGTTTGCCAAAATGATTCCCGGTAGGAGAGTTCGACCGTCGATCTTGCCACGTTCGTCAGCAGGTACACAATGTGGGTTGATGTGTATCTTGAGTGAAGCGGAAGGAGGACGAATATGAATAAGCTCCGGGGTCTGCACCACGTGGCGGTGTGCACCGCAGACATCAAAACCCAGATAGAGTTCTTTACCGATGTGCTGGGCATGGAGTTGGTGGCGCTGTACTGGATGCATGGGGTGGACAACACGTTCCATGGGTTTGTGCGCATGAACGACCAAAGCTGCATCGCGCTCGTGCAGAACCCGCAGATTGGCGAAGTGCCCGTTGAGATGGGTGTGACCCATGCGGGTAATCCCGGCGGTCCGTGTGCGCGAGGCGCCATGCAACACTTGGCGCTGCGCGTTGAAAATGAAGCGGAGCTGATGGCCATGCGTGACCGCATTCGGTCCCGCGAAGTGCCGGTGATGGGCCCCATCGATCACGGTTTCTGCAAGTCCATATACTTTGCCGGCCCTGAAAATCTGGCGTTGGAGCTGTCTTATTCGGAGGCTCCGATCAACGCTCAGGCGTGGATCGACCCGGAGGTGATGGCGCTGGCCGGTATCGATGCAGAAGAGCTGGCGCGCTACGAGACGCCGGCCGCATACGTCGATCAGGCCGGCACGCTAGCGCAACCGGATCTTAGCGGCCCCGGCCCGCACATGGTCTGGAATGAGGCCAGTCGATTGGAGGCGGTCATGACCATGAGCGATGCGGAGATTTCCGCGACGATGGACGATACCGAGGCGCCGGTCAAAGTCGGGTAGCTCGCCGGGCATGACCATCATGGAGAGAGGTGGACGGGGACGCGCTCCAGATGTTCATCGACGAGGTGATGCCGGCCTTTCGATAGCAGTTAATTTCCGGCGCTCTCCAGGTCGCTGG
>SMVB01159799.1_pt1 | contig 14191 bp, 14 predicted proteins | sample 2456461 | NCBI WGS metagenome assembly SMVB01 (sample SAMN11095934, study PRJNA526329) | marine sediment metagenome | biome: Marine sediment; feature: Surficial sediment; material: Deep marine sediment; isolation source: Hadal surficial sediment | place: Pacific Ocean | collected 2014-05 | depth... | reverse complement strand
GTTGTACATTGCCAAAGAACTTTGTCATCGATATAATCGTGTACTAAAGTTTTTTCGAACTGTTCTCCTTCAGTTATTCCATCAGCCAATAATGGTGCTTTATCTTTCGTCCTCTTTCTTATATTAACCAATATGTTTCTTGGTGAAAGTGATTTGCCTACAATATTTGCGGGACAAACAGCATCACATCTTCCGCATTCGGTACATGAATAACCATCTAAAATTTGTTTCCACGAAAGTTGATCGATATCTGCCGCACCAAAATATTCAGCATCTTCATCTTCCAAATCCAAAGGTTTTAGTGTATTTCTTATGTCATCAAGATTGGCAAAAAATACATTTGGAACAGCTGCTAAAACATGAAGATGTTTTGAATATGGAAGAAAATTTAAAAATCCGAAAATGAGCAAAATATGACTCCACCAGAATAATTCGAAAGCGAATGCAGCCGTAACCTGCGAAGAGAAAAGTGAACTAAATGCAAACGAAACAGGTCTTAATTCAAAATCATGATATCGAAAATTATTCAATGCTATAGAAGCAGCATTCTGTCCGTACATCGAAAGAACAATAAAAAGAATAAGCACTAATATCACAGCAGCATCAATTTCAGATTTTACATCCAATTGTAATCTTGGAATCTTAATAATAAATCTTCTGAAAAGCGCAAATAGAACGGAGACAATTACAAGTATGCCAAAAATATCTGAAACCAAAGTAATTACAGTGTAAAGCGAGCCCAAAAATTCCCAAGTAAAAGGAGAGAAAAAGCCCTGTATTATTGTTTCAATTACAACAAAGAGAAACAGTACAAAACCCCAAAATATAAGGAAATGAATGCTTCCTGCTAAAGGTTCCCTTAACAGTATTGATTGCCCGAAAACAACGGTAATTACACGTTTAATTCTTTGCCACGGCTTATCAAATCTATCATCTTTCTTTTTTGCAACGAGCATATAACGAATAAGATTTCTGCTGCTGTATGCAAAAAATGCAGTGACAGCAATAAAAATTAAAATGAAGATGATGTTTTTTGTTTCCAATTTTTTATAATAGTAATATTATTTACAAAAAGTGTTAAGGCAGAGTTTCAAATTTTTTAGCTATACCAAAATAAATTGTTGCTGCAGTAAACACTTTGATAACCATCCAAACCGTGAATATTGCTGCACCTGCTGTAACTGCTTGAGAAAAACTACCTAAATAAAATATATATAAGAACAATGTACCGGATAAAATTATAAATAAGTTACCTGTAAACATAGAAATAACAACACTTATATAATTTTTATTTTTCTGTACAAGGTAACCAACTAAAAATGCTGCAGCTGGAAACGTAAGTAAATATCCACCGGTTGGACCGAAAACTCTTGCAAAACCAAATAAACCATCTGGAGTATGCGCAAATATTGGTAAACCGATTGCACCTAAGCTTAAATAAATTAACTGGCTGTAAGCGCCGTTTTTAGCACCTAAAAGTGCACCTGCTAATAAAACGGTCATTGTTTGTAGAGTAAACGGAATGGGTTTTACAGGAATTGTGATTTGGGCAGCAACAGCAGTTAAAAAAGTGAATGATAATATCCAAAATACTTGAGTTGCTCTTATTAACGAAAATAGATTTACAAAAGTATTTGACTTAACGTTTAATTTGGTTGCCATTTTTTCCTCAATTCAAATTTGTATTAAAAAAGGTACTGGTTTCTTTCATTAAAAAATCAAACTTTTTATTGCTACCTTCAAAGGGATGTTTTACATCGAATGTATGACCTGTAGCGGGTACTATTAGTAAATCTGTTTTATTTTTATTCGACCAACCAAACAGCGTTTCAGCTTCTTTGAATGGTACTGCCAGGTCGTTCTCTGCATGACAGATTAATAATGGTTTATTCAAATTTATTACTGCTTGTTCGATATTCAAAGATCCGTCTTTATTTGTTTCGATATCTTCTAAGAGAGAAATGTTCAATCTCATTTTCTGTTTTGTTCTTGTATTAAGAATTTCAGTGTAACCCTTTTCTCGCCATACATTTTTTTGTCTATCTGTGTATCTATCAAAATATGAGACTGTTGCCCACGTGCAAATTGCTTTTATTTCTTCGCTCTTCGATCCAGCTAAAAGTGATATTGCTCCTCCCCTGCTGTGCCCCAGCAACCCTATTCCTTTACCTGATGGATTACCAAAAATACCAAAATTATATGCTTGAATAAGTTCATTAAGTTCGGATATTTCTAAGGAAAATTTATTTTCAGCAAATTTATCAAGCTCATCAAAATCAATTAGATTCGCTCCTATGCCATTGTGTGAAAAATTGAAAGTAAGAACAAAATATCCTTGTTTTGAAAAGTACTTGCCTATATATGGTACAAAACCCCAATCCTTAAAACCCTTAAAACCGTGGACAAAAATCATACATGGAGCATTTTCTAAATGCTCTATACCAAACGCAGTGATTCTAAGAAAGTTGTTATTTTGTACATTTAAAATAAAATCGTCACTCATGTAAATCAAATATGCTTATTAATGAAAGAAAAGTCAAGATTTTTAGTGAAAATTAAACTTTATTCATTTGTGAATAATTTGAAGTAGTCATCAGTTTTTCTAATTTTGTTTTATTATAATTTTCATTTTAATTCACTAATTAATGTTTACTAAAAATAATCTCTTAGTTATCCCTTCAATCGATATTAAGCAAGGGAAAACAGTACGTGTTGTACACGGTATACCTGAATTGGATTGTGAACAATATGGTGATGACCCTGTTGATATGGCAAGGATATGGCGGACTGAAAACGCTAAGTTAATTCATATAGTAGATTTTGACGGCGCTCACGATCATTCAAAAAGAAATTTTGAGGTAGTAAAAGAAATTTGTTCTTCCGTTGTAATTCCAGTTGAGTTTGCAGGTGGTATCAGAAATTATGAAGATGCTATTCAGATAATGCAAACCGGAATATCTCGTATCGCAATAAACACGATGGCAATAGAAAACAGAAAAGATTTTATTAAAGTTTTTGAAAAATTTGGTCCCGCAAAAATTTGTATTTCTCTTGATATAAAAAATGATGAATTGATTATTCGTGGCAGAAGTGAAAATTCGGGAATTTCTTATATTGATTTTACAAAAGAAATGGTGGAGATTGGAATTAACAGGTTTTTAGTTTGTGACATTTCACGGAATGGTATTCTTGAAGGGCCAAATATTGAGCTATCAAAAAAGATTGCTGAGATTACCGGTGCAAAAGTAACACACGCAGGAGGTATTCGTAATAAAGATGAGCTGAAAGATATTCAAAAGCTGATACCAATAGGGGTTGATTCGGTTATCATTGGAAGAGCGCTTTATGAAAACAGATTTCCCTGCCAAAAATTATGGCGTGTTGCTGAGTCGGGATTATTTAATTAAATTATGGGTTAATCATGGCAAATGAAAAAAACGAGACGATTCACAGTAGTTTCTGGTCAAATATATTCAGCTATTCAACTGAGAAAACTGATCTGCAAATTTCATTACATTCAATTCCGCTCTTTGCTTCATTAAGTAAGAAGGATTTAACCCTCATCCTGAATATTATACATAACAGAAGCTATCTTTCCGGCGAGTATATATTCTATCAGGGTGACCCCGGAATAGGACTTTATATTGTAAGAGAAGGCGAAGTGAGAATACTAAGGGAAGATGAAGCTGGTAATGAAATATATCTTGCAACTTTTTTAAAGGGTGATTTTTTTGGTGAGCTTGCATTGGTGGATGGTGAGAAAAGATCCGCGTCGGCAATTGCAAAAACAGATGTTAGAGCTGCGGTTATTTTTAAACCTGATCTTGATGAGTTTATAGAAAAATATCCTAAAAAAGGTATAAAGATTCTTAACGGAATATCTCATATAATAGCAAACAGGTTAAGATCATTAAACGAAGATTACATTTCACTACAGTATAATAAATAATAGGGAGGGAAATATGGAACTAGACATAAAAAAAATCCTTGTACCGATCGACTTTTCAGATTATTCAAAGAGTGCATTAAACTATGCTGTTAGTTTTGCACAAAAGTTTGATGCTGAAATGACACTAATTTATGTAGTTGAACCTGTTATATATCCTCCGGATTTCAGTATGGGACAAATAGCAATTCCATCAGTTAACACCGAATGGGATTTTAAAGCAAAAGAAGAACTGGATAGGTTGGCAAAATCAAATATTCCGGAAAATGTTAAGATAAAAACCATAATTAAGACAGGTAAACCTTTTATGGAAGTAATTGAAACTGCAGCAGATGAAAGTTCGGATCTAATTATTATTGCAACGCATGGTCATTCGGGTATGGAACATATTTTGTTCGGAAGCACTGCAGAAAAGGTTGTACGGAAAGCACCTTGCCCTGTGCTAACTTTAAGGGAACCCAAAAAAGGATTTAACTTTAAAGATGAGATAAAGAAAGAGAATAATAAATAAATTAATTTTTTCTGTCTATAACAAATTCAACCAGTGCTTGAAGTGCAATTTTGCTCTGAGAATCCGGAAGAATGCTTAATGCTTCTTTTGCTTTATCCGAATAAGACTTTGCTCTTTCGATAGCATAATTAATTCCACCGTTCTCTCTTACAAATTGAATTACTTCTTTTACGTTTTGTTTGTTACTGCCATTCTTAATTATTTTCCGGATATGAGAAGCTTCTTTTGCAGAAACATTGTTCAATGAATAGATTAAAGGCAATGTAAGTTTTTTTTCTTTTATATCCCCGCCCACAGGCTTTCCAATGATTTTTACGGTACCTTCATAATCCAAAATATCATCCTTTATCTGGAAGGCAATGCCGATTGATTGACCAAAATGTTTCATTGCATTATGGTAGTCGGAATTGTTCGTTGCACTCATGGCACCAATTTCGCAGCAAGTTTCCAGAAGCGATGCTGTTTTATCAGAAATAACTTTAAAATATGTTTCTTCATCAATATTAAGTTTTCTCGTTTTCTGTATTTGAAGAAGCTCACCTTCAGACATTCGCTTTACTGTGTTAGTAATAACTTCAAGAATATCATAATCCTTGCTTTCCATAGCAATCAATAATCCGCGTGAAAGAAGATAATCGCCCATAAGAACTGCAACCTTATTCTTAAATAATGCATTGATTGACCAAACACCTCTACGCTTATCAGCATTATCTACAACATCATCATGAACAAGTGTGGCTGTGTGCAATAGTTCCACTAATACCGCACCTCTGTAACTCCGGTCAGTAACACCCCCCGCAACTTTAGCAGACAGCAGAACTAACAAGGGTCTGATCTTTTTGCCTTTCTGTCTGATAATATATCTTGCTACAAGATCTACCAGACTAACTTTTGAACGTATTGATTCTTTAAATTGAACATTGAAAATATCCAGCTCGGATTTGATTGGTTTACTTATTTGATTAATATAACCTTTATTCACTTTTTCTTCATAGATATTTTTGATATAAAAATACTTATTTCATATAAGAGAACCAATGGAACACCGAGCATGATTTGCGATGCAGGATCCGGAGGTGTAAACATAGCAGAAAATATCAAAAGTACAACGATTGCATATTTTCTATATTTTCTCATAAATGTCGGAGTTAAAATTCCTAATTTTGTTAGGAAGAACGAAAGCATGGGTAATTCAAAAACCAAACCGGCTCCAAGCATTAAACTGATAATAATGTTCATGTATTCATTTATTGCAAAGTTGTTTACGATATCTTCGGTGCCAAACTCACTTACAAATTGTAAAGCAAGCGGAAGTATAACGAAGAACGCAAACACTACACCCGCTAAAAAACATATTGAAGTGAAAAACACCACACCAAAAATATATTTCTTTTCAGTCTTCTGAAGTGCCGGAGCAATAAATTTCCATAGCTGGTAAAATATATTTGGAAGACTTAAAATTATCCCGGCAATTACTGCTACCTGAATAAAAAGTATTAGCTGACCGAATGGTTTTAAGTTTTGTAATAATGTTCCCGCATCTTTTGCTGGTTTAAGTAAGATATAATTAACCAGCGGTTCAATAAAAATCCATGCTACAACAGCACCAATAAAAATACCGATAACAGCATAAATCAAACGCCATCTTAACTCCTCGAGGTGATCGAGAAAAGACATCTCACCTTCTTTTTTATCGATTTGATCGTCTATTAAATTTTTTGATAATGCCAAAGTAATTATCCGGAATTATATTAAATCCGCATCTAACGGAAAACCGGTGCAAAGTTCCTTTACATCAACTTTAAGATTTTCCAATTTCTCTTCATTCTCAAAATTTATGATGGCAGTATTAATTAGCTCAGCTATTCGTTCCATTTCTTTTTCTTTCATTCCACGGGTGGTAATCGCTGGTGTTCCTATCCTTATTCCGCTTGTAACGAACGGACTTCTTTCATCAAACGGCACCATATTTTTATTAACTGTTATTCCTGCCATCTCTAAAGATTTCTCTGCCTGCTTTCCGCTTATATTTTTATTTGATAAATCAATCAGCATAAGATGATTATCCGTTCCGCCTGATACAACATCAAATCCATATTTTATCAACTTATTGGATAGAGCTTTTGCATTTTTAATTATTTGTTTTGCATATTCTACAAAGTTATCTGAAAGAACTTCGTTAAATGCTACTGCCTTTGCCATAATTATATGCATCAATGGTCCGCCCTGTATACCGGGCATAACTACACTATCATATAACTCAGACATCATTTTAACTCTGCCACTTTTAGGTGCTGTTATTCCAAATGGGTTTTCTCTATCTTTTCCAATTAGAATTATCCCACCTCTGGGACCACGTAAAGTTTTATGCGTAGTTGATGTAACTACATCGCAGTGCATCAGAGGATTGTTTAACAATTTTTTTGCAATTAGACCTGCCGGGTGAGCCATATCGCACATTAAAAATGCACCAACGGAATCTGCTATTTGCTTTAATTTTTCATAATCCCATTCTCTTGAATACGCACTTGCTCCAGCCACTATCATTTTTGGCTTTTCTTTATTAGCCAAATCTTCAATAATGTTATAATCCAAATGCTTTGTTTCTTTGTTTAATTCGTATCCAACTGCCTGATAAAGTTTCCCTGAAAAGTTTACCGGCGATCCATGAGTTAGATGTCCTCCATGTGCCAAACTAAGCCCCAGAAACTTGTCTCCAGGTTTTAGCAAAGTCATAAAGACAGCCATATTAGCCTGAGAACCACTGTGTGGCTGGACATTTACATATTCTGCCCCAAATATTTTTTTGAGTCTATCCCTTGCAAGGTCTTCAGCCATATCAACAAATTCACATCCGCCGTAGTACCTCTTTCCGGGATATCCCTCAGCATACTTGTTAGTAAGAATAGAACCAGCAGCTTCTAATACTGCCGGGCTAACAAAATTTTCAGATGCAATGAGTTCAAGTATATTTTGCTGGCGTTCAGTTTCGAACTGAAGCACTTTGTAAATCTCGTTATCTTTTTTTAAGAAATTGTACATTATCCCTCTCCAGACTTAGTAATTAATATTTTTAATAAAACAAACAAAAGGTTCTTCAAAACTATTGAAGAACCTTTTATAAAACTAAATTACAGAAACACTATCTAAGGAACTGTTATGCTCTTACCGATCCAACCGGGACAACCATCTGGAATAGGAATTACATCACCAGTTTTATAACCTCTAAAGAAATAGTCCTCCTGTGTTGGAACAGAAGTTGCAAGAGCATTCAGTCTACCCTGAGCCTGCTGGAGAGCAGGGTCCATCCTTCTGGCTTTTTTATAAGTATCAAGCGCAACCTGGTAAACAATTTTCTTTTCGAAATCCAACCCGTCTTTACATTGAGTAGCAGCTTTTTCATAGAGGTATCCTTCATAAAATATTGGCAAAGCCCAACCTCCACCAACTTCACTCGCTTTAATGTAACTTCTTCGTGCCAATGAATATTTACCCTTATCACTATAAACAATTCCTAAATTAAAATAATGATCCCTGGAATCAGGATCCAACTCAATCAATTTTAACAGTGCATTTTCAGCTTCATTTAACTGATCTGTTTTTTGATATGCGGTTTGAAGTTGGTTCCAATAATTAATTGTTTCAGGTGCTACTGATACCAGGAATTTCAATCCCTCAATAGCCTGTTTATAATCCTGAGCTTTCATAGCCATTGATGAAAACTTCCAAGCCTTTGAAAGATCATCCTTATTATTAAGCCAATTTTTCTTTGTCAGCTCTACTAACTGATCTATATTCTCAACAAGTCCCTCTAGCTCTGAAGACCACTGCTGAGTATCCGGTTCACGTTCTGAAAGATAGGTATAAAGGTCTAAAGCCTTCGTTTTATAATCGTTATCGTCAGATTGATTCTTAATATAGAGCTGCCCTAACCTGTTATAATAATATGATGATAAATCTTCATTATCTTTTATCGCATCTTCATACTCTGCAATAATTTGTTCAGCAGGAGCATGAATCCATCCTTCTAATATGAAGGCTCTGTGTGATTCAAAATATGCTTTTTCCTCCGGATAATATTGTTCTGCTAAGTCATACAAATATAACATTGTATCTTGAATACTTAGCTGTAACTCTGGAGAAAGATCAGTAGAGTCGTGTAAAAACCACAGACAATCCTCCATTTTGTAATATATCCATTTTCTAAATTTTTCAGGATTGATTTTCAGTACTTCCCATCCATAAGGAAGAGCACTTGCAAAGTCTTTGTTTTTATGATACTCTGAAAATAAGCTGTAAGTTTCTAACAATTTTAATGAGTCTGAATTATCAGTATTAATTGATTTATTTATAGCAAATACATTTGAGGTAATAATCATAATTAATAAAAATATTATTCCGGGTATTTTATATAATGTTTTCAAAATTAATCCTCAATATTATTTTAAATTATCTTTGAACTGTTTGGAACCAAAGTTCACCAAAACTAATTCCAATATTTATTCGATAAAATTTTTCTTTGGTCAAGTTTGATTCTGTTGTGCCTCTCAGAGCAAATTCTAAACCTAAATCAAAACTATTTCCTAATCCAAGTGGAAATGAAACCCCTGCAGAAGCTGAAAACTGTGTGATACCGGTATTATTAATTATATACTGAGTTAATTCATAGCTTAAACCAAGTCTCCACTTAATTTGTTCCCAACTTGTGCTACCGGGTTCCACTTTATTTGCATATTCAAATCCTAATGCAAATCTTTGAACATCTCTTAAATTAGGAGATGTAACACCACCTAAAGTGTATTGGCTCCACGGTTGATAAACATAGTCTAAATTAAAATTATATTTTTCACTTAATTCCATACTTACACCAGCAGAAATACGAACAGGGATATGCATTGTTGTTCTGCCGGAAAAAATAGTATCGGCAACTATTTTAGGATTAATAGTTAATGATGTATCTGTATCTAATTCAGAGATTAGATTAACCGAAACGCCTATTCTTAAATTAGAAATTGTTTCCGAATTAAACAAGCTTGCAAAATTTTGAGATATAATTCCAATTGTTGTTCCAAATCCGGTACTTCTATAATCAGTTTCATAAGTTGATGGACTAAATGACGAATTGTCAAACTCTACTTCAGCCAAATAGGTTTGCCTGCCAAAATAATATTCAACTGTAGCGCCAAGTATCCAATCAAAAGGCAGCCTGTAGGACGCACCCATAAATAAACGGCTCAGTCCGCCTTCGCCAGTATAACTTGTTGTATAATTACTTACTGCGGGGTCGGTGGGATTAGTTGATTCAACAACTTGATAGCTTACTCTACTGTATGGTAATAACCCTGTGGCAAAACCAATTCCATATTTTGCACTGATTGGGAAAGCAAATGTGAAACCTTTAAAATTAGCATCTGAGTAATATGCATTGTTACTATTGTCCGATAGTTCAACACCGTTTAGTACTAAGCTAAATTCGATTCTTGTTAATCTAAGTTTAGACCAGGATGCCGGGTTAATAATTTCGACAAAGTCATCATTCAACATAGCTGAACCTGTTTGAGCAATGCCTAAACTTCTTGCAGAGTAAGTATAACTCAAATCGCCTATGCCGTTTCTGGTGTAAGTTGAACTACTCTGAGAAAATAGTATCGTTGAGTAAGCAACAAGAATAAATATTATTTTAAAAATCATCACTATTACTCTTTAATTGTAAATACTATTCGTAATCGTGGTCTATCAGAAAGTTCGGGATACTCACTTCCCTTTATAGCGAATAATTCCAGTCCGTCTATTAAGGACTCAGGTTTAATTACCATTCCCTGGTTATCTTCATTAGTTATCCACGATGTTATAAAGGAAGTTATATCGCCCGTATAAATATTGTTTTCCTTATTCAGAGCAACAGCCCTGTCCTCATCTAAAGATAAATCAGAGCTATCAGTTATTAGGAAAACAGTTAAGTTGGGATTAAATGATGAGCCTTTTATGCTACTGAGCGTATCTTCTGTTAAAATTAATTCAGCTTTATTAATAATTATATCGCGGGGAACTTCAGATAGATTAAAAAATAACTTTGATTGAATTGTTGTGCTTGCCTGAACTCCAATATCTTCGACAGGAAGCACGGGTAAATCTGCTATTATTGCACTAACATCAGCCAAAATAAATGCACTTATTGTATCTACATAACTTCCCTGCTTTTCAATGACAACTTTAAGTTTTGCAGCATTGGATGAGATTATTGTTAATGCCTGAAATCCAACAACTTTACCTGTATTCATTGTTGGTTTGATGTATATTCCATTGTTTTCGCCTAAGGAAGAATCAATTGCAATTTTGATCCATTGAAGTACAAATTCATTATTGAGATCAAATGTATAAATCGAATCGGTAAAGTTTTTATTGGAGCTTAGATCATCTTCATCATATGTAAGATTAGCAAGACTATCAGATGTGAATCCTGTTATCGACCATTCGCTAGTAATATTGTGAACAGTAAAATCATATTCAGCAGTTTCATCAGTGTAGGTATAAATTGGTGATAGTTCTATGAATGCATGAGTTACAGTAATGTTGCCATCCAAAAAATCCTGTTGTAATGAATCGTCAATAAAAAAAGCGAAGTCCATCAATGTAGTAGCTTCGAGATCATCTCTTCTACCAACCAACACTTTGGAAGATAATCCCAGCGGAACAACTTCTTTAAAGAACGAAGAAGATTGTGATACTGTGTCATCCCGGGTATCGAAAGTTCTGACTCTAACAAAATCACCTACAAGTAAATCGATGCCGATCGATGAAGGATCATCGGAACAAGAAAGAATGCCGAATAAGCCAATAAGAATTACAGCTAAAAATAAAAAGCGATATTTCATTAATTTACACCGGAAAGATCTTTAATTATAAAATTACAGGCATTTGAAAAAGTATTGGCAACAAAACTCGGGATATTATTTTCTTTCTTCAAGATAGAAAGACTGTCCCTTCCATTGCCGGTTAACACCAGAATCGTTTTTATTCCCACATTTACTCCACACTCAACATCCGCAACTGAATCACCAATAAAATATGACTCTGAGAGATCAATCTGGTAATCATTCACTGCGTTTAATACCATTGCGGTCGAAGGTTTTCTGCATTTTAATTTTTCTGGTGGGTTAAAATTCGGATGATAGGGACAATAATAAAAAGCATCAATGGAAACACTATCATTCATTAGTAATGAATTGATTTGCTTATTTACTAAATCTACTTGTTCCTTGGTAATTAATCCCCTGGCAATACCGGATTGATTTGAAATTACGATCAGAAAAAAATCTAATTCACTTTTTAATCGGAACAATGATTTACCTACATCCGGAAAGAGTTTTACTTTGTCAGGTTCGCCCAGGTACCCGGGATCTTCATTGAGTGTTCCATCTCTGTCAAGAAAAATAGCGCGGTTGGTCATTAATTATTTGAAAGAATAGTCTTGTACAGGTCAACATATTTTTTCGCAGATAAATTCCAGCTGAAGTCTGATTTCATTCCGGCTTTCATAATTTTATGCCAGGTTTTTTTATCGCTATAAATTTTAATTGCACGCTTTAATTCTTTTAACAATTCCTGAACATCATATTTCTTAAACATAAAACCATTACCTTCACCGGTTTTTTCATCATACTTTATTACGGTATCAGCCAATCCGCCTGTATCCCGAACTACCGGAACTGTTCCGTATTTTAGACTATACATCTGATTCAGACCACAAGGCTCATACTTAGACGGCATTAGAAAAATATCTGCTCCGCCCTCTACCAGATGAGCTAAATCATCATTAAATCCGAGATAGCATGCAAATTTGTTTTTGTACTTAAAACTCATCTTATCAAAAAATTCGTGATATTTTTTATCACCGGTTCCAAGAAGTATCAGTTGAATGTCAAGTTTCATCAAATCCTTAAATACTTTCTGAATCAAATCCAAACCCTTTGAATCGTATAATCTTGAAATTATCCCAATAACTGGTATAGTCTCTGTATACTTCAACCCAAATCTTTCTGTCAATGCTTCCTTATTTACTAACTTTGCTTCTAAGGTTTTTATATTGAATTTCTTTGGCAGGAGTTTATCTTTTTCAGGATTCCAAACTTTATTATCGATACCGTTAATGATACCGTAAAGATCATTCACTCTTTTCTTTAGAATATCTTTTAATCCTGCCCCAATTTCCTCATTTGATCGTATTTCATGAGCATATGTATTACTTACAGTATTAATTGCATCAGCAAACAACAACCCGCTTTTCATATAATTTATTTTATTGCCTTTTTGTATTCCTTTTTTTGAATTTAATTCTTCGGGCAACCCGGTATTTTTAAATGACGAAATTGGAAATTCCCCTTGATATTCAAGATTGTGAATAGTAAACAAAGTTTTAAAATTGCTGAACAACTCAATATCTTTATAAACAGTCTTCAAATAAGCAGGGATTAAACCACATTGCCAGTCATTACAATGTATAATATCGGGAACCCATCCCAATTTTTGGATTAATTCAAATACAGATAAATTTAAAAGTATAAAACGTTCATCATTATCCTTATAATCTTTTCCTGTCATTGGGTCAGAATATAAACTGTTTCTACTTCCGAAGTATTCGTGGTTATCGAGAAAGTAGATTTGGACCCGTACTCTCTGTCCGGGAAGAAAACAAGATTTGAGCGAAAAAGTAATTTCCTTACCATCTATCTGTACTTGAAGATCCTTTAACCTTACTACTTCATGAATCTTATATTTTCTATCATCAACAGCGCCATATTTTGGTACAACTATTCTAACTTCATGTCCCAATTCTGCAAGTGCCTGGGGGAGTGATGCGGATACATCAGCCAATCCCCCCGTTTTTATAAAGGGTACAACTTCAGAAGTGACATATAATATTTTATATTTTTTTGCTGCCATTTGCTTTTAAAATTTTGAAATAATGTACAAAATTACTAAAATAAAGAGTTTTTCCCAAAATTTGAGCATAGTTATAGTTTAGCATTATTCATCTTTCTATTTAACATTAAATAGTATTGCTAATTTTTATTCTTTTATCATTATAGATTTAATTATATTTTTTTTATAAATGAAAATATTTTCTAATGATCTTAATATGAAATACGTTTTACTTTCTTTAAGAATTCCTGTAATAATAATTCTGTTAGCGTCGTGCAGTGCTTCAACGGGCAGCAGATATAAAAAAGATAAAGAAACTGTTGAAACAAAAAGAAGTGATTCCCTGCTTATTGTTAAAGAAGATTTTGATATAAGCCCTTATAAGACACAAATCAATGTATCCGAATACAGTACCGACTCAGATAAATTATATGATGTTTGGTACGAGTTTGAAACAAACAATACTGATTCAATGATCATTAAGAATGCTAAAATTGTTGCAACTGTTGATGGTTATAGAATACTAATAATTGCTTCTGATAATATGGAAGAAGCAGGTAGAGTACGCGAAGACATTAAAGAGAAAATTAGGCGGAGAGAAGTTTATATTAGTTTTGAGCCTCCGTTTTATAAAGTAAAGGTTGGAGATATTACTGATTTAGCAGAAGCTAATAATTTAAAATTCAAATTAAATCAGCTTGGTTATACTGAAGCAAGAGTTATAAAGGAAACTGTTAATCTTTTTGAACAATGAAAAGATTACTTTATAATCCCGCCCAAATTTTAACGATTAACACTTCCGGCAGAAACGT
>SMVB01022868.1_pt1 | contig 14192 bp, 11 predicted proteins | sample 2456461 | NCBI WGS metagenome assembly SMVB01 (sample SAMN11095934, study PRJNA526329) | marine sediment metagenome | biome: Marine sediment; feature: Surficial sediment; material: Deep marine sediment; isolation source: Hadal surficial sediment | place: Pacific Ocean | collected 2014-05 | depth... | reverse complement strand
GAGCCTGACGGCATCCTGTACATGCTCTTCGGTTTTCCGGACGGCGGCCTCGTCAATCAATGGACCTTGATCTACGCCATCATCGAGGCCGTTACCGACGCGAAAAGTTCCAACCTCTTTGGCAAACGCATCGATAAATTTATCGTAAATGCCACTTTGTACATAAATTCGATTCGCGCAGACGCAAGTCTGCCACATGTTGCGAAATTTCGACTCAATTGCACCGCGAATTGCCGAATCAAGGTGTGCGTCGTCGAAAATTATTAAGGGCGCATTGCCTCCCAGCTCAAGCGACACTTTTTTAATGCCAGCGGCAGCCTTCGCCATTAGCTGGCGCCCCACTTCGGTCGAGCCGGTGAAGGTAATTTTCCGGACTTTCGGATTCACTACCAGCTCGTCACCGACACTGCTTGCTTTGCCGGGTACAACGTTAAAAACACCGGGTGGAATGCCGGCGCGGTCGGCCAGTTCAGCCAGCGCCAGTGCAGATAATGGTGTTGCACTGGCTGGTTTCAATACCATCGTACAGCCGGCCGCGAGCGCCGGCGCGGCTTTCCGCGGGATCATCGCCATCGGAAAATTCCACGGCGTGATTGCGGTGCATACACCAATCGGCTGTTTCAATACGAGCAATCGTTGATTCGGCTTCGGCGCCGGAATCGTCTCGCCGTAAACCCGTTTTGCTTCTTCTGCGAACCACTCAAAGAATGCCGCGCCGTACAGAATCTCTCCTCTGGCTTCTGCAAGCGGCTTGCCTTGCTCGGCCGTCAGAATTTGTGCCAGGTCGTCCACGTGCTCCACGACAAGATCATGCCAGCGGCGCAACAGCATGGAGCGGTCTTTGGCTGTTCGCGCCGCCCATCCGGGAAACGCTTCCTCGGCGGCGTCTATGGCCGCTGCCGCATCCTCTCGTCCGCCCTGGCGCACCGATTGCACCAGCGCCCCGGTTGCCGGGTTGAATACTTCGAGGGGCGCATCAGAAGTCTGTATACGCCAGGCGCCGCCGATATATGAGCTGTCGCGGAGCAAGCCGGGGTCGGTAAGTGTAAGCATCAGGGGCATTTATTCGGAATCATTTCAACTGAAGATGTTCTCATAGCGCACAGTACTTCACAATATAAACAAATATTCCGACTCAGTGTTCGAGACGCGAATCCACTGTCTCCTTGGGGGTATGTACCGAACTATCGGATATTAAAAGAAAAAATTTCGAAAGGGCACTTTTTGGAGTTATCGCATACGGGGCATAAGCTTGAATATCGGATGAAATTTTTGTATTTAATGAACAATTGTACGCATAATATCGAATATTAAGAATGTGGCCGGAAGTAAGCGCACATCGTGCCAGAGGGAGGAGCGTGTGACATCACAGGGAAGCTTGCCGGAGCAGGACGTCGACTTCGCCGATATCGACCGCCGTTACAGTTTCCATCCATTCACCGGGCTGGCCGAGCCCGAAAAGCAGGGTCCACCAGTTGTAATAGTCCGTGGCGATGGAGTATGGCTTGAAGATTCGACGGGGCGGCGGTATCTCGACGGGATGGCCGGGCTGTGGTGTGTCAACGTGGGCTACGGGCGTCGGGAAATAGCGGAAGCCATGCAGCGACAGGTGGAAAGCCTTTCGTACTGCCATGCTTTCTCTTCGATGAGCAGCGACCAGCCTGCTTTACTTGCCGAAAGACTAATCAAAAACGCCCCGCATCCAATGTCAAAAATCTTCTTCGGGAATTCGGGGTCGGACGCAAACGACACACAAGTAAAACTTGTCTGGTATTACAATAATTCCCGCGGCAAACGGGACAAGAAGAAAATTATCGCCAGGCAGCGTGCCTATCATGGGGTAACCATAATGGCTGGGGGCATGACCGGACTGCCGGGTCTGCATGCTGGATTTGATCTGCCACTGCCATTCGTTAAGCACACAACGGCGCCGCATCGGCTCTGGGAGGGTTACGGCCTGAGTGACGCCGAATTTGTTACTAAGTTAGTCGATGATTTGGAGATACTGATTGAGGAGGAGGGCGCTGACACAATCGGAGCTATGTTCATCGAGCCTGTTATGGGTGCCGGTGGAGTCATCGTGCCGCCAGCCGGGTATCACGAGGCGCTGCAGGAGGTTCTTACAAAGCACGACATTCTGTTGGTGGCTGACGAGGTTATTACCGGTTTCGGCAGGTTGGGCAGTAGTTTTGGTTGTCAGGCGCTTAACATCAAACCGGACATGATCACGATTGCAAAAGGCCTTACGTCAGCCTATTTCCCTCTGTCAGGTGTGCTGGTTTCTGAAAAAGTGTGGCGGACGATAGTTGAGGGTGGTAATGAATATGGTGCCTTCGGCCACGGCTATACTTACAGCTCACACCCGATTGGGGCGGCGGTCGCCATGGCCAACCTCGACATTATTGAAAATGACAGGCTCGTGGACGCGGCTGCTTCGCAGGGTTTGTATATGCATGAGCAACTGCAGGATGCGTTTGCCGATCATCCATTGGTCGGTGAGATACGCGGGTTTGGTCTGATCGGAGCTATCGAGCTGCTTGCGAATTGCGATCCGCCAAATGCATTCGATCCGAAGTTGGGAGTCGCTGCTCGAGTTGCAAAAGCAGCAATGGGCAACGGTGTATTGACAAGGGCGCTACCGAACGCCGACACGCTGGCGTTTTCGCCGCCACTCACGATTTCAAGAGGCGAAATAGATACGATGATTACTGGAGTACGGGACGCCGTGGACGCAGTAAAACAAGAATTACAGCGGGACGGCGTGTGGCCTGCGTAATATAGGAAAGAATCGGTTTGAGGACCTCAAACCAACAGCTGAAGGAGAGAATTCAATGCGAAATCGATCGACGATTGGTGTAATTTTAGGCCGTGTCGTTGCACTAGTGGCAATGACCTGTGTCGTAATCCCTTTTAGTTCTGCAGACGAAAGGACGGAGAGTAGCTACGATGACCTGCTGCAACTCTTCGAGGATTGGCGCGAATTCGAGCGCGCGCCTATGCGAGACGGTGCCCCTGACTACACTGCTGAGCGCTTCGCGAAGGCCCATGAGGAGCTGAAATTGTACACAGCGCGCCTCAATGCCATTGACGTCAGCGACTGGTCAATTGAGCAACAGGTGGACTGGCATATTGTGCGCGCTGAAATGAACGGTTTCGATTTCAATCACAGAGTGCTCAAACCGTGGGTGCGCGACCCGGCCTATTATCAGACTATTTGGACGTACAAAAGCGATGTACCCGGTCACGAAGGGCCGACACACCATGAGGTGCTGGAGCTATGGGCCTATAGTTTTCCGTTATCTGATGTGGAAGAACAACGCATGATCGAACAGCTGCGTGTGATTCCGCCACTCATGCAGCAGGCGCAACGAAATTTAACAGGAAACGCTCGTGACCTCTGGATCGCCGGTACTCGCAATATAAGAACGCAGCGAATTAATCTGGATAACATTTCAGAACTCGTGAACGAATCGGCAAGCAATGAATTGGTCCTGGCGATTCAAGATGCGCAGCAAGCGACTGATGAACTCGTTGCGTGGCTGGAAAAAGAAGCGCCATCAAAGACCGGCCCGTCAGGTCTCGGCAAAGACAACTACACGTGGTACCAGAAAAATGTGCACTACCTGCCGTTGTCGTGGGAGGAAGAGGTTTTTCTGTTACAACGAGAACTCGATCGGGCGTGGTCATCGCTGAAGCTTGAGGAACATCGCAACCGCAATCTACCCAAGCAAGTAGCGGTATCCACGCCGGAGGAGTTCGATCGACTGGCGGACAGGTCGGCCACATACCTGATGGAGTTTCTGGATAAACAGGGTGTCATGCCGGTTAAGGATTACATGGAGCCGGCACTGCGTGAGCACCTGGGCGAATTCATACCGGAGTCCGAACGGAACTTTTTCGAAATAGCGTCGCACCGGGATCCCACTCCGTTGTATACGCATTTTTACCATTGGTTCGAATTGGCCCAAATGCGTGAGGAGCCGCACACGAGCCCAATACGGCGTGATGCACTTCTGTACAACATTTTTGACAGTCGCAATGAAGGAACGGCTACTGGCGTGGAAGAAATGTTCATGCATGCGGGGCTGTACGACGAAAATCCACGTTCTCGTGAACTGGTTTGGATCATGTTGGCGCAACGCGCTGCTCGTGGCTTAGGGTCTCTATACGCTCATGCGAATGAAATGACGATGGCGGAAGCTGGCGTAGTGCATCTCGAGTGGACGCCGCGTGGCTGGATGGGCAATGAGCCGGGACTGATGGAATTCGAACAGCATCTGTATTTGCGGCAACCCGGGTATGGCACCAGCTACGTAACCGGAAAGTATTTGCTGGAAAAGTTACTCGCGAAGCGAAGCAAACAAATGGAACATCCGAGTACGGAGTACACGCTGTCCGACTTCTATGGAGAACTCAATGAAGCCGGCAGCGTTCCTATCTCACTGGTTCACTGGCAGCTCACCGGCGACGACACCGACATTCAAAAAATAATGGATGCTCATTAAGGCTTAAGTTGGTGAGCGTAAGCGTACGTTGTACGCTTACGCTCACAGCTCCGACTGGCTAATTTCCGGGGCTGTGCTTACGTACCCAGCTGGCGACCTCTGCGTGAGTACCGAACCATACATCGCGCTTCGATTTGGCGTGCTCGATCAGTTTGTCAAGAATCCAGATCCGTGATCGGTACCCGATCACGAAGGGATGCATGACGAGTTGGAACAGGCCACCCGCGTCGTGCGCCGCATCAAATTCGCGCTTAAAAATTGAGAACACATCTTCGGGCGACATCCACGGTCTTGTTGCCGGCTCGCGATTGAACAATAGATAGACCGCATCATCACGTAACCACTCGACAGGAATCTCGACCACGCCTGTTGGCTTTCCATCAAGTAGCAACTCGTAACAGTCCTCGTCGGCCATAAGTGAACTGTCGTATTCCAGCCCCAGTTCAGAAACTATTTCAATTGTGTGCGGACTCAGGTCCCAGTTCGCCGAACGAAAACCGACGGGTGCCGCGCCTATCTGTTGTTCAAGAACATCGCGCGCACGGAGCATCAACTCCCGTTCAGTTGCGGCATCGAGTATCGAATTATTTTCGTGTATCCAGCCGTGCATACCGATTTCGTGACCTGCTTCGAGAATTCGTTTCGTCTCAAGCGGATCAATAAGCGCGCAAACCGCGGGCATGAAAAAACTTGCTGAAACGTCATGTCGCCTGAGCACTTCGAGAATTCTAGGCACGCCAACGCGACGGCCGAATTCTCCCCAGGCCAGCCTGCCGATGGCCTTACCGCCACCGCCGAGTTCAAATGTCTCATGATCGCAGTCGAAGGAAAGCGCAACTGCGCTACGCGAGTTGTCAGGCCACACCGTCGGCGCCAAGGCGCGCCCGGCGCGAACCCGACCCACAAGCTTGCGCCAATCACTATCGGCGATTTTCCACGGCTCTACGTCATTGCTCACTCAGGATTCCTCGCTGGGCCCGAAACAAACGTTCTCAATAGTGTACAATATTGCGCACAGATGTTCGCAGTGCGACCATCACTTTCTCAGGAGCAGTTTGGCCGATGGCCGAGGCATTATCAACGTAGCAATGGCGGGGCGACAAAGGCATGACGCAGACGATGCAAGAGCTGTCCCGCTGGGCAAGGCCCTCGCTCAAGAATGATTTTATCGCGCCGACGATTTCTTTTCCGTGACGACCTTTCGGAGTCGGTAGTTTGCAGACCCTGAAAAACAAGATCGTTCTTTTGACCGGCGCATCGCAGGGCATTGGTGCCGCAACAGCTAAATGTATTGGTAGAGAGGGTGCTGAGCTGGTAGCGCATCATCGGGGACAAGCTGGTGATTTGGAGGGCGCACAAATTGCACTCGCTGAAATCAACGCTGAAAACAAGCATTTCGTTGCCGGTGATTTTGCGGACGACGCTGCGGTCGAGCGAATCTGGAAGGAGGCAGTCGCTTGGCGCGGTCATATCGATGTGTTGGTACTGAACGCTGCGATAATGGAACCGATGGGTGGTATCGATGACGATGAGGACAGCTGGAATGCTTCATGGGCTCGACATTATCAAATTAACGTTCAGGCACAAGCACGACTTATGCGAGCGGCGGTGCGGCATTTCAGGACGCGTGACGGTGGTGTCATCATCCTGATGTCAAGTTGGGTTGCGCAACGCGGTGTCACTAATTCCAATATGATTGCGTATGCGGCTTCAAAAGGCGCGATCAAAGCTGTAGCTCAGTCGATTGCCCGAGGCTATGCGAAAGACAATATTTACACCTACATCATCGCGCCCGGAATCGTGCGCACGAAAATGTCGCTTGATTTCGCCAAGTTGCAGGGTGGCGAAGATATTGTGACCCGGACGCTGGCGATGGGCGAGTGGGTGCCACCAGAGGAACTTGGTGACCTGATTGCATTTCTCGCCACAGGCACCGTCCGTCATCTTTCAGGCGCGACACTTGACGTGAATGGTGCGACCTATGTCCGATAGCGGCATCATCTTAAATGACAAAGCCTTACAAAGTCTGATCGACCGGCAGGAGATAAGCGATACATTGACCGACTATTGTTACGCGCTCGACCGTATGGATTTGCCACGTTTGTCCGCGCTTTTTACCAATGATTGTGTGGTCGATTTCGGGCCGGACGAACGCCTGCAGAGTGTCGGTTCTGCCGCACTGGCAAAATCCCTTGAGCGGATGTGGCGTTGGGCGCGCACCTCACACCACCTGTCCAATGTGCAAATCCAGTTCGACCATGACGGCGCGCTCGTCAAGAGCTATGTTCATGCCTGGCACGAACGAGCAGACGGCTCTACTGCAACGGTTCTTGGCCAGTACCGCGACAGGTTTGTGCGTGTGAACTCACAATGGCGTATCGCGGAACGGCGCATGGTAATGAACGGCTGCGATGCCGGTTTCACCGTCAATATCAACCGTTTTGAAAGACATCCGCCGCCGGACGGCTGGATTGCGCCGAAACTCGACGCTGGTTAACAGAGCGCTTCATCATTGCGACCGTACACAGTGAAGTCGATCAAAGGCAGACAAATGCATGGATAGAGAGCTAGCCACAGACAAGATTTGCATCGACTTCGAAGGCTACGAGATTCATTGCCGTGCAGGTATTTCTCTGGCCGCGGCATTGACTGATGCGCATAAACTGGATTTCCGGGATGCTGGCGACGGCGATATGCGCGGCCTCTTTTGCGGCATGGGCGTGTGCCAGGAATGTCGTATGACGGTAGACGATCGACATGGCACACGGGCGTGCATGACGGTGGTCAGAGAATCGCTTAAAGTCTCGCGGGATATTCCACGTCCTGCGCTGGATTCCCGGTCCCGGCCGCTCGCTGAAAACGGGGATTATGAAATAGTGCAGCCGGAGGTGTTGGTCATCGGTGCCGGCCCGGCAGGCTTAACTGCAGCCTCGGTTGCGGCGGAGTCAGGTGCCGACGTCATTCTGCTCGACGAACGATCTATTGCCGGCGGTCAATACTACAAACAGCCGTCGTCACCTGAGCACGTGCCCAAATCGCTAAGCGGAGATCGTCAGTTTGCTGACGGCAGGGCGCTTATCGAAAGGGCGCAACGCTCCGGGGCAAGCTTATTGCAGGAATGCACAGTCTGGGGTGCGTTCGAAGCAAATGAATTTGCGGTCTTTGATGGCGAATACAGCAGGATATACAAGCCAAAACGCACGATCGTCGCCACGGGTGCCTATGAGAGGGGCCTGCCGATTCCGGGCTGGACTCTGCCGGGCGCCATGACGACTGGTGCTGCCCAGACACTTCTACGCAGTTACGGTGTGTTGCCCGGGGCGCGCGTGCTCGTCGCTGGTAATGGGCCGCTTAATCTGCAGGTCGCACTTGAATTAAAGCGCGCCGGGGCCGATGTGCTTGCGGTCGCCGAACTTTCGGCGCCGCCGGGCCCATCCTCCTTCATGAATGGGCTGCGCATGGCGCTTAGCGCGCCTGGACCGACCATGAACGGCGTTCGCCTGCTAGCCGGTCTGCATCGCTCCGGTGTACCCGTGCTTTATCGGCAGGGCCTGGTTTCGATTGATAAACACGAGTCTGCTTTAAGGGCCTGGATCGGGCAGACAGGCCAGGATGGCATTGTGGCCGAGACTTCATTCGATGTCGATACAGTCTGCATGGGTTACGGATTCCAGCCGAACAATGAAATCTTGCGGAGCCTTGGATGTGGCCACACGTTCGATGAGAAACGCGGTCATCTTGTTACCAAACGAGGCCCGTATTTCGAAACAGATGTAACAAATGTCTACGCCATTGGTGATTGCTGCGGCCTGGGAGGTGCGCCAGCTGCCAGTGAGGAAGCTATCATCGCCGCATCTGATGTGCTTCGGTCTCTGGGGCATGTGTTACCGGCCCGTGTGCTGCGGCAAGAGAAGCTTGCGCTGAAGAATCTCGGGCGCCATCGAAAATTCCAGACCGCATTGTGGCAAATGTTCGCAGCGCCGCGCTTTCAAACGGAACTGGCGAGGCCGGATACTCTCATTTGCCGTTGCGAAAACCTTCGATTGCAAGATCTCGAAGCAGCGCTTGCCGATGGCCATCCATCGATCGGTACGCTCAAACGGCGTACCCGTCTTGGCATGGGGGCCTGCCAGGGCCGCTATTGCGCGCCGGTCGCAGCAGCGATGATTGCGGAGCGCGACGGCCATGCGGTCAACGAATTATCGTTTTTCGCGCCGCGGATCCCATTGAAGCCAATTAGTATCGCCGACATGATCAAGACTTCGGCGAGTTGAGGCAAGACCTGTGCATTTTTCGGCAATAACATGAAAGAAAATCCAAACGGCCTTAGCCAAAATGGCTTGCTCGATGGCCGAGTAGCGCTCGTGACGGGTGCGGCGGCGGGGCTTGGTCGTAAGATTTTGCAGCGCTTGGCAGATTCCGGTGCTACGGGCATCGCCTTCGACATCGCAGAGTCTCCAAAGAATTTGCCGCGAGGCTGGCTTGCACGGCGGGGCGATGTGTCCAGCGAGAGCGACCTGGCGGAAACCATCGAAGTCATTCGACAAGAATACGGCAGGCTGGACATTGTGATCGCGAATGCCGGCCTGGTACCGCCCTGGCGGGACACCGAAGACATCGATTTTGCGGAATGGGAAAATGTGTTCGCCGTTAATGTTAAGGGCGTTGCTGCGACGATCAAGCATGCGGTGCCATTGATGAAAGCAGGCACCGGTTCGATCGTGGCAATGGGCTCGCTAAATTCCCGGCGTGCTCATGCCAGCCAGTGTCTGTACAGCGCGAGTAAACATGCAGTCCTCGGCATCGTCAGGGCTGCGGCGCTGGACCTTGGTCGTTACGGTATCCGCGTTAATGCGCTTGGTCCCGGTCCGATCGCGACTGATGCGCTGGTCGAGCGGATCAGTAAAAGATCAATAGATGGCGGTCCGTCTGTCGCAGAGGCGCTTGAGCAGCTAGCATCCGAAGCCGCACTTGGACGCATCGCGACGGCGGAAGACGTTGCTAACGCAGCTTTATTTCTTGCCAGTGATTTGTCCAGCGGCATTACCGGTCAACTGTTGCCAGTTGATGCCGGGCTAGCTTGATACGCGGCACGAGGCTGCTGTCAGATTGCTGATTCAAGTCGTGTGTTAACCGGCATCAAGGCGACTGATGCGGTATTCGGCAGCCTCAAGAGAGTCGCGACGAGATGAGCAATGGTACTCGGTGCCAACTGCTGGGATTTCGGCGAAACTCCCGGAATTCCTGCGATCATATCGGTTGCCACGGCACCCGGACACAGTGCAGTTACGCGCACGCCGTCCTCGTAACCGAAATGTCGCGCCGCATGACTCATCGCCACCAACGCATGTTTCGACATTGTATAACCGACCGAGCAGCTGTTATCTCGAAAACGGATGCCATCTGTTGATGCGATGTTGACGATGCGGCCAGTTCCGCATTCGCGAAGATAAGGTAACGCGAGGCGGGTCAGTCGAAACGGCCCCTTGACGTTGACCTCCCATAGCTCGTCCAGCAGATCCTCATCACCGGTTTCGAAATTGACCTGACGCCAAATACCGGCATTGTTAATCAGAGCATGTAAGGCGCCATAGTGCTGCACCGTACTGTTGATCCAGGTTTCCGCAGACTCGCGATCTGCAGCATCGAAAAATTCAATGAGCAAATTGCCATCGCCTGCTTCGGAGAAGGTTTTACGAGTGCTTGCGACGTCTCGTACGCCGATAGAGAGGCGGTAGCCTTCGCTCAGCAGTTTTCTGGCAATCGCTTCTCCGATGCCACGAGAAGCGCCGGAAACCATTACGACACGTTGATCGATATTGAGTAGTTCTGAATTATTATCCACTTGTCGAGATGTCCTTTTACGGGTTGCACCCGATCAGAAGATGCCCTGGTAGATGCCGCCGTCATTCACAATGTTTTGTCCGGTCATGAATCCTGCCTGGCCGCTACAAAGGAACGCGACCAGGTCACCACATTCTTTGGGGTCCGCGAATCGTCCCGCAGGACAATTTTTCTTACGGTCCTCAACAATTGCTTCATAAGTCGTGTTGCCGCGCTTCGCATGCCCGTGCAGATTGGTGTGCAGCGCATCGGTGTCGAACAGTCCCGGACACACGGTATTTATCGTCACATTATGAGGAATGAGATCCCGGACGATCGCGGCGACGGCGCCTGACAATGCGAGGCGAGCGGCATGCGAGTGCGCAAATCCACTTTGCGGGAACTTGATAAAGCTCACTGACATATTAACGATGCGGCCGAATTTTCGCTCGCACATGCCGGGCGCGACTTTTTGAATCAGTGAGATCGACGACAGGAAATGATCATTCAACCATTTGAGCCACTCCTCATCGCTAATCAGGTGATAGTCGGTTGGCACCTGACGGACACCGGGATTGTTGACGAGAATATCCGGTTCCGGGCACGCATCGAATAATCTGGCACGGTCGTCGGCGTTATTGAAATCACCTGCGACTGGCGTTACGGCAACATTGGTTGCGCTGGCAATTTCATCGGCAGTCGCCTGTAGGTCTGCCTCGGTGCGTGACATTATCGTTAATTCCACACCCTCTCGTGCCAGGGAAAACGCGCAGGCTTTACCGAGCCCCTTGCTTGCTGCGCTGACTATCGCTTTGCGACCTTCCAATTCGAGATCCATTCTTAAATCCTTTTATTATCTAAATATTGGCGAGATGCTGCGGCCTGCCTAGCGGCGAGCGAAAGACGCAGCGAGCAGTCTGGCGGGTACGCGGAAGCGACCAGCAACGTCCTGCAACTGTTCGCGCACGGTCGTGACCTCCGCGCGATCGCCGGAAACCAGAACTGTGGCCGGCAGCAACTGTGCGTTGTAGCGCGCGGCGCAGGGCTCGGTGTAGCCGCCAGTGTCGAGAAATGCGACCAGATCATTCCTGTCAAGCGATGGCATACGGACTTGCTGGCCAAGTTCGTCGGAGTTGCACAGCGGGCCTACCAGATCGATCGTCTCTGTGCGTTTCGCCAGGGCATCGACGACCGGTAAGGGGTGGTAGTACCAATCAAGCGCAGACGACCACGACAGATGATTGGTGGACAGATCGAGATTGACCCACTTCTTCTTTTCGCCTTGCTTGATTGCGCCCACCGTACCGACGGATACACCGGAAGGTCCCGATAAGGAACGGCCGGGTTCCAGTCTCAGCTTGGGTAAGGGCAGGCCGAGTTTTTTCGCTTCTGCTTCGATCTCCTGACTACACAGTCGGGCGTAGTCGTCGGCTGTCGGTGCCGAATCATCATCGATTTGCTTGCGCGGCCCCGTGCCATACCATTTACCGAAGGTCCAGCCACCACCGATGTCTATGCAGGGAGGTGTCCAGCCAGTTTCGTCGCGAATGAATCCGGACCAGGTCACCATCTCACGCGCCATGATCGCGAAATCCATCGCTACGTTCGACATGCGGCTTAAATGGAAATGCGTTTCCTGAAGATGAATGTGTGGCATCTGCAATGCGTGCTTCACAATTTCAACTACTTGTGCGCGGCTCATTCCCCATTTAGTGCTGTCACTCTGTTCCTTCAGAGTACCCGGCCCATGCATCGCAACTCCGGTGCGGTCAGCGAGTGGCTCGAGGTCGAGCTTAAGTCGTATCCCGATATTTGCATCCCGGCCCTGCCGCTTACACACGGCATCGATGCGCTCGAGTTCATCCATTGCGTCAATATTGATGCAGAGGCCGTTCGCTACGGCCATTTCCAGCTCTTCGGTTTGCTTGTTCGAACCGTTCAGCACCAGCGTCTGTGGGTCAGTACCCGCTAGCAGCGCAATATACATTTCGTTCACGCCGAAGCAATCGCCACCGGCACCTTCCTGATTCATGATGTGTCGGTAGGCCAGGCCATTGTTGGACTTATTGGCGAACAGAATTTCGGACTCGCCAGGATAGTGCTTGAGAAACGCGTCCCGAAACATCCGGTAGGTGTAACGAAACTGGCTCTCACTTATGATGAACAACGGTGTGCCGAATCGCTCTGCGAGGACGGCGACGTCGCAGTCCTCAACCCACAGATTTCCATTTGATCCGATGCCGATGAACTCCCCATAATTTGTTTTGTATTTTATGGGTGTCAGCTCGGGCTGAGCGGCTGGCGCGGCTATTTGGTTTTGCATTTTGGATCCCTTCTTTGTCACGTGATATTCAGTGATGCCAGACCGGCGTGTAATTGTTGCAGTGCGGTTCCGCTTAGCGGCCGAAGAGGTGATCGCGGATTACCAGCGGCGAATCCGAGATGCTCCATCGCTGCTTTGGTGGCCGGGTACAGCGAACGCCCGCCGCTGGTAAACAAATCCGAGAGACGTCGTCCCGTTTGTTGAAGTGCATTGGCTGCATCGAGGCGACCGGAGTGGGCGGCGTGATACATGTCCAGCCCGCCCGGCACCCACACGTTCGGAAAGCAGTCGATGAAACCGTCTGCGCCGGCTGCAATCGCCGGTACGCCAAATATCGATGCCGGGCCACAGAAAACCCGCAATTTATCTTTGACTGCAATCAAGGTTGTATAAAAGTTGTTCCAGTCACCTGAGCTTTCCTTGATAGCGACGATGTTGTCGAGGTCGGCAAGTCGCAATGCCAATTCAGGCGTAATTTCGTTGATGGCATTTCCCGGGATGTTGTACAACACGATCGGAAAATCGACTGCCGCATTTACTTCCTGGTAATGCTCGAAAATTTCGTCGTCTGTCAGGCGAATGAAGTAGGGTGGCAATATCAGCGCCCCATCACAGCCGGCATCTTTCGCAGCATTCGTGAGGAACACTGTTTCCGATACGGTAATCGCACCGGTTCCCGCAAGAATCGTCCCTCGATCATTGCCGCATTTGACGCCAAGCTCGAATAGCTCGCAACGTTCATCGCTGCTCAGTGCCCAGAATTCTCCTGTGCAGCCGCCCACAAGTAACCCGGTTCCGCCAGCATCAAAAATACGGTCGGCATTTTCCTGCATCGCTTGTGGGTCGATTGCACCGCACTCGTCAAATGGCGTAATAACGGCAGTAATCGGGCCGTGCCAGTCCACACTCTCTCTATTCATGTTGGATACCGTTTATTTAGGCAAATCATCATTGATACGCCGGCCGTCGGGCTCGGAAAATACGTGCAGCTTGTCCACCTTGGGTGTAAGTCGAACTCTGTCATCGGGCCGCAAACGAATGTCGGGACTCACGCGCAGCAATATATCGTGACCGTGAAACCTGCAAACGACGATGACTTCGTGGCCGGCTGGTTCAACCACGGTGACCCGCGCTTCGTCGCCAGTGTCACCAAGTAAAATATCTTCAGGGCGGAATCCGACTGTGACCGGCACATCCTGTATGCCGTTCGCGGTTTCGCCAGTGAGGGCCAGGTCCCTGATCGGCAGGGTCCAGTCGCCGCTACGGAATACCCTGTCGTCGCCCGTGCCGGACAGGCGACCTTCAATCAGATTCATGGATGGCGTGCCAATAAAACCTGCGACGAATTTATTTCTGGGCCGAGAATAAATGTCGTTCGGAGCTTCGAATTGCTGCAACGTGCCGTCGCAAAGCACAGCGATTCGATCGGACATCGTCATCGCCTCAAGCTGGTCGTGAGTAACGTAGACCATCGTGCGACCAATGCGTCTGTGCAGTAAAATGAGTTCCGCGCGCATGTGTGCGCGTAATTTCGCGTCGAG
>SMVB01447882.1_pt1 | contig 14199 bp, 10 predicted proteins | sample 2456461 | NCBI WGS metagenome assembly SMVB01 (sample SAMN11095934, study PRJNA526329) | marine sediment metagenome | biome: Marine sediment; feature: Surficial sediment; material: Deep marine sediment; isolation source: Hadal surficial sediment | place: Pacific Ocean | collected 2014-05 | depth... | reverse complement strand
TCATGTAGGAAAGAACGTCGCCGCATTGCCGTCGCAACTTGTCGGTCTTCATCGCATATGTGGCAGAGAAAGCTGACGATCTGCGGTTCGCCGAGCTTTCGGGCGCGTTCCCCAATCCGATCCCACGCTCGACAAAAGAGCCTCGAAACTCGAAAATTCGTTGACGAGATAGCGCTGGTTGACCGTGGGACGCGATTCCGGTAGTGTCGATTTGCGCTTGGCCGCCGATCTTCACCACGAAATCCATCCGCCGCGCGCGAAGCTATAAACCGTTATCCCATTACAAGCGTCAGGGAGTTGTCTCCTCGTCGCGGGAATCTTTCTCCGAACAAGCCGGGAGCGCTGCTTTCATTGCTCGAATCTTTGACCAATAGCGAGGTGCTGGCGCTCGCGCTCCCGATCGTTCTAGCAACGGCAGCATTTTCGTAGGTGCTCGTATTGTTCGCGATCGCGTTCCGGAGCATCTATCGTAGAATCGAAGACTTCCAGAAAAAACGCCGCCTCTCGCTCCGGATACAAAAGCTGGAGCTTCTTACCCGCGACCAAATCGCCAGTTTGGTGATGTTCGTCACGAGGGTGTTTCGAGCCCTTCTGACGATATCCGTTGTGGACGTCTACTTTTCTTTTGTGCTATCACCCCACTACAGCGCTGTTCGGCTCGAGGACCCGGCCACGATTCCTAGGGTCTCTCCGAAAGATGCATCTGAGGACGGATAGCCGAAGCCTGCCGACCGCGACGAGAATCGCGGTACAGCTCGGCGCGCCCACCTTCTTGTAGAAGCTGCATGCGCGCGAGCACGCGGTGCTCTTCGTCCATCGTGGATAAGATGGCTCGGGCTCCACCGGTCGTCACCGTATGCATCGCCGCAATGGGGGTCCCAAAGCGCGAGTTCGCTTGTTCAGATTTCAGCGGCACACCCGATATGTATCTCCATCCGTTGGCCCGAGATTTTCCTCGCCGGGACGCAGATGTCAATTTCTTCTTCGGGAAATCCTGAACTACAATCTCGCGGGTTGTCAGAAGAGAGAGCTTGAGAAGTTCAACTTGGTTGAAGTGCAGTCAGACCGTCCTGTTCATCGTCCGTCGTGGCTTGGACCCAAACGGCGCCGAAGATGGCGACTTCGTGATCGAGCGGTGTCGCGAGTACTTTCGCGAGGACTCGACCTTGCTCCACTTGGCGGATCTCGGCGTCGCTGAGGCCGATGACGTCCTTGAAGTAACGGTGTGGCTCGCGCGGCTGAGCGCCTACCTGGGTGGCGGCCAGCCATACCAAAGAGAAAGTCTCATGGGCGGAGTGTGCCAAAACTCGGCCGACGCAAATGCCGAGTGCTGGCAGAAATTGCAGGCGTTGACGGGCGTGCGCTTGGGAACGAGGCGGCGCTGGCACCATGTGCAGTTTAGAATCCAGTGCGCAATCGTACCTATGGCAATTCCCTCGCGCTGACTTTTGACGGGTGGGTCACCCGGTCCCAACAGGATGCGATCGAATACCTCAAGCACAACATGACCCTCATCACGTTCGAGGTCGATGCCGAGGGCAAAGGAGAGGGGACGATGGTGAGCGGGGTCAAGGTGAAGATCGACGACAAGAAGTCCATCGGGATGGACAGCGCGCTCACCGCTCCGCGCCGTGGGAGCGAAGTCGAGCGCAGGCTGAAGCGCATTTTTTCATCAGCCTGCTAGGCCCCACGCAAAGCGGGGTTGCTCGAAGTGAGCGACCCATAAAGCTGCTCAAGGTCAAGAAAGAGGAAATAGGGCCCGGCTCACCCTCGCCGCCGAGGCTGGGAGAGGCAGCGGGCGCCGACCTATTGAACCAGTGGTATCTGAGACGCGGCCTCGAGATCGATCAGAAGGTGTCATTTCCACTTCCTGCGCCGCCACGGGTGCAACGGCGAAGGCGACGAGCCACACAGCCAAGAAGATTCGTGTCATTTCGTTTACCTCCACGGATATTCGATAATCGAATCAAATCCACAACGACCGAATTCGAGCCGAATGGTGTAAGCGGGTTCGCCGTCACCGCGCAGGTTACCGTCAACGCTGGTTTGATTACCGAGTCTTGGTGGTACGATCACGAAGTTGGCCTCCGCGTACCGTTCCCTGGACTGAGCGAGAGCGGTCACCAGCTCGCCTCGGATTCATGAGAGTCGTTCTTTCAGCTATTCTCGTTTGCGTTCTCGCCGGGCTACCAAATGCCAAGCAACGCCGGACGCCTGGGTTACAGTATGAGAATGAGACACTCAGCGCAGCTCATGGTGGTCGCAGGCTTGGCGGTGGCCTACCAATCCCCGGCTTCGAGTGACGCGGGTGCCGAGACAAGCTCCGCGCAGGTTCAGGAGCCCTCGGGGGACACCGACGCAACGCCAAGCCCTTCCGACCCTGAGTTGAAGACGGGCATCATGCTGCGCTCTGTGGAAGAGCGGGCCTGGGGCCTGCGCCTGAACTTCCCGCTCTCGGTCGGCCTAACGGAGTTCGATCTAGCCTCGGGTGTCTCTCTCGATGATGTCGCGACGGTCTCTGTGGTTCCGACGGCCGAATTCATCATCCCACTCGACAACAAATGGACCTTGCTGCCCTTCGTTGGGGCCGGTGGCGCCGCGGCGGTCGGCGATCACGAGGCGGTAAGTGGAGAAAGCGCCCTCGGGCTTGTTTCAGGGGGATTGCGCGCACAAAGGTGGCAACCGTTCGCCGAGCTCCACGTAATCGTCTTCGCAACCAAAATCCGCTACGACGCAGCCCTGACGCGCCGCAACGGTCTGCTCGGCGATTGGGGGAGCCTTACGGGGGCGGTCGAGCTAAGGCGCACCTTCGGGGCGCGTCGAGACGGGCCGCGCTTCCAACCCGGCGTCTACGCGCAGGGCTTCTGGTTCTGGGATCCAGTTGAGCTTGAGATCCCGGGCGTCACGCCGAGCTTCCTCGATAACCAGCGAGAGTTCGGCATCAGCTTGGGAAGCAGCACTCCTCACAGCATTTGGGGCATCACCCTGCCACGCCTCTTTATCGGCGTCCGACTGGGTGAGGGGGTGCGGAGTTTGCGCATCCGCTTTGGCCGACTGTGAGTCCGGTGACCCTCTTGGACGGTCACATCGAAAATCTTCTCAAGCTCGAGAGTCTGCCGGTGTTTTGGTTCAGCGGGAACGTGACTTTGAGATTGGCAGGATAACGCAGTCGAGAAGATTCTCGATACGCGATTTGAGATGGAACAATCACGGTGTTGCCTCCGCGACCTGAGCGCGGCGTTGGCGTCGAAACTCGCGAGCCGTCTCGAGTTTGCGGTCGCGCTCTACCCAGATGCTCTGCTCACGGCCGGAGAGTTTGTCGGCCGGAGCGATGTAGCCAGTCGCGCTATGAAGACGCTTGTCCGTCTCGGGTGTCAGGAGCACCCATCGACCCGTCAGGGCTCCCCAAGACTTTTTTTTAGCCGGACGAACTCCTCCGAGATCTCCGCGATCACGTTGTCCTTCTTCGCTAGTTTCGCCTCCAGCGCCTCGACCTTGCTGGCAAGTTTCTCCTCCTGACCGTTCCGCTGACGGCGCCCCGAGCCCCCATCGAGCGCCGCCGCCATGTTCTCCATCAGTTGACGCTGCCACCTCGTAGCTCTCTGCGATGGCGAGCTCGCAACAGTGCCATCCGACACGGAAGAGGTTTGGACGAGGCCATCATCCCGGAAGGCGCTCCTCTTCGAGCAGCTCGAGCTCGGTGATCTTCCACAGGCCGTCGACCGCTTTGACCACGAGGCGCGCGCGGTACTGATTGCTTCTCTGGTGGACATGCCCCCAATGGCCGACTGAGCCCTTGACGTTCCACCGGCAGGTGGAGATGAAACCGACTTCACCGCCAAGCGCTTCGTGCTCCGAGTCGACTATCGCCACGTCCTCCACTTTCGCGCGGGCGCCGCCCTGGTTCTCGAGCTCGAGGCTTCGGCGGGTCTCGAGATAGACATCCGTCAGCAGCTCTCCGGAGACGCTTCGCTCGAGCGCATCATAAATAACGCTCTCGTCGCGATAGTCGAACGAGCGGTAAACGTTCTCGAGCAGGCCGAGGACGATCGCGTCGCCCCGCTCTCCCGACAAGTAGGACGGTCGCACGGCCTGGAAGACGCTGACGGATGCGACGGCCACGAGAGCGAGCATCGCGACGAGCGGCTTGCCCGCGAACGCGCGATTTCTGTATTTCATTAATAAGGACGCTATGGCGAAGCCCGTGAGGACAGCGGGAACGGCAAACCAAAGGCGTCCGATCTGCGGAGGCTCGTCGATGTCAACAAGACCCGGGATCGTCGGATTCTTGAGGAAGTTCTGCCACCTCAGCATCGGATCGTCCCGGAACAAGCGATAAGGCAGCGCGCCCGCTTCGTCGGTCGCGGAGGACGGGATGTAGTCGATGCGGTCGTCCCACAGCTCCCACTCCATCGTGACTTCGTCGGGCAGCGAGTCGACCGAGTAGTAGAAGATCACACCCAGCGTGGCGGAGATGACGTCCAAGTCTTGCGGCGGATCGATGACACCGCTCGTCCTCAAGTTGCGATAGATGAAGTGCACCCGGTCGAGAATGCCCTCGACCGGCTCGCCATCGATCGTCACCGGATTCTTGACTTCCAGGAACTCGACCGTCTTCCGCATGATCTCAGCTTGCTCGTCGACGGTGATGACGTCTTTGCCTTCGAGCCCCAGATCCACCCACCGCTCTAGGTCCTTCGGCCGGATGACGATCTCCTTTCTCACCTCGTAGTGCTCGACATAGAGAAACGCGGAGATGGGCGAGTCGTATTGCCGCCACAGGTTTCGGTTGTCGAACTTCGAGAACCAGGGGTCCTCCCAGTCGAGCCGAACGGTCTCTTCGAGCCCGAGATAGCGGAAGTCGTTGACGGGAATACCGCGGTGGTACGTCATGAAACCGAGGCTAGCGGCGGGCGCGCCCCTCTCCGTGCGCGGCGACGCCATGGTCAGCGCGCGAGGGTGAGACGTCAATGCGTAAGAGAGCTCCGCGAAGATGACGGGCTCTCCCTCATCGTCGCCGACCGACAACGGCTCACCGGTGACCGTGTCGCGCGACACGCGACGGCGAGGCGAAAGGCCAACGAGACGGCCAGATAGAGGTTCACCGCCGTCGGCTCGGAACGTGAAATCGCTCGCGAAGAACGCCTCTAGCCGTGACTCGAGAGGGGTCGGGGAAAGATTCATCCGCTCCCGGATATCCTCGGGGAGCAGATTCTGGAACGCTCCAAGATCGGGAACGCCGATCTCGAGCTCGACACGGATCACGTCGGTCTCGATGAAGATCTCGGCAATGGACGTCGCCTTCATCGCCTGGGTGATGACCAGCGCGTCCGGACAGAGGGGTGCCGCGAGCGGCAGATTTATGGCCACCAAGACGAGGACACGATTCATCATTCGAAACAGGATTATATGCCGAAAACCCGAATGGGTTCACGGGCTCAACGGGTCGACCTGCGGCCGATTGGATCGCCTTCGAGTCGTCAAGGGTCGCCGTGATCGACCTGAAGAAGAGGGAAGCGCGGCCGTTATTCAACGGGGTGAGTGGAACGCTGTCGTTTGATCTGCCGACAAGTGGTTTTGAGACTACCTGCGTTATTCCGGCCCCGGCCCTACGGGAAGAGCACGTCGCCCAGAAGCTGCCTCCGACACCCCCAGGATCAGAGCAGCGGCGAGAAGATGCCTCCACGTGTCATGCGTCATGGGCCCCTAATCTCTACAACATTCAAGCGCCGCGGCACCGCGATCCATCGAGCTCGCGAAGAGTCTTCGAACTGCGGTCCGAGCGCGCCTTCAACTGGAACGGTCGCTCTCGAGGCGTGCTTGTCCTCCATCACGAACAAGTAGTTCCAAAACGCAACGCTAAAGGTGCTTTCTCCAACCGTTTCGTGCGTACGGCAGACATACTACCGGACCGAGTCATCGGGCCGTGGCGTGGTCTACGAAGTTGTCGCGGGCCCGCTTGGTCTTCCGGGAACAAATCACTCGTAGCGACGGTGGAGGGCGTAGCGGAAATGAAGTCGGCTTCGCGCTCTTCATCTCTGCAGTGAAAACTATTGCGGCTTTTTACCGCGAGGATCGTTGGGTCCTCTCACATCGAAACGTCCCCGCTTGCCATACGTGCCGGTCGCTGGTAATCCTGAGAACCTATCACTCCCGGTTGCGACGCCCCTTTGGCCACTGTCCCCGGCTGCTCATAGTTCCTGGACGCCGTTCCCGGTTGCTCGTAGTTTCTGGACATCGCTGTAGGTTGCTCGTAGTCGCGAGGGACCGTTCCCGGTGTTTGCCAGACGTCCGGCTGCCCCGCCGAGTCGATGAAGAGCGATACGGATGAAGCTGAGGCGGGCGGATCGCCATCGAGGATGCGGATCGTGAACGAGAGCGTGTCGTCAACGAGCGTCGGGCGCTCGGTGATCACCATCACGACATTCTGAATCCCCTGCTCCGCGAGCATGACCAGAACCGCGTTCGGCGGTGAATCGCGGAACGTCCGAGCTCGGACATCGTATAAAGAAAGTTCTCGAGCCTCACGTGGCCGGCTATGCGATGCGGCCTGTCGGAGAAATACAGCGTCGTCGGGTTGACGCCGGTGAGCTTCATCGTTCCGTCGCCGAACTCGACACCGTCGGCATTCTGAACGAAGAGCAGCGCGACGTTCGACGGCTCGGCTTCGGCCTCTTCGGCCGGCTGAGCTTGCTCAGTTTGCGGAGCACTGGAGCAGGCAGCCACGGTGAGAATCCAAGCCGCCAGGACCCACTTGCAGCTCATCGTCTCCTCCTATGCTGTAAACCCACGAAAACGAAATACATCACGTAAGCGGAGTGTATCGCAGAGTTGGTTACCGGGTCACGGCGCCGCAAACGTCTCTTTAATCAAACGGTAAACCTCGTATCCACACGGTCCGGCCCTCGTAACAAAACCCAACAACCTCACCATCGGGCGAGAATCGGAGGACTAGATTCAGAATCGATTTCTTCCTGTTGGCGATCACCCCAAGCGATTCGAGCTTGGACCTCCCCGGATGCGCCACCGCTACCACGATCGTCTCCTTCTACACATCCAGTCCGACGTATCCGCTATACTCTTCCACGACTTGTCCTCCCTGATTATGGCTCTGGGCCTTCGTGGCAAAACCTCGAAAGCTTAACCCAGGCTGTCAAGGTCAGGGCACGTTCAATACATTGTGTCTATGGCGCTAACGGAGGTAAGCATGAAAGCCGCGTCCTGGTTCGTTGCGCCCCTCGTGGGCGTCTCCCTCGGATGAGCCTGCTTGCCTCCGGAATCGAACCCGGTGGAAACCGATACCGTCTCCAGAGCGGCCGAAAACCCATCTCCCCGTCAACATCCCCGACATCGAAGAGCTGGAGAACAACATTCACGCGGGCACGAAGTACCTGCGATTTCTGCGGAACCGTTACTTCGACGATCCGAACGTGGAGCCGATGCAAAAGGTTCTTTTGACGTTCGCCTCCTACAACGCCGGGCCGGCGAGGGTCACCGGGCTTCGGCGGCGAGCGGGGGAAATGGGTCTCGATCCGAACCGATGGTTCGACAACGTCGAGATCGTGGCAGCGAGAGAGATCGGGCGAGAGACAGTCCAGTACGTCAGCAACATTTACAAGTACTACATCGCTTACACGGAGATCGCCGCCCAGCTCGAGCGCAAGGGGCGAATACCCTAGGCCCCTACGAGATCCTCGCTCCCATTGGAGCCGGCGGCATGGGCGAGGTTTACAAAGCCACCGACACCCGCCTCGACCGGACCGTCGCCATCAAAGTCCTCCCCGAGCACCTCGCCGAGATCCCGAGCGTAGGGCCCGTTTCGAGCGTGAGGCCAAGGCGATCTCGCAGTTGAGCCATCCGCACATCTGTGCTCGCTTTATGAAGTCGGCGGGCGAGATGGGCTGGGCCACCTCGACACGTAGCCGCCTCGAGGGCGATGCGGTGGCGGAACGGATCGCCGAGGCATCCGTCGAAGACGTAGACAGTGAGCCTCGCATGGTGGAAGAGATTTCGTAGACTACCGCGAGCGCAAGCTGGATTTGCGTCAGGCACGGCGGCTGGATCAAACAGATTCCCACTGGGCAGGAAAACAAAGTCTCGGTCCGTCTCTATAGATAGGTCGCTTTGATAGGGCACGTCGAGCTGGCGTGGGATTTAAGGCTCTCTAACCCCTGCCGAAGAGAGAACGAACCTACTAATTGGAGGAGCGGGAATGATTTCGTTACGCAGAAATAACGTCAGTGGTGCGTATGAGGGAAGCCGACCGGACGTTCGACTCGTAGTTCGAGCTGACGTGGGCCAGGAGGAGTCTCTCGATATCATAAGCGGAGACCTCCTGGTTGAAGCAGGTCCGGGTGAATTCGAGTTTCACCACTCCTTTCAAACGACCGCCTTGGTACTTGAGGAGACCGCGCAGGGGCAGCTACTCCGCGGTCCAGTGAAAATCCATCGAGATGACATGATCGATATCGCTCGTCTCGATCTCTTGATTCCGGACACTGGCGACCTCGTCGCCACCTATACGTTCTATCAGCTCACCCAGAAGTCTGGTCGCCAAACCGCGCTGACTCTGTCCTTTACGCTTGCTCGCCAATCGGACTTTTTCCGCCGAATCGATCTGGAAGTCGATCAGGTCATCGGTGTTCCTTTGCCCAATGTTTTCCAGCCGAGCAATCACCCTCAAACACCGGCGGACTACCCTGATCGCCTCCTGACATTTGAAAACTCTTACCGAGACGCAGGCATTGACCTTGCCGTCACGCTTGGAGGTGAAGACGTACCCGTTTCGGAATCAGGACTAGACGGCTTGTGGACAGACGAGGAACTTCATGCCGCGATGAATGGCCACTTCGTGGAGCACCGCGATGTCCAACAGTGGTTTTTGTACCTTCTTCTAGCAACCGAATACGTGAAGCCTTCGGTTCTAGGGATCATGTTCGACAGCGACGACGATTCTCCGCGTCAGGGCTCAGCTGTCTTTCATGACCATCCCGCAATCAGCAACGCGGTGGGAGAAGAACAGAACAGGGAGTATCTCTACACCATCGTCCACGAGCTCGGCCATGCGCTCAATATGCTGCATGCCTTTCAGAAGGGAATTTTCGAGACCCACGGAGTTCTTCCTCGTCCAGGCTCGCTGAGCTGGATGAACTACCCGCAGCTTTATCCGTTCGGGTACGCCTTTCCCTCCGGGTGGGATGGATCCGGAAGTTTCTGGTCACAATTTCGCTTCGAGTTTGATCCGGACGAGCTTGCCCACTTGCGGCACAACGATTCTTCCGAAGTCATCATGGGCGGTCGGTCCTTTGGTTTCGCCGGCCACCTGAAAGAGCGACCCTTTGAAATACCTTCGTCGGAGGGCGACCTCTCGTTGGTCCTATGGACACCACCGGCGCTCGAGTTTCTTCAACAGCTCGAAGCCGACATCCGCCTGCGCAACGATGGAGCCCGGCCCGTCACGGTGCGTTCCAATCTGTTTCCTGCGGCCGGGTCAGTGGACCTACTTGTTCGTCGGCCCCTGGATCGTTTTCCGAAAGTCTATCGCTATATCTACCAGGCCTGCGTACGTGACGACCTGACACAACTGAAGCCCGGAGAGAGCCTGTATCAGGAGCTCAATCCATCGTTCGGTTCTCGTCATTGGTTTCTAGATGAACCGGGTACTTACGAACTGCAGGCCGTCTACAATTCGGTTGACGGAAGCAAGGTGGCGTCCAATGTCGCCCGTGTTCGGATCCTCCATCCGTCTCCAGAGGCTGATCGCCTCGCTCCTGACTTCTTCACTCTCGACACTGGCGTGTATCTAAGCGTCGAAGGTTCCCGCGCCGACCCGCTCCAGCGCACGGCTGAAGGACTTGAAGAGGTTGGAAAAATAATTCCTAAGAGCGCAATCGCGCGGCAGATCTTCGCCGCTAATGCGTTCCGGGACACAAGGGTATTCAAGGATCTGCAAGCCAAGAAGGTCACCAAGGCGGACCGGAAGAGAGCCGCGAAGGATTTGTGTAAGGCCTTGCGAGTAAACATGACCAAATATTCTGTCAGCCTTGATCCGAGCCAGTCACACTTGAAGATTTCTCGCACTCTCCGTCTTGCTGCCGCGGCAGCTGAACAGGATGGAGACAAGAAAACTGCTTCCGCTATTTTCCAGACGCTTGAAGGAATGCTACGGAAGGTCAAGGCACCGAAACAGGCTGGCGCAGAGTTGAAGGATTTCCGCCGCTCTTTGAAGGCTTAGGTGCTTCTGGTGTCCGTCTAATAGCTCGTGGGAGTCCCACAGGCCACGGAGGGCAAAGAGATGGAATTGAGAAACACGACGCTGTGCGCACTTCTCGTCACCACCGCAATCGCAACCGCAACGGTCCCTGCTGCAGCTCAGGGCATCTCGGCTGATCTCTCCGTCGCGCAGCTCCCATACTCCAACTTCGAGGGCCAGGAGGCCAGCGCCCTTTGGGACACGCTCAACGGCTCGGAGTTCTGGGCGATTCCGAGAACGCCGCCCGCGGACTACGACGACTCCGCCAACAGCTCCAGCGCCAACGCTCTCCGCCAGTCGCTCCATGACATCATCGACAATCACACGATCTACAACTATACGCATCGTACACAACCCAGCGACGCGAATCACCGCACCGACGTGTGGGACGTCATGGCGATCGCCGATGCCCATCCCGAGAGCCCCGACGAAGTGCTGGACATCTACTTGAACAACACTTTTAACCGGCAGCTCCGAGGTCAGAACACCGATCCGCGCTACGATCGGGAGCACTCCTGGCCCAAGTCCCTCGGCTTCCCCGATGACACGAGACGGAATTCCGCGTACTCCGACGTTCACCACCTGTTCGCGGCTCACCGCTCCTACAACGGATCGCGCAGCAACAAGCCCTATGGCGAGGACACGGTCAATGCTGAGGACCGGCGTACGACCCTGGAAAACGTAGGACGTGGAGGCTCGCTCAATGACGAGCCTGAAAGCTCGAACTACTCATTTACTGATGTGTGGCAGACGTGGATCGGCCGCCGCGGGGACGTGGCCAGGGCGATGTTCTACATGGACGTGAGGTACGAGGGAGGGACTCGGGACGACGGGGAGGGGGAACCCGATCTTCAGCTCACGAACGACATCAGCAAAGTGATCACGCTTGATGTCTGGGAGACGAGCGGCGACGCCTTCATGGGGCTCCTGGACTCCCTGCTGGAGTGGCATCTAGAGGACCCCGTCGACGACCTGGAACGGCGTCGGAATACAGTGGTGTTTCTCTTCCAGGGCAACCGTAACCCGTTCATTGACCATCCGGAGTTCGCGGGGATCGTCTACGGCACGACGATGCCGACGGACACACTCGTGACGGGCACCGCCTGGATCAATGAGTTCCACTACGACAACGTCGGCGGCGACACCGGCGAGTTCGTGGAGATCGCTGGTACGGCGGGGCTGGACCTCACCGGGTGGCGGCTCGTCGGCTACAACGGCAACGGCGGGCGCGAGTACGACACGGTGCCTCTGGAGGGATCGATTCCAGACCAGCAAAACGGCCTTGGGACGCTGGCCTTTGCATTCCCAGGACTCCAGAACGGCGGGTCGGACGGGATTGCGCTCATCGACGCCGCGGACAATGTCGTGCAGCTCCTGAGTTACGAAGGATCGTTCACGGCTACGGACGGGCTTGCGGAGGACGAGGCGTCCGCGCCGGTGGGCGTCGCCGAGACCTCATCGACGCCCGCGGGACACTCACTGCAGCTCACCGGCCAGGGGGATGAGGCAGGTGACTTTCAGTGGAGCGGACCCGCAGCATCGAGCCCCGGGGAGGTGAACTCAGGGCAATCGTTCTAGGTCATCGGTGCACGAGGCTGGATGTAGGGGCAACGGCCAATTCCATAATTGAGCCCGTTCAGCTCGTGCGCAGGTCGCGCGGAGCGTCGTGATGCGAGTTGGACCTCAACAATCGTCGGCTGCGACGTCTGGACGTTTTGTTCTTTCAATTAGTTCTCGGAGGGAATCAGGAGATGCGTGATGGGCGTCCACGCTTGCCCCGGCGGAATTCGCGCCACGCCGCCCATAGATTTTCCCTCGATACGATACGTGGAAAAAGGCGGCCGTGGCGTCTCATGACATGGCATCGAACTCGCCGCCCGGACGCTCGGCGAAATGCCTACGAGAACGGGCGGCTCTTCTCGATGCTGGCGGCTCCTGCACGGTGACCTGTCGTCAGCGTGTTCGCGGGGCGACCGCCACACGAAAGCCGAAGTTGACGTTCCGGCTCCTGGCGACGTTCCTGAGGCGGTTCGAAGAGCGCAAGTAGACAGCAGAGTTGTACCAGGAGCCACCCCGAAGACAGAGATCCCCGTCGTCATCTTTGTCATCGGACCACTGCCAGACGTTTCCCGCCAGGTCGCAATGTCCGAGGGGTCCGTTGCCGGACGGATACAAACCAACCGGCGTTGGTGCGCCGACAGCTTTGTCAAAATTCGCTAGCTGTTCTGTTGGCTGCGTGTTCCCCCACGGATACTGGCCCTGTGGCGGCTTTCTCCCATTCGTCGTTGGTGGGTAGCCTTACGGTCTTTCGCCACACCTCGCTGAGCCAACGGCAATAAGCCCGCGCCTCGTACCAGGAGATGTTCACGACAGGACGGTTCGGGGTCTGGAGCTGCGTGTCCCAATCTCCGGGCGCGGTACTTTCTCCATCGGCGATGGTCTTCCATCCGTCGTCATCCCAGAAGTCTTGGACTTCGTAGCCCGGATGCTCGACGAACGGCTGGAACTCCTCGACGGTGACGAGATATTTGGCGAGCTTGATCTCCGTCCCGGGAACGTCGATGAGATTCTTTGTGACGAGTGCGATTCTCGGGTCGCCTCCGCGGCCGAGAGCTTCTGCCGCTTCGATGCGAGTCTCGATAGCGACTTGCTTGGCTCCCTCGGGCTCGAAGATCGCGAGCGATCTCTCGAGCGCAGCTTCGTATCGCTCGCGGATGGCGGGTTTCGGCTTATAGTCGTAGACGGTGAGCGGCTGTAACAGTCGGCCGGTGATGCCCGCGACCCGAGCCGTCGTCCCGAGGCCCTGCTCCTTTTCGAGGGGTTCGAGCACGCGGGACAGGAGCTTGTCGACGCGGCCTTCGCCACCTTCATCTAGAAGACATCCCGGAAAAAGCTCCACGGTTTCGCGCCACTGCAGATCGTCGAGACGACCTTCCAGAATTGGCCACCAGTCTTCTTCGCCATCGCCGTCCCCGAGCCATGCGAGCTGCAGTGCCGCAAGAAACTCCTGGAAGGTCAAGTGCCAGAAGCGGACGCGGTTTCCCGAGATCATCTCGATGATGCCGCTTCCGAAACACTCGAACTCGAGCCAACGCTTCGCGATGGCGCGGCGGTCTTGCTCGGTGTTGTCGGGAAAGTCCCGCTCGACGATGCCGTCCACCGCTGCCGCGGCGTCGATGAGGTCGAGCGTTACTCGTTTGCCGCCCTCGCCTCGCATCATCTCGAGTGCCAGCACGGCGAAAGCCCGCCACGCGAACCGATCGGTGAAGTGTTCTTTCTTGCGAAGCTCCGTGCGCGCGCGGATGAGCCAGCGAAGCACCGCGTAGTACACCCGCGAGCGGCCCTCGGGAAGTCTCTTTTCGTTCCAATGCACCACACACAGACAGGTGAGCATGACAGGGTTGACAGCGATGCGACGGATGCGCGGCCGGTCGATGGCGGTTACGAGCTCTTCGTGATAGGTGACCGCCGTCACGGGTAGCTCATCATCCAGCTCTGCATCGTGAAGCGCGCGCACCCAACTATCGAGAAACAGACGGATCTCTTTTTCCCGGAACGGCTCGATGCTCGTGAGATGAAAGCCCATCTCGCGCAAGCTCGCCGTGTCGATGGGCCGGCTCGTGACGATGATGGGACACTGTTTCCAGTGCTCCGACACGTCTTTGAGGATCTTGTAGACCCGCTCTCTAAGGTCGTCGTTCGGGAGCTCGTCGAAGCCATCAAGAAGAAGCACAGCGTTTCCGTCTTTGAACAGCGCCTCCCAGTACTCGCGCGGACACGGGTAACGGCGCTTTTTGCAGAGCGCGTCGAGAACGTCGAGAAGCCATTGACGGTTGTTGGCTATAGGTCCCGCTTCTTCCTCCTCTTTCTCCATCAGGGGGACGAGCTCGGAGAGCCTTAGCCAGACCGGAACCGGAGGTGGGTCCCCCGGTACGGTTCCGAGATAG
>SMVB01201998.1_pt1 | contig 14199 bp, 7 predicted proteins | sample 2456461 | NCBI WGS metagenome assembly SMVB01 (sample SAMN11095934, study PRJNA526329) | marine sediment metagenome | biome: Marine sediment; feature: Surficial sediment; material: Deep marine sediment; isolation source: Hadal surficial sediment | place: Pacific Ocean | collected 2014-05 | depth 0-1... | reverse complement strand
GCCCGGATCCTGCGAATGAGCTCGATGCCGTCAATTTCCGGCATTTCCCAATCAAGTATCGCAATAGGTGGCCTGTCTTCAGTCTGGAGTATTTTCCAGGCCTCGGCGCCATCCCGGGTCGAGACAACTTCATATCCCCACTTGGCCAGCGTCTTTTCAAGAACCCGGCGGGAAATCGTATCATCTTCTGCAATCAGGATTCTCATTTACCCCGATCAAGATGTCCGTTATTCCCAGTTAAATTCTTGACAAAAGTAATACAGTTTCCCTTATCGTTAAATCTGATCTCATCCATCAGGTTGCTGATAATCATGAGTCCCATACCATAAGGATTGCCGCTTGCCTCTGTGGCAATGTTATCGGTTGCATATCCGTCACCCTCGTCCTCCACCGAAACTTCCATTTTTATTTGATCTATGTTTAGATTAAGTCTTACTTTGCGCCCGGCAAATTCGGGCAGGTTTAAACGCTCTTCCTTCCGTTTCTCAAACAAGGTTTCTGACTCCCCTTTGAGATAAATATCTTTCCACTCCGACTCTAATTCCAGATTCCCGTGTTCATGCGCATTGAGAACAGCTTCTTCCAGCACCATGGCAATGTTTAACAAATCCTTGTTTGCTAACCGGGTGTATTTAAGCAGGGTCTCTCGAAAAATCTCCTGGAGTGTTGCGATGGATAAGTCACCTGATCGAATCAGAAATTCGATATTCAGGTGAGATAGAAAATTGTGTAAATTCGTAATTCTATTTCTTGCAGACGCCAGGTCATCTGCCCGTTGAATAACACCTAAGAGCTGGTCTTTTTCAAACGGTTTTACCAAGTAATCACAGGCACCCAGCCGTAGCGCTTCGATAATATTTTCATCACGGGTATATCCGGACATAAGCACGATTGGCAGTTCCGGAGCTGCCTGGCGGCATTTTTTGAGCATCTCCAGTCCGTCCATGTTTTTCATCACAATATCAGAAAGCACAAACTCAATATCAGGATTGCTTCGAACGACGGCCAGTCCTTCATCGCCATCTTTAACGGCATAAACATTATAGCCGCTTTCGGTTAGCCATTGTTTAATGACCAACCGGATCGACTCCTGGTCTTCCACTAAGAGTATATTCTTAATCAAATTTTCGTTCTCTGGTCTTTTCGATTGAATTTTCTCTGCGTAATCTTTGCGTCTCTGTGGGCAAATTTTTGCATTTTGTGCAAAGAATTCACTTGTCATTCCCTAACAAAGCAACCATTGAGTTCCAGGACCACAAAATAGCGCATGGTGTGCCTGAGAAAGAGAATCAGATTTAGAATTTCTAGCTTTTATATCTGTCCACCACCTTTATCGGCAAGCCCACAACAGAGTTTAACCCCCAGACTCTTGTGGATTTTCAAATAATAAATTTTTGCAGTATAAAAGATCTCGATGCTGATACTTCAATGAAATATGCTTTTGGCTATTATCTTTTGGCCTTCATAATTTAGAATTTACCTGGTTTGCCGATTTCTTCGGGATCACCTTTTAGCCTGCCTTATTCATGAATTCTGATGAGGTATGTTCGTAGTACAGCCTTGTAGGCTACCATGAGCACGCTAAAGCGTGAACTACAAACTATATCATCTCTACTTTTAACAGGTTGCTATTGTTGTTTTGTCCCTAAACGTAGGTTTATGAATAATGCAGGTTATGTACCTGAATCGTGAAATCTTTGCATACTCGTTAAAAACATTCGAGCACAAGCTTTTTGACAAGACTTGAAATCGCAAATCACAAAGGCCAAGTACAAATAAAATCCAATGCTCAATTTCCTAAATCTCAAACAAGACCCTTGATAGGGACTGGTTGCTTTGTGTTTATTGTGATTTGCAATTTGAGTTTTACCCCCGACCAAACTTTTCCCCGAATTCTTTAATCGGGGAACATTCGGGGAAAACCTGGGATTTGTTATTTTTTTGATATGTGAGATTTCCGGCTCATCCGGGTTCGGTGATTTCATAACCATTTTAGCAAATTGTTTTTACGGGGCAGATTCGATTTTACGTAACAGCACTATAGGACGCCTTTCGACATGCTCAAGGAGGCTCGACCGGGGTTTGAGGTTTAACATAGACATTTTTCTATAAATATTCTACGCCTAGGGCGTTAGCAGCAAGAACAGTTGGCTCTTTTGGCCAAAGATCAACCCAGCGGGGTGACATATTCTGAGAATACATTTAGCTAAAATAAAACCTGCCCCATTTTTTTTTTAGCTAAAAGGTAATTGCCAAAAAACCAATCGCTCAATTTAGGATCAGACTGAAATTACAAAAGAGATTCAGACGGTATGAAGATGGAAGAGTATTGTGAGATGTTAAACGTTTGCCAGTGCGGCTCCGCAGGTTAGAATATTAAAAAAATCAAAGAGGCTTTTCGGCGCGAACAATTGAGAAATGGCTACATTCCACCCGTTTAACTTTGTAAAAGCTCGCCTGCCGCTTCCAGTATTTCCTCGCGAGGCGAAGGTCTAGCGAGGGTGCGGTCTGCTCCGAACAACTTGGCGGTCCGCAGATAGTCTAAGGAGCTGCTGTTTCCTCCTCCTGAATAGCAATGATTTTTAAGCCAGGGATGAAGGATGTTGCGCCTGAACTCCCGGATGGTTTCCAGACCCTTCTGCTCCGGCATGAGAATATCGGTAATAAAGCAAGTCTGCCGGCTCTTTTTTGTAGAGTGGCATCGCTTGCCGAGCCCGACAGGTGGCCATGACGTCATATCCCGCTCTCTGCAATAACCTTTTGCAGCATGTCTAAGACCTGTGAATCGTTGTCGACAACAAGAATCCTTGCCAGTTGGGTTACCTCATCTATTTTCGTCCATGGCCCGCCGGACAGCCTTACTTAGATCGTCTGCACTAATGGGTTTCAGAATAAATTCTTTGATACCCCTGGTTTTGACTGAGTCTCCGCTGACGTCTTCAGCGAAACCGGACATAAGAATTATCGGCAAGTCGGGGCGAATGTTCAGGAGTTCTCCAGCCAGTTTCAGCCCGGTCATCTCTGGCATGATCTGGTCGGTGATAACCAGGTCATAATTGCCCGGCTGGGCACGGAATGTTTCGAGGGATTCAACGCCGCTGCTACTCGTGGTGACTTCGTAACCGTTGCGTTGCAGGAGCCGTTTCATAACAGAAACAACGATCTCCTGGTCATCGACCAGCAAAATTCTTTCATGCCCCGCGGGTATTTGCTGAACTTTTTCTGTTATCTGTGTGACTCCTTTCTTAATGACCGGCAAATAGACGCGGAAAGTCGTGCCCTTTGCCGGCTCGCTTTCTACGGTGATGTCTCCTTTGTGACTCATGACGATGCCATGCACCACGGAAAGACCCAGGCCTGTACCTTCACCTACATCTTTGGTGGTGAAGAACGGCTCAAAAACCCGCTCCTTGGTTTCTGGACCCATACCTATTCCTGTATCGCTGACTGTGAGCTGCACGTATTCTTGCTGGTTCAACTTTGGGTGGTTTTGCAAGAATTCATCATCAGACACGAACTTTTCTAAACTCACCGTCAGCATCCCGCCATTCTTACTCATGGCTTGAAAAGCATTGGCGCAGAGGTTCATCACCACTTGGTGGATTTGACCAGGATCAGCTAGTACTGTACCGCACTTTCGGCTCAGGGCCTGGCGCAGATCGATATTTACGGGCAAGGTAGCCTTCAACAGACCAAGTGCCTCTTTCACAATGGGATGGATCCTGAGCGGTGTAGATTCACGGACTTCACGACGGCTGAAGGCGAGTATCTGCTGTACCAAGTTTTTGCCGCGGTTTGCCGCTTTCATGACTTCTTGCAAATCATCGTAGGCCTGGCTCTCCGGGGGTACCTCATCCAGAGACAGGTCGGCAAAGCCGTCTATGGCCTGCAGGATGTTGTTGAAATCATGGGCGATACCGCCTGCAAGTGTTCCCAGCGTTTCCATTTTTTGTGCCTGGTGAAGCCGCTCCTCAAGCTGCTTTCGTTTTTCTTCAGCCTGTCTGTGTCCGGTGATATCCTCTAGAACAATAAGAAAATGCCTAGTAACGCCCGCAGAGTTTTTTACTCCTGTAATAGACAATGATTCCCAGTAGGGTTCACCGTTCTTTTTCTTGTTATGAAACTCTCCGCGCCACTCGTCGCCGGTCGTAATCGTGTCCCATACTTTTTTGTATTCTTCCGGCAACGTTTTGCCAGATTTTAGAATGCTCGGGGTGCTTCCGACCACTTCTTCAGCGGTATACCCGCTTACTTGTGTATATTTTGGATTGACATATTCGATGTTGCCCTGCGGATCAGTAATTATGACCCCGGCTGGACTTTGTTCGACTGCAAGTGATAGCATACTGAGTTGTTCCTCTGCGAGTTTGCGCTCAATGGCCAGGGCAATTTGCTCGGATACAAATGTCATCAATCCCAGATCTTTCTCGGAGTAAAGTGCAGGATTTGTATAACTTTGGACGACTACAACGCCGATGACCGCGTGTGCGGTCTTGAGGGGTACCCCGAGCCATTGGGCAGAAGGGGTACCTACCATTTTTACCTCGCCCCTCTGCATCAACTCCGCGTGCACCTCTTCATTTGCTAAAAAGGGAACACCGGTCCGCCTGACATAATCTGTCAGGCTTTTGTTTAGATGTTGCGGACTGAAATCCTTAGACTCTTCATGTTCATCAAGGTAGTAGGGGAACGAGTACAGATCAGTTCCAGCATGGTAAAGTGCAACGTAGAAATTAGTGGTGTCGAGGAGAACACCTATTTTTTGACGGATGATTTCCAGAAGCTGTTCGAGGTTACTTGAAACACTCGTTGCTTCTGAAATTTGAAACAGCACAGATTTGATATCCTCCGCCTGCTTGCGTTCGGTGATATCTCTGAGCATGCCTTCAGTCGCTACAGGTTTGCCGTCAATTCCAAACACGATGCGTGCATTAACAGAGAAATAAACCAAACTGTCATTTTTGTCTTTCAATTGAATTTCAAAATCGTTTATTTCTCCATCATCGTCTAACTTTTTCCAAAGTTCCACATAGTCGTTGCGATCAAAATAGTAGTCGGCGATCTGTTTGCCAATGAGCTCCTCTCGCGTGTATCCTGAATGCCTTTCTATTGATGGACTTATGTCGGTAATCGTACCATCATAATCCGTTCGGTAAAAGACATCCCGCACATTCTCGAAAATCTTCCGATATTTTTCCTCGCTTGCGCGCAGCGCTTCTTCCACTTGTTTGCGCTCGGTAATGTCCTGGGAAATTCCCATTAATCGTATTACGTCGCCGTTGTCGTCAAAGATTGGAATGAAAGACGACGCAAAAATATGTTCAGTGCTCGATCTGAACTCAAATTCAGACGCTTCTCCCTTTAGGGCAGCACCCAGGAATTGTTCGATTCGATCCCTGTCCACGTCAGCAACTGTATCCAGATAACGCATTCCTATGATATCCAACTCATTTGAAACGCCCGCCATTGTAACACAAGAGGGATTCACGGAAATAAGCCGGCCCTGCAGATCAATCTGATGGATACAGTGAGGCGAATTCTCGACGAGGAGACGATTATTCTCTTCGCTTTTCCGTAACGCCCTCTCCGCATGCTTGCGCTCAGTGATGTCTCGGGCAGAACCATACAAGCCGATAATTGCACCGGATTTATCCCGGAGCGCTTTTACGCAGTTTTCCAGCCAGACGGTGTGACCTTCGGCGTGATAATATTCAGCCTCGATGGTGACATACCTTTCCGGATCAACATCCTGCTCCTTATCCCGCCGAAGTTCCTCCTGCATTTTCATCGTTAGACGCTGAAGCGACTCCGGCGTGAGCATTTCTTCCGGTGCATGCCGTTTCCGTTCTTCGGGTGTAAACCCAAGCACCTTCTTGATGGAAGGGCTCGCATAGGCGGACCTGAAATCCAGATCAACAGTCCAGACAATGTCGGCCATATTTTCGGCCAGAAACCTGAATTTTTCATCACTCTCCCTTAGTGCTTCTTCCGCCCGTCTGCGCTCGCTGATATCGCGGACAACTGTTGTTAAAACTTCTTTTCCGCTGTATACGATGAGACTGCTGCTCACTTCGACATCCAGCAGAGAACCATCCTTGCAACGATGTTTTCGCTCGCCAATCCACACCTGCTTTTCTTCTCTAATTCGTTTGACAAAGCTTTTTATACTTTGTCTATCGTGGGCTACGATGTCGTAGAGCGTTAACCTGCGCATTTCTTCCGCCGTGTAGCCCAGCATCTGTTCATACGCTTGATTAGTGTCCAAAACATGTTTGGTATCCAGATCGTAAAGAACGAATCCATCAGATGCTTGTTTTACAATGGAACGGTAGCGTTCCTCGCTTTCGCACAACGCCTCCTCCGCCTGTTTGCGCTCGGTGGCGATGCCGGCAAGATGGGTGGCGTTCTGAATGAGCTGCTGTTGATAGGGAGTGGGACGGCACGGTACTTTGTGAGATATGGCAAAGGTGCCGAGAACTTTTTCCTTGGAGGAGAAAGGTGTTGACCAGCACGACCGAATGCCGTGCTTCAGCGCCAGCTTGCGAAAACCGGCCCAGAGCGGATCTTTAGCGATATCGTACACGATGACTTGTTTGCCTCGGGTAACAGCCGTACCGCAAGAACCCTGACCTTCGCCGACCATCAACCCGTCTAAAGCACGCGCGTATTTCTGTGGCAAGCTGGGAGCGGCGCCGCTGTGTAGTTTTCCGCCCGCCTCATCGAACAAGAGAATGGAGCACAGGGCGCCCGCAGATTGCTGCTCGATGAGCAGGCACAGCCGTGCCAATATTTCCGTCAGACCAACGCCCAAAGCGATCATTCGCAGCACTTCCGATTGCGTGGCGAGCATGCGGCTGGCCTGTTTGCGCTCGGTGATGTCACGAGCTATGCCAATCAGGCCGGTGATATAGTCATTGTCATCCCGCAGAGGTGCTTTGGTGGTGAGATAGGTACGCGCAGAATCTGAGCCGGCGGGCAGCACAACTTCTTCCAGAGTCTGTGGTTTTCCGGAAGCTATGATCTGTTTATCAATTTTGGTCAAATGGCGGGCCACTTCGGGCGGGAATAATTGCTCATTGTTTTTGCCGATGATTTGTTTGACGGATTTCCCGATAATCTGAGCGCAGGCGGAATTGACCAGCAGGTGCCTGCCGTTGAGATCCTTTACAAAAATCACATCCGTAGTTTCCTCGATGATCGAATTCAACAAACCGAGATTGTTTCCATTGTTTCCCAATTTAATCTCGGTTTGCCGCGGTTTGCTTTCAGTTTTTTCGAGTTTTTTCACCCGCTTTTGCAACATTGCAATTTCTTCAGCCATTTCGGCTTTGGTTTTGTTCCTGGAAGTATTCATCATGCTCTTCCTATCCCTCAAGTAAGATTTTGAATATTTTGAATGTTGAATTTATGCAATGATGACTTAAATCGGATTTCATGGCAGTATTATTTGCATTTTCCGGCCGGTCTGGACTGCGATCTCTTGTAGGAGGGTTTGTCATCCTGACCTGTACCTGCCAAAGTTTGTTAGTTTCTGCTGAAAACAAAACAGAAAAATGACTTCCCCTTTTCGTGTCATCTCTACATGTTTAGCAGGAATCTCTCTGGATTTTCGCTAAAAACACTGTGAAAAGGCATTTTGCAACTGAAACTAGTTTAAAAGATGGTACAATGCAGGAACTACGGATGAGAGGTAAATTTCGCGCTCTAATTCAGAGATAGAGTAATAACGATTTTAGTAAGAATGATTAGAGCCAGTGTGAAAGGATCAGATCCCCCATTGTGCGATTCATTTCGGGAATTACAACAAATTAGTCTAAGAAAAAATAACCAACAATGCAAGGATTTTTAAGAAATTGTTATATTTGATTCCTGGCCTTGCGATGCCTACTTTCTTTCATGCCAAATACTTTCGGCGGTCAATTTTTTCAATTATATGCTTTCTGGTAAATTATCAATTGCACAAATCATGATTCTTTGCTATCTTCTCAACCTTTCATCAAAACAACCGAAATGTTAACCAATACGCAACATAAATTACGAGGAAGATATGAATCAGTTTACCGGACTACCTCAAGAAGCCAGGTCGCTGCTGGCAAGCCAGTATTTCGGCGTGTTGTCTACAATCTCTGATAAAGTCGCTGGATATCCATTTGGTTCGGTCGTGCCGTATAGTCTGAATCGTAATGGCGAACCGGTGATCCTCATCAGCGATATTGCCGAGCACACTAAGAATATTGTGGCGGATCCCCGCGTCTCCTTAACCGTTCTGGAACATGGTGTGGAAGATGTTCAGGGGAGTGCACGTTTGACTCTACTGGCGGATGCCGCTAAAATAGCGGCCAATGACACCGGTGATCGCTACTACCGTCGTTTTCCGCAATCTAAGGATTATCATAGGACCCACAACTTTGACTTTTACGGTTTAGCGTCGGTTACTATTCGGTACATTGGCGGATTCGGAAAAATTCATTGGTTGGAACCGGAGCAGCTTTTCCTCGCTAATCCGTTCAACGAGGCGGAAGAAGCTGGAATTATTGGGCACATGAATGAAGATCATCAGTCGGCCATGCGTTATTACCTGAGTCATTTTAAGGAGAGGAGGGTAGCAGAGGATCAAACCGTGCTGATGACCGGCATCGATGCGGAGGGTTTCGACCTGATGTTGCAAGGGCGACCTTATCGCTTCCAGTTTAAGGAAGCCATTAGCACGGTTCAGGAAGCGCGGGAAATTCTTGTGTCTATGGCAAAAGCTTAATCCTTTTGCCACATCGGAAGGAAGTACTTCATCCGTTTTAGCTGGCGACTATTAACTTGAGGATTGCGGAGGAGTCGTTTATGAAGAGCAGCGATTCAGCTTGAAATTATCTCAAAAATTTCTTTGGCAGCAGAAATGGTTTGATCTATTTGTTCTTGATCGTGAGCTAAGGAAACAAACGCAGCTTCAAACTGGGAGGGAGCAAAATAGATCCCCCGGTTTAGCATCTCTGTAAAAAATCTGGCATATTTTTTCGTGTCAGAGGTTTTTGCGGTTGCCAGGTCAACCACTTTTTTGCTGGTAAAAAACATTCCTGACATTGAACCGACCCTGGTTTGAAAGAGCGGCAGTCCAACTGATTCTGCGGCCTGCCTGATTCCATGTGCAAGCTTTTCTGAAAGATGCTCCAACTTGTCATAGGTCCCGGTCTTTTTCAGTATCTTCAATGTTTCCAATCCGGCCGTCATCGCAATTGGATTTCCGGATAAGGTACCCGCCTGATAGACCGGGCCGCTGGGCGCTACGAGTTCCATTATCTCCTTGCGGCCACCGTAGGCGCCAACAGGGAATCCGCCGCCGATTATTTTTCCAAGGCAGCTCAGATCGGGGATCACCTTGAAAAGTGATTGAGCGCCGCCGAAGGCAACACGAAAGCCGGTCATCACTTCATCGAAAACTAACAGTGCGCCGCCGCCCCCGGCAATCTTGCGAAGACCCTCCAGAAACCCGGCTTGAGGGGGCACTACACCCATGTTTCCCGCAATGGGTTCGACGATGATCGCTGCAATCTCTGCCGGGTTTTGTTCAAAAAGGTTTTGTACGGAATCTAAGTTATTGAATTGCGCGACAAGTGTATCTGCAACCGCGGAGTCCGGCACTCCGGGACTATCGGGAAGGCCGAGCGTCATCAAGCCGGAACCCGCTTGAACTAAAAGCATGTCCGCATGTCCGTGGTAGCACCCTTCGAACTTGACAATTTTGTCGCGTTTTGTGTAAGCGCGCGCCAGCCTCAGCGCACTCATTGTCGCTTCGGTCCCGGAATTCACAAACCTCACCATCTCGACTGACGGCACCGCGTCGATGACCATCTCGGCCAATTCAACTTCAACCTCTGTCGGGGCGCCGTAGCTGGTCCCTTTGGAAAGGGCTGTGCGAACGGCATTGATGATTTGCGGATGGGCGTGCCCGATGAGCATGGGTCCCCAGGAGCCGACATAGTCGACGTAGCGATTGCCATCCACATCAATAAGATAGGCGCCTTCGGCCCGTTCGATGAAAAGCGGCGTCCCGCCTACGGCCTTAAACGCTCTCACCGGGCTGTTGACACCCCCGGGCAGAACAGTCCCGGCGCGATGGTAGAGTTTTTCCGAAGCTTGTGTATTCAAATTTGCTGCCTCAACTTAGCCACTTTGCCGCATCTTTTGCGTGGTAGGTCAGGATCAAATCGGCACCCGCCCGCTTAATGGAAGTCAAAATCTCGAGCGTGACGGATCGCTCATCTATCCAGCCGTTTGCCGCAGCCGCTTTTACCATCGAATACTCGCCGCTAACGTTATAGGCGGCCAAAGGCAATTCAAAACGCTCTTTGATTCTTCGAATCACATCCAAATATGACAACGCCGGCTTGACCATCAATATGTCCGCGCCTTCCTCAACATCTAGAGCGGCTTCTTTGAGCGCTTCAGCCACATTTGCCGGGTCCATTTGATGCGTTTTACGATCTCCGGATTGCGGTGACGATTCCACAGCATCGCGGAACGGCCCGTAAAAACCAGACGCGTATTTGACCGCATAACTTAAGATCGGCATTTTTTCAAATCCTGATTCATCCAATCCTTCCCTGATCGCACCTACCATACCGTCGATCATTCCGGATGGCGCTAACATATCCGCACCGGCCCTGGCGTGCGAGACAGCTTGTCGCACCAATAACTCCAGAGTAGCATCGTTGTCAAGGTAGTTATCCGTGATCATGCCGCAGTGTCCATGATCGGTATATTCGCAAAAACAAACATCTGTTATCACGAGTATATCCGAAACCGACTCCTTGACCGCCCTCACAGCCTTCTGAATAATACCATTTTCGTCATATGAATCCGAACCCATAGCGTCTTTTGACTCAGGAAGGCCGAACAGGATAACAGCAGGAATCCCCAAACTTTGGGCTTCCTGAACCTCAGCCACCAAAAGGTCAATAGACAGCTGGAACTGACCCGGCATGGAGGCGATGGGCGTTTTGCCGTCTTTCCTGTAAGTTACAAACAGAGGATAGATGAAATCGTCAACAGATAGGTTCGTTTCTCTTACCATACGACGAATTTCAGTGGTGCCCCGGAGGCGCCGGGGTCGATTGAACGGTGTAAACATCTTGTCTCCCTGGTTTGACCGGTTACCCGTTTGCGGAGCGCAGGACTTCACGCAACTTCTGACTCAGGTACACACTTTGTGCAATAGTCTACAATCTTACTTGAAAGGCTCTTCGACTGGACAATGCAGTCACCGACCGAAATACCGTTGCGAAAATTACCTGAAATAAAAAGACCCGGATGTTCCGTCTCCAATTTTTCAATTTCATTAATGCTATTTTGATGTCCCAACTCATACTGCGGAATAGCCTTTTCCCAACGTTTGATGTGGAGGACGTCGGGTTTTTCCTGCAGTTGCATAACGTCTTTTAGTTCATCAAAAACCAACTCACCGAGTTCCCGGTCATCGAGTTGCGGCAAATCCGGCTGCCGCATACCGCCAATGAATGTGGTCAAACAGAAGCCGCCCTCCGGCGCCCGATTTGGAAAAATTGCAGAGTTCCAGATGGTTCCCAGAATGCGGCGATTTTCGACTCTGGGTACGAGAAATCCAAAGCCATCGAGCGGCCGGCACGGGACCTGTTTCTTAAAACCAGAAAAGACCACTGCCACAGGAGGATAAGTAATTTTCTGCAATTTGGCGGAAAGCGATTTGTCAATGGATTTAAGATAACCCGCGGTAACGTGGGCGGGTGTGGCAAAAATCAGACTTTTGGCTGCAATCTTAATTCTCTTTGTTTTTTGCGAAATGCTGAGGGTGTAGAAGTCACCGGATGCACCTGGTAGCTCTACCCGGTCCAGAATGGATCTTTTTTGAATGCTATTAGCGAGAATTTCAGCCAGGGCATTCGCGAGTTCGGTCATGCCGTTTTGGAAGGAGAAAAGCCGGGCTTTGGTTTTGCTGGTCTCAGACATCTTCTGCCGTTGCTTTGCGACTTTAATGGCGCCTTTGACCAAGCTACCATAATTTTTTTCAAGAGCATAAATTTTTGCAGCAGCGCTGCGGACGCTCAACCTGGCAGGGTCGCCGGCATAAATGCCGGCAACAAATGGATTGATGGCATAGTCCAGAAATTCTTTTCCAAGTCTGCGCCTGACAAATTGGGCGATGGTTTCTTCCAGCTCCTCGGGGGCTGCGGGGATAAAAGGCTCCGCCAATAATCTTAGCTTTGCTTGAATGGAAAATAATCTGCAGGCTAAAAACTGGAAGGGGTTCATTGGCAGGGCAAGTAGATTGCCGTTCTTCAGAATAAATCTCTTTTTTGCACTCGGGTTTGCGTAAATACGACGACCTTGCAGTCCTATTTCGTCCATAAAATGACCTATCTCCGGTGAAGTTTCCAGAGTGCTGTTTGGGCCGCAGTCAACTAAAAAACCATCGATTTCCTCCGTCAGCAGCGCGCCGCCAACTCGGGCAGATTTTTCCACAAGCAAAATATTCAGGCCTGCTCTTTGCAGCCGATAAGCGATGGCCAGACCTGAAATTCCGCCTCCGATGATGACCGCATCTTTTTTGTAATGAGAATCAAACATTTGATAAAGTGGAAACTGTGACAGGACTCGCCTCCCAGCAAGCAGCATCCGTTATAAATTCACATTGATGACATCGTGTATTTCTCTCAGAAGATTTAGATGGCAGTGAGGCCTGCAAGGGTCCCGGCGTCTGTTGGTGTCCACCTTCGGAGACCATAGCTACTTGCGCAACCGTGACTTCGGCTAACGCTTCTATAAACAATTTGTGTGTATTCAAACCTGCCATGACCTCATATTTTTCAATTCCGTATGTTTCGGCCTGTCCTCTTATCAGCATGTCTAATTCGTACAATGTTTCTACATGATCTGTCACGAAGGCAATCGGAATTATCAATACAGACGTATGCCCTCCCCCAGCCAGTTCTTTAAGCTTATCCGGAGTGCTGGGCGTAAGCCACTCAGCGCGACCCACCTTGCTTTGAAAAGCAACGTGAAAGGCATAGTCATATTCCCTCATCTTCATCACTTCTTCCACAGTGCAGTGAATCAGGCAGCAGTAAGGATCACGGCGTTGTTTCATCTCATGCAGCGGTACTCCATGTGCGCTAAAGAGCAACTGTATGTCCTTTAGTTGATCAGCAGGAAACCGGGCAAGTGTTTCGTCAATTCGTTCACTTATAGCTTGAATATACTTCGGATGAGTAGCATATTCAAACACATAGGCAGTCGGCCAGTTATGAATTTCTCCCATATCCTCCAACATCCGCCAGAATACCAGAGAGGAACCAGTGGTCGTTTTCGAGTAGTGTGGATATAGAGGCAGCAACACGACCTTGTTCACGCCATCTTTGCGCATTTTTTCTGCAGTCTCTTCAGAGGTCGGGTGCCAGTACCGCATAGCAATGTAGACTTTATAGATAATGTTGGCCGGCTTGCCAAACCTCCGGTTCAAATCGGCTTCCAATTGCCCGGCTTGCTCTTTCGTGAGTTTGTTGATCGGTGAGCCGCCGCCGATCTTTGCATAGTCTTTACCGACTCTTTTCGACCGGGTCGTTGAAATATACTTCGAAAGCCAATGCCGAAGAATTCCGCCAAATGGCATATCAATGATAGCGGGATCCATAAACAGGTTGTATAAAAAGGGCTCTATCTCTTCAAGCGTATTGGGCCCACCCAGGTTCATCAAGACGACCCCTACTGTATCACCAGCTGCCACCTTGACCGGTTCGTCCTTATAATATTTACCGGTCACCAGACGCTCATCGTATTTGTAGTGTCTCAAGAATTCTCGTGCATCCATTCCAAGGTTCCTTTGTTGGCCTTAGTCAGTATTTTGTTTATCAAGTTTTACGCCGAAAGTGTTGGTAAAATTATGATTTTTTACATACTAATATGAATGACCGGTTAAAATAATTATTTAAACAAAATAATTCCCACCGAAATCACCGAAACTCACCGAATTTATTTTCATTTGAAATAGTTAATCTGATTAATTTATGAATTGCAAACCTGAAGCTACAAAGTATATAAGGAATAAGGGAATATTGAAGAATGCATTCTTATACACAAAACTCTCTATTCCCTTATATCCCTATTTCCTTTTCTACCAATGACATAGAAGAACTCATAGCTATAATTTGTGAATAATCCAGGTTAGTTATTTGG
>SMVB01020647.1_pt1 | contig 14200 bp, 10 predicted proteins | sample 2456461 | NCBI WGS metagenome assembly SMVB01 (sample SAMN11095934, study PRJNA526329) | marine sediment metagenome | biome: Marine sediment; feature: Surficial sediment; material: Deep marine sediment; isolation source: Hadal surficial sediment | place: Pacific Ocean | collected 2014-05 | depth... | reverse complement strand
GGAGGGCTTGGCAGTGTATCGGGTCGACGCCGAAGTGCTCGACGAACTGGCCCCCGACGTCATCATCACGCAGACGCAGTGCGACGTCTGCGCCGTGACCCTTGCCGACGTTGAGGAAGCCGTGTGCCAGATAATCGGCTCGCGTCCGCGCATCGTGGCGCTCGAGCCCAACGCCCTGGCAGACATCTTCGTCGACATCGAGAAAGTGGCCACCGCTCTCGATGTGCCGCAGGAGGGGGTGTCCCTTGCGGCCGCATTGCGCCGTCGCATGGCCCAGGTCGAGCAAGCGGCCGCCGGGCTCGATGCCCGGCCCACGGTGGCCTGCATCGAGTGGATCGAGCCCCTCATGGCGGCGGGCAACTGGATGCCGGAGCTGGTGCAGATGGCCGGCGGTGTCAGCGTCGTCGGGAGTCCCGGGGAGCACGCCCCTTGGCTGCAGTGGGGCGATCTCGTAGAGCTCGATCCCGAGGTCATCATCGCGCTGCCATGTGGCTTCGACATCGCGCGTACACGGAGCGAGCTGCGGACGTTGACGCTGAAGCCCGAGTGGTCGAACCTACAAGCAGTGGCCCAGGGTCGCATCTACCTCGCCGACGGCAACCAATTTTTCAACCGCCCCGGTCCACGGGTTGTCGAAGCCCTGGAGATCATGGCCGAGATACTGCATCCTGAGTGCTTCGAGTTCGGACACCGAGGTGTCGGTTGGGAACCGCTGAAATAGGAGAACCGTGTGAACGTCCGTGAATTGACGCCCGTCGAGGTCGCGGCGCGCCTCGACTCGGAAGACAAGGCTGTGTACCTCGATGTTCGTTCGGAGAGCGAGTTCGAAGATGGTCATCCGGCGGGGTCAATCAACGTCCCGCTGTTTCACTTCGACCCGGCAACCAAGCAGCCGCAGCCCAACCAGCAGTTTCTCGCGGTGGTGCTCGCCGCCGTCGAGCAGGACGCGCCGGTCTACGTCGGCTGTGCCTCCGGACAACGCTCGCACCAGGCCGCCACGCTCATGCAATCGGCAGGCTACGAGGCGGTGTTCAATGTCGACGGCGGATTCTCCGGCAAGCACGATCCGTTCGGCGTGACCCTGCAGCAGGGCTGGGAGGAATGCGGTCTGCCGGTCTCGGACGGCGACGGCGACGAACGCTCCTACAGCTATTTGCTAGAAGCCGCTGCGGAGGCTCAGGAACAAGAGTAACTGGCTGGCGCCGGCGCGCTCGGCGAAGCGCGATGTAGCCCTCGGCCGCGTGGTGAGCGTTCTGCCGGTGTTTATTGCCCCGGGTACCAGTTGAGGATTCGTACTTCGATCCCGGGGGTGTCCTCGAGACGCCAGGTGAAGACGTCCAGGTCGCTGCCGCGGTGGTGGTACGGATACACCACCTTGGGCATGAATGCCTTGACGCATTCCGCCGCTTCGGTGGGGGTCATCGTGTAGGGCAGATTCATGGGGATGAAGGCCATGCTGATGTCCTTCAGCTCCTGCATCTCCGGAATGCACTCGGTGTCGCCGGCGATATAGATGCGTTCGAAGCCGAGGTGAACGATGTACCCGTTGCCGCGACCCTTGGGATGGTAGAGCTCGCCTGGGCGCGGGCCGCGCTCGAGGTTGTACATGGGCACCGCCTCGATCAGGATGCCGTCGGCATCGATGACCTGTTCGTATTCCAGCACGGTGTCGATACCGCCCCACGAATCGGCCACCGCGTTTGGCGCCACCACCTTGGTCTTGGTGTCCATGAGCAGGGCCACGGTTTCCATGTTCCAGTGGTCCGGGTGTACGTCGGTGATGAGGATCACGGTGGGCTCGCCGAAGCTGTTGTAGTCGATGTTGGCAACCGGGTCGACGATGATCGTTTGGTCGCCGAACTGCAGCACGAACGTAGCGTGGCGCAGCGGCGTGACCTTTACTTCGAGCTCGTCCTGGGCCGCGGCGGGGGTGTTCGCGAAGGCGATGCTGATAGCGAGCAACGCGACGATGGTGGCGATCGAGCGTGCGGACATGGGCTCCTCGAGGGTCTCGACGGCGGCGCGACGTTTCCACCGCAGCCACGTGATTCATGCGGCAAGCGTATCACCAGACTTCGGCTTTGAGTTCCCCGCCCACCCATAGAATCTGGCGTTCTTTCACCGTGGCGCCGGTGATGGCCTCGAAGTACATGGCGTACGCATCGACCTGGGCGCGGTACTGCTGGCGCCGCGCCTCGAGGTTATCGGCGTCGTCGATCACATCGGTCTTGTAGTCGACGATCACCCAGCCGTCGGATTCTTCGAAGGCGAGGTCGATGACGCCCTCGACGATGTTCCCCACGTCACCGTCGCCGTTGGTCGCCAGCGCGAACGGCGCCTCGACCAGCAACGAATCGGCCTCTTGGGCTCGTTGCCAGGTGGCGCTCCGCCGCACGCCGTCGACCAGCGTCACCAGGTCGTCGAGATCGGCGGGCTCGCCGTTGGTACCGACCGGCAAGTCGTTGTCGAGCAGCGCGGTGCGGCAGATGGCGCGGACGCCGTCGGCGCCGGCGCCGCCGTTGGCTGCCTCCAACGCCTCGTGCACCGCGTTGCCCCAGGCACGGCCCATACCGCCGCCGTCGACGGCGAAGATGGAGGCATCGTGCTTGACCATCTTGGTGACCGAGGTGATCTCGTAGCTGGGCACGGCGTGCCCCCGCCGGCGGGCGCGGAGCTCATCAACGCGTTCGACGATCGATGCGGCGCTGAGGTCGAGCCGGCCGGGCGCGGGAGGCTCGGTGTCGGGTAGTTCAAGACGATCACAAAGTGCCTCCCGGTGCTCGTAGAACGCTCGCCACGGCGATTTCTTTTCGGTCTTGGCACAATAGCTGATCACCAGCTCTTCGCGGGCACGGGTGGCGGCGACGTACAGCAGGCGCACTCTCTCGTCCACCGTGAAGGGCGCCTCGCGCGCCGCCATTTCCTCCCAGTTCAGAGGCGCCGCGATGCGGACTTTGCCGTGGTGCCCGGGTTTCGTCTCCTCGATGAGCAGGCCGCCGTGGGCGTCACCCGTCTCCGGCCTTTCGATGTGCTCAGAGGGCTCGTACATCTTGTCGCCGGTCGGGTGGGCGAGGATGACGACCTTGGCTTCGAGCCCCTTGGCCTTGTGCAGGTTCATGACCCGCACGACGTCTTCGCGGCCGGGCTGGAGGGGGGCCTCGGCGTCCTCCACCTCGAGTGCTTCCTCGAGGGCCGAGAGGGCGGCCCCCAGGGAGCTGTCGCCGCTCATCCCGGCCTGGCGCACCGCATTGAGCGTGTACTCCAGGGCACCTGCGTTGCTGCCTCCCGACTCGCCGGCGGCCAGGTAGGGGAGCAACCCGATTTCGTTGACGATCGAACCGATGACCACGTCGGCAGGCAGCCTTCGGGTCATGCGCCACCAGCGGTGTAGACGGGCCAAGGCGCGCTCCACGACGGTGCTCGATGCGCCTGCGTCGGCGAATTCACGGGCGGTGAAATCGAACACCCGGTTGCCTAGAGTCCCGGCGAGCGGGTGCTCGAGACGGTGCCCGACGAGCTGCTCATGGTCGATGCCGAAGAACAGGCCGACGAGCGCCGCCAGGGTGAGCAACTGGTTGTCTGGGTCGGCCAGCGCCCGCAAGACGTGCAGCAATTCCTCGAGCTCGTCGGCGATGTCGACGCCGGCGCCGGTTACCTGGAAAGGAACTTCATGCCGCTCGAGCTCGGCAGCGTAGACGCCAAGACAGCGTTTTCGGTAGGTGAGCACCATGAAGTCGCCGGCGTTCCGCTCGGTGTCGTCGATACGCCGTTTGATCCAGCTGGCCACCAACCTGGCGTCCTTGGCGGCGATGTCATCCACGGTGTTCCCGGCGCTCACCACCTCGTACCAGAAGACCCCCTGTGGTTGGGCGTCGTCGCGGTGCGCATTGAGCGGTGCGAACGCTGCCTGCGATGCGGTGGCCTCGGCGGGCAGCAGCTTGTCGAACACGCCGTTGACGAAGGTCTCGATGGGGGGTCGAGAACGGAAGTTGGTGGTCAGGTCGACGACCTCTCCGAAATCGCCGAAGCGGCGTTTGACCTGGTTGTAGATGCCGATGTCGGCGCGGCGGAAGCGGTAGATGCTTTGCTTCGGGTCGCCGACCACGAAGAGCGCCCCGGGACGCGGCGCAGCGACGTGCCAGTCGCTCACCTCGGGGTCCGCGGCCGTCAGCAAGAAAACAATCTCCCCTTGGACGGGGTCGGTGTCTTGGAACTCGTCCACCAGCAGGTAGCGGTAGCGCTGCGCTAGATCTTGCCGCGCCGCCCGACTTTCCCGCAGCAGCCGGGCCGCTTCCATCAACAGATCGTTGAAGCTCAGCAGGCCGGCGCGTCGGCGCTCGCCCGCGTAGGCGGCGGCAGCGCGCTCCACGAAGCGCAGGGCGATGCCGTAGCGGTGGGCTTGCCACCGACGCAGGGTGCGTTCCGCCTCCGAGCCTTGGGTGCCGAATTCCATCATCTGGTCGCGGATTTTTCGTGCCGTTGCACGGTTGGGATCCCACTTGTACAGCGTCATGTCGAGCTGGCGACCGACGATCGCCTCGAGGGCGTCGAAGAACACCGCATCGCTGTCCCAGCCGCTGTTCCATCGGGTTCGACGCAACGCGCGAATCTTGTTTTGGAAGCCGTCCCAACCCTTCTCCGGTCGCCGTTCCGGCAGGAGGGGCTCGAGGTGGTCCAACATCACGTCCAATTGGCGCCGCAGGTCACCCGCCTGCGGTTGTTCGACCTCTGCGGCATGGAAGCTGACGTCGGGGTTGTCGACCACCTTCTCGTAGGCATCGAAGAGCCGGAAGTGCTCGAGGTTGACGCGGTCGAGCTCGGCCAGCGAGCTGTCGCCGTCGTTGGTGAGGCGCTCGAGATGCCGCAACCAGGCCTCGCGGCGCAGGCGCTTTTCCTCCGGGCCGAAGATCTCGCGAAAGGCCGGGTCGAGGCCGGCCTCGATGGGGCGCTCGCGCAGCAGGCGGGCGCAGAACGAGTGAATCGTCCCGATGAAGCCCCGATCGATGTCGTGCAACGCAATCTCCAGCCGCTGCCGCTGCTGGTTGTTGAGCGGCTGGTGGTCGCCGTCATGCTCGCCGCTGGCCACCGAGTTGCCGGCCACCGAGCCGCCGGTCGCCGAGTCGCCGGTCGCCGAGTCGCCGGTTGCGGCAATGGCCCCCTCGAGTTCCGCCTGAAAGCGCTCGCGCAGCTCAGCGGCGGCCTTGCGGGTGAAGGTGACGGCGGCGATGTCGGCGGCCGTTGCTTTGCCCTCGCGAATCAGCGCCAGCATGCGGAGCAGCAGCTCGCTGGTTTTCCCCGATCCGGCGCCTGCCTCGACCAGCATGCTGGAGTCCAGGTGGGTGCGGATGCGAACTCGGTCGGCCTGGTCCCGCGGCGGCCTACTCATCGATCTGCCGTACCCGCCGCAAGGGCTCATATTCCGGCATCAGGGAGGACACGCCGAGGGACCACTGCACCGGAGGGGAGACGATCTTGCCGAATTCCTCGCGTACGCGACAAGCCTGCCGGTAGTCGCAGAACCTGCACGGGGCCTCCTTGTCGGGAGGTGCGGGGAAAAAGCCGCCGCCAATCATGTCGAACAGGTCGTCGAGGATCTGCGGCCACTTGTCGAGCTGGCGGCGGTCGTAGGAGAAGCGGGAGCCCTCTCCCTTGACCGTCGGGAGCTGATACTCGGCGCTGCCCACCTGGCGATCGAGGTGCTGCTCGACGGCGTGCGTGTAGAGGGCGTGCTGCAGGCGCCGGCCGCCGTTGTAGATGCCGGACGCCTCGCCGTAGGCGTACGTTCCACCGGTCTTGTAATCGACGATGCGCAGCTCGCCGCTATCGGTCTCGTCGACGCGATCCACTGCGCCGCGCAACAACACGGTGGCGTCCCGCAGCTGCAGTTGCGCCGCTGGCCGGATGTCGTCGTCGAAACCGAACTCCCACTCAGTGGCCAGCCAGCGGGGCCGGCCGGCGCGCGTCATGGCGATGAACACATCCAGATCGGCGCGCAGCGCCACGATCTCCCGCTCCTGCACGGCGCGGCTGGGAATCGGGACCTGGCGGGCCGTGCGGCGGATCTCGGAGGCGAAAACGTTCTCCGCGAGCTCGACGAACGCACGGTCGTCGGCGTCGATGCCCTGTTTCGTGGCCTCGACGAGCAAACGCTCGTACACACGATGGAACATCGATCCCCGCTGGCGCGCGTCGAGCCATTGATCGGGCGCGAAGCTGAAGTCGTCGGGCTCCCTGAACCCAAGAACATAGCTGTAGAAGTACCGTAGCGGGCAGTCGGCAAGCATCTCGAGTCGCGATGCCGAGAGCCTCACGTCGGGCGTTCGACGCGGGTCGAGCTCGGGGCGCGCGGTGACCAGCCCGTTGTGTGCGTTGAGCTTGTCGTTGGTGCGCGACGCACGCGCCGTAAGCCCGGCGTCCAGAGCGCCGAACGCCTGGCGCACCACATCGGTGCCCCGCAGCAGCACGCCTTCTTGGTCCAAGCTTTGCAGCCAAACGTCGTTGCCGTCGATGACAGCGTCCGCGGAGGGAATCGGTCCGACGATCGGACGGGTCTCTCTCTTCAGGTCTTCGTAGTTGGCGGCCGGGTTGCGGTGCTTGAGCCTGAAGGCCTGTAGGAGAACGGGGGAAGGCGAGAGCGCGCGCCCCTCACTGGCATCCCAAGCGGCGTAGCTCAGGGTTACGGTGCCGCGCAACCGTGCCAGCAGGGCGGCGATCGCGTGGCGCCTCTCCGCCAAGAGGTCCGCCGCGATCGGCAGCTCGTCGGAAAGTCCGCCGCGGTCACCATCGAGCAGCAGCGCATCCTGGCGGGCGGCGCCGGGGAACCGGCCCGCGTCCAGCCCCACAACGAAGGTGTTCCGGCGGCCACTGAGCCCGCCGTGGTCGATGTCGGAGAAGTGCAGGTAGCCGCCGGCGGAGCTCCAGGGCACGCGCCCGTGGGTCGACGGCGAGGGCACGCGCAGGTCGATGAACCGCTTGAGAATGGCAAGCGCCGATCCGAACCTTGTTTCCCGGGTGAGCGTAGCGGCGGTTCGATGGAGCACCTCGACAATGCGCCGCTTGGCCTCGGCCTCGATGTCGGGCTCTGCGGGCGTGGGTACGAACTCCATGAATGCCAGCAGGCCCCGCGCCAGCGCCGCGGGTGAAACGGGGACCGGGTCGGCACCGAGACGGTCCGGAGTCGGTGGCGTGGCGTCGAGAACGGCCGACAGCAGCCCGTCGAGCGCCTTGAGATCAATGAACCGGCGCTCTTTGTTGGCATCGTACTGGTCGTCGGAAAGATGACGGTGCCGGCGCCGAGACTCGGGGCGGTCGAGGCGCTCCAAGGCCCAGTCGATGCCATCGCGGTAGCGTTGCCGCCCCCAGCCGATGCGCAGGTTGCGCAAGACCCGGGCGGCGCGCGGTCCGGAAACCGGCTTGCCGTCGTGTTGGGCCCGCAGCAGACCAGCTTGGAGCATGCTCCGCGGCACCTCGTCGGGGAAATCCTCCTGGATCCAACGCAGGTATCCGGCCACCGCGCGCCCCACACGGGTGCGCGACACCGGGAGACCGGCGGCATGGGTCACGCGGCTCCCGGGTTGGTCGCCGCGCGTGAGGCGCGGTGCGATCGAGTCCAACGTCGTGCCGTAGGCGATGCGGTCGGTGGCAACGATCTCCACCTCATCCCACGGGATCCCCGCCGCTACGACACGGCGCAATACCTCGCGGATTTCGTCCACCGGGCTGGACGCGGCGAAGAGCTCGATGCTGTCGTCGGCGGGGGTGAACAGATCCTCGGCGGGCGCCGGTGCAGGGGCTTCTTCGACGGCGTAGAGGTACGAAAAAACGGTTGCCGGCGGCGTCGGGTCGGCAGGCAGAAGGGCCGCTTCCGGGGCATCGGAGCCCAGGACCGGATCGCTCGCCAGAATCTGTGCACCGTTCTGCCGCAGCCTCTCGAGCAGGGCGCCGCGCAGTCCGCGACCCGGCATGCCGGGAACCAGATAGACGTGCTCCGCCACGGGGGGCGCAGGGGCGTTTCCGAGCGCGTCGAGCGCGTGCCGCAGCACCCCGGCAAGGTCGACGAGCGAGCGCTCCTCGAGGGCCGTTTCGTAGTGGTTCTGGATGGCTGCCAGCGCGTCTCGTTTGGCCGGTTCGTCCAGCGTGGCCCGTGCTACCTCCGAGGCGTCTAATCCCGCCAGCCTGATCTCTCGGATCGATTCGGACAGGGCGTTGCGAAATCCGACGGCTTCACCGAGGTCGGCGACGGCCGCTCCCGCGGCGCTTGCGAGCACTGTATCGATGGCCTCATCAAGCAGCGCCAGCTCTTCGAAACCGTCGATGGGCGTCAACTCGGCCTCGCACAGCGACGGCGTGGCGAGCTCCTTGGCCAGATCGCGGGGCGTCTGCACGCGAAAGCCGAGCCAGCCGCACCCCGCCCGCGCCAACGCGTGCAGCAATTCACGGCCCACGCCGCGCGGCTGGCAGAGGAGCAGCTTGTCGGCGGTGGGGTGCTCCGCGGCCGCTGTGGCGAGCGCGCACAGCAGCGCCGAGTGCGTTTGGGGGCGCGGCGCCACTAGCCGCCGCGGGGCGGCTCTGCGGGCGCCCCACCGTTGTCGCTGCCCCAACTCAGCCCCACGGCCGCGGCGCAAAATGCCACGGCGCGGTTTTCGGCCCAGTAGCGGTCGGGCTCGCCGGGGATGTCGTGGGTGCTGAAGAAGCCGACGTGTCCGCCTTGTCGCGGGGCCAGCAGCCGAATCCAGTCGTTGTCGCGCACCGCCTGCGTCTCGAAGGACTTGAAGGGGATAAACGGATCGTCTCGAGCGTGAATCAACAGCGTCGGCACCCGGATGCTGCCGAGCACGTGCAGCGCGCTGTTGCGGGCGTAGTAGTCCTCGGCGTTTTCGAAGCCGCCGAGCGGGGCAACGACGGCGTTGTCCCACTCGCGGATGCCGCGGATGCTATCGACATCGATGGGATCAAACAAATCCGGCCGCTGCTGTTGCGCGTTGCGGTAGCGGCGCGCCAGCCGCCGCAGGAAGTAGGTTCGGTAGATCCAGTTCTCGCGGCGCTCGTCGATAGCGGTGCAGGCGTCGTCGAGATCGATGGGCACGGAAATCGTCGCCACCGCCCGCAGTATTTCCGGCGGCTGCTCGCCGTACTCGCCCAGCGCCTTGAGGGTGATGTTGCCGCCCATCGAGAACCCGATGACGGCGACCGGCGTGCCGGGCCGTTCGACGGTCAGGTGGCGCAGGGTGGCGCGCAGGTCCTCGCTGCGCCCCGCGTGGCCGATGCCCAGGCTGGGGCCGTCGTCCGCTTGGGTGTTGCGCAGGTCGATGCGCACGACGTCGAATCCCAGCGCGTAGCCCTTGGCGGCGGTGGCCATCACGTTGTCGGCGTCGGCGCATCCGGTGAGCCCGTGCATGACGACAAGCAAGGGGTGGGGTGCGCCGCCGGTGCTGTCCGCGCAGGGGGGTGCCAATGTATCGTGACCGTGGCCGTGGTTACGCGGATCACGGGTGGCAGGGGGGGCATCGGGGCCATGGGCGTTGCCGTGGCGAGACCAGTACAGGCGCAGCAGGTCGCCGTCCTCCGACTCGAAGATCGCCTCCGTGGAACGGGCAGCGAGCTGTGCGCCCGCCGGGTCGCGCTTGATGCGGTTGGCCCAGATGGTCTGAAAATGACGGTTGCCACGCCAGCCGGTGGCGATGAATGGCGGCTGCGAGCTTGCGGCCTCCCCTTGGAGTTGTCCAAACTGGCTCATGCCGTTAAGAATAGTCGGTTCCCATACAACACGGGCGGCGTTGCCGAGTAGCCGCCCGAGGAGTCATTCCCACATGCCCCATCGCTCTCTTCGCTGCGGCGCCCGCCGTCTCGTTATCGCCGTGCTCGCGGCCGCCATGGTCGTGGGGCTGGTCAGCGCTCCGCCGAGCTTGGCACAAAACGGAAAGACCGCCGCGGCGCTGGCCTTCGATGGTGAGCGCGCCCTCATGTACACGCGCGACGTGGTGGCCTTCGGCCCCCGGCCGGCGGGTAGCGCGGCGCTCGAGCAGACGCGGCAGTACATCGAAGCCGCGCTCGAGGGCCAGGGCTACGCGGTGAGGCGCGACGAGTTCGTCGCCAAGACGCCGGTGGGTGAGATCCCCATGGCGAACCTGATCGCCATGGTGCCCGCCGCCGACGGGGCTCCCGAGGGCCCGGCAATCATCTTTGCGGGCCATTACGACACGCTGATCAGCGAGGGCTTCGATTTTGTCGGCGCCAACGACGGCGGCTCCAGCACCGGCATCTTGATCGAGTTCGGCCGCGTGCTCGCCGAGCATGCGCCGCCGTTGCCGGTGTGGTTGGTGTTCTTCGATGGCGAAGAGGCGATGGTGGACTGGTCCGAAACCGATGGTCGCTACGGGTCCCATCACATGGCGGCGCGCATGGAGGCAGCCGGCGAGCTCGACCAGATCGGCGCCATGATTCTGGTGGACATGATCGGCGACGCCGACCTGTCGTTTCCCAAGGACGACAACGGTCCCGCCTGGCTCAACGACATCGTCTGGGAGACCGCCGCCGAGATCGGCTACAGTCGCGTGTTCGCGCCCGGCATCCAGTTCATGGAAGACGACCACCTGCCGTTCATCCGTCACGGCCGCAACGTCGCGGCGATCGACCTGATCGATTTCAGCTACGGCCCCGGCGGATCCCCCGGCCGCTACTGGCACGCCCCGTTCGACACCATGGACAAGCTCGGCGCCGGTAGCTTCCAGGCCATCGGCGAGACCCTGCTGACGGCGCTGCCGCGGGTAGCCGATCACATCCTCAACCGGTAGCCGTGGGCTAGCAACCCCCGATGCGAACGACGTCCTTGGAAAACACAGCTAGCCGTCGTGGCGTGCCGTGATGGTCGTGCTCAGCCCGCCGCGGGGGGTGAATATGCCTTCGACCTCGGCCCAGTGCGGCTCGCATGCGGCGACGATGTCGCGCAGGATGCGGTTGACGGCGTTTTCGTAGAAGATGCCGAGGTCGCGGTAGGCGAGGAAGTAGAGCTTCAGCGCCTTGAGCTCCAGGCAGCGTTCCCTGGGAGCGTAGCGGATGATGACCAGGCCGTAGTCGGGTAGGCTGGTTTTCGGGCAGATCGAGGTGTACTCGGGATTTTCGATCGTAATGGTGTAGTCGTCGAACTGGTTCGGGAAGGTGTCGAGCGGCGGCAGCTCGGCGTCGAGGCCCGCCGCCGCCTGCTCATCGTCGTAGCCACCGGCGGTCGTCGGCGTGGTGTCGCGGAGGTCGATTCGTTCATCCGTGCTCATGATGGGGGTCCGCGGTAGACGCACCGTGCGGTGCAGGTTTCGTAGACGATGACGGCGGCGAGACCGGGGATAACCGATGCCAGTCGCTCCCAGATCCACAGGGCGATAATCTCGCTGGTGGGGTTCTCGAGCCCCTCGATGTCATTGAGATAGCGGTGGTCGAGGGCTTCGTAGACCGGGCCGCAGGCTTTCTGGATGTCGTCGAAGTCGACCACCCATCCGGTTTCTTCCTGCAACTCGCCCGAAACTTGCACTTCCACCTTCCAGGAGTGGCCGTGCAGCCGGCGGCACTTGCTGTGATCGGGTGCATGCGGCAGCTGGTGCGCGGCCTCGAAGGTGAAGTTGGTGACCAGGTCTAAACGTGGCGCAGGGTCGCTGGGAGTCATCTCGGTGGTGCCCTCGGTTCGCTCGCTCGCAGACGCCGCGTTCGACGTCCGGCCAGCCGGGCAGATCGTGTTCGCGGACCATCGCCGCTGCCCCATCGTAATCCTCCCGCGGCTCGATAACGAACCGACCACGTCGCCGGGGCACAGGCCGAGGCGACTCATCCCTTCCGTCGGTGACACCCACTCGCAGGTTAGCCGCTCCGGAGTAGGCGAGACAACGCTTGAGAATCGACGTCTCCGTGGCCGTCTCACCGAGATGAAGGCGCCGCGGAGGAATCAGCCGGGTAACCCCTAACCACGGAGCCGGGGAGCGCGATACGATGAACGACATGGCTGACCGATCCCGAGACTGGCTCCGCCAGGCGGCGCCGGGCACCACGAGTGGTGCTGCTTCGTATGCCAGCAGGCCGCCGCCCTCAGACGCCGCGCTCGACGTCCGGCCAGAGAAGCTTGTGTAGCTGCAGCTGTAGGCGCACGGCCAATCGGTCCGCCAGGATCCACTGCGACAGCAGCTCCGCATCGAGATCACCCCAGACGGGCGAGAACAGCACCGGCCAGCGGGGCAGATCGTGCTCACGGACCATCGCCGCCGCCCATTCGTAATCCTCCCGCGTGCCGATGACGAATTTGACCTCATCACCGGGGCGCAGGCGACCGATGTTGTCGAGGTCGTTGCGCGCCAGCTCGCCGGACGACGGGCACTTGAGATCCATGATGGCGTGCGCGCCTTCGGGAAGCACGGAGATATCGAACGATCCCGAGGTTTCCACCAGAACCGTCTTGCCGCGCGCCAGTAGTGCCGCGGCCAGGGCCGGCGTTCCGGGCTGCGCCAGCGGCTCGCCGCCGGTGATCTCCACCAGGTCGACCCCGTGCCGGCACGCTTCGTCCACCAGCGCATCGAGGTGCCAGCGGGTGCCCTCGTAGAAGGCGTACTCGGTGTCGCACCAACGGCAACGCAGCGGACAACCCGTAGTGCGTAAGAATACGCAGGGCAGACCTGCCCGGGTCGACTCGCCCTGGATGGAGACGAAGATCTCGTTGATGGCGAGGGAGATCCCCTCGACCTCGGCGCGCTGTTCTGTGGTGGATGGCATGGGCTCAGTCTTCGCCCGCGTATGTAGGGGTGGGCATAGACTCGGTGCTAGCCCACGTACTCGGTCGGATCGTCGATCCCGGCCTGCTGAAAACCTTGGCGCCTGAGGATGCAGGCATCACAGATTCCGCAGGCGCGTCCGTCGGGGGCGGGATCGTAGCACGAGTGCGTGAGCCCGAAATTCACCCCCAATTCCATACCTTTGCTGATGGTCTCCGCCTTCGTCAAGTCGATGATCGGGGCGCGCACCCGGAATTCGCGGCCGCCCTCGACGGACGCCTTGGTGGCGAGCCTGGCGAGCTTCTCGAAGGCTTCGAGATACTCGGGCCGGCAGTCCGGGTAACCGCTGTAATCGCGGGCGTTGGCGCCGATGTAGATGTCGTTGACCTCGAGTACCTCTGCCCAGGCAAGGGCGAGCGACAGCAGGATGGTGTTGCGTGCCGGCACGTAGGTCGACGGTATACTGCGGCCGATGTCTTCGGCGGAATCGGGGTGCGGAACCGGGATGGAGTCGGTCAGCGCCGAGCCCCCGAAGGAGCGCAGATCGACGTCGATGACGCGATGCGCGGCGGCGCCCAGGTACAGGGCGGTGCGCCGTGCCGCGGCGAGTTCCGCATGATGACGTTGCCCGTAGTCTACCGTCAGGGCGTAGCAGTCGAGTCCCTCGGCACGGGCGATCGCCAGAACCGTGGCGGAATCGAGGCCGCCGGATAGCAGCACCACCGCGCCACCACGTTCTTCCAGACGCACGCGTCGCGGTTCGGTTGCGGGCAAACTGGAAACGCTATTTTGGAAGGCTGTTCCGCTCGCTTGCGGGTCCCGAGTCTCCTGGTCGCTGGAATCCATCGCTTCCTGCGGTTCTGACCGCCCGGCCGGGATGGTAACCACGTCTCGCTCAGGCGCCGCCGTTGGTGCCGCTCGTCGGTGCCGGGGACGTAAGCAAGCGGCTGAAGCGCTCGCGCCAGCCGTCGGCGGCGCGGTGCGAGAACAATCCCGCCATGCCGGAGATGGCGAGGAAGCCCCACGGGTTGATCGGCGCATCCCCCTGCTCGAGCACTAGCAGCAGCGAACGGAAGAAGAAGAACAGCACGATCGCCATGGAGCCGCCCTCGATCGGACGCATGATGATCGATAGCGATCTCTTGGGGTCGAATACGCCGCTGCCGACGTCATCGAAGAGTCGCGATGCGCCGCGCGTGATTGCCCCCAGGATGCCGATGACGACGCAAAGTTGCAGCAGGACGGAATCGTTGATGTTGCCGTTATCCTGCAGGTTCGGATACTCGTACAGCAGATATCCCACTGATGCGACGAAGACGGCAATGCAGTATACGGTCAGGATGGCGATGAGAATCACATCGGTCCTGTGGTATTGCCTGTCCACCACCTGGGATGTCCCCTCGACGTAAAGGCGCATGGTCCCATTTCTCTCCTGCCTGGAGATCGCCCCG
>SMVB01273582.1_pt1 | contig 14202 bp, 16 predicted proteins | sample 2456461 | NCBI WGS metagenome assembly SMVB01 (sample SAMN11095934, study PRJNA526329) | marine sediment metagenome | biome: Marine sediment; feature: Surficial sediment; material: Deep marine sediment; isolation source: Hadal surficial sediment | place: Pacific Ocean | collected 2014-05 | depth... | reverse complement strand
CTTTCAATGCCGGAGAAAGATCTTTGTCCGACTGAAGAAGGTCGTGGACATTCTTCAGTGCTGTTTCAACTTCAAGAAAACAAACAAACTAGCTAAAAAAGGTGTCAAGTGTTTTTGTGCTAAATTGAGCTGAATAGTTACCAAAAAAATTAATCACACTGGCAGCCCGGTAATGGCTGGTCGGATCGGAGGGAACCACATTCAGTGCATGATAAGCGTCTACAAGAAATGAGACGCCAGTTTCACAGTGACAGCGGAAAGATCAGGCACGATGGCGGCATCCTTGAACATCACTGCCGACAACATCACTGCAGCGGTCCGGGGCGTGATTGCCGCCGCGACCCTCTCGGATAACGTATCTACCGGATCCACCGGCACGCGGACGACTTCAACCGATTCCTCCGCAAGCCGGTCCAGGTGTCTGTGCATAGAAAATGCCTTCACGCTTCGCGCCTTCTCAAAGGCAAGTGCCCATTTGTCATCGACATGTTCCGACGCATCCACCCAGCTGACCATTACCTTAACAATACCGCGCACCCGCTTTAATACGTGTAAAGCCGAACCTAACCTTGATTCCCGAATATGTACACAAGCATGGTCGAGTTCGTGCAACAGCTGTTTGAATCAGAGCTCAAATACCTGGTGGATAATAATGAACAGCATCTCATCGTGTTCTGCTACACCTGATGAATTTTTTGACAGTGGGTTCTGGGCAGACAGGATCTGGTCAAGCTTAAGATAATTTGTATAGGTGAGGGCAGGATCCGATGGCATAACGGCCTTCGATGATTAAAGTACATGCGGAGCTTACCAGAGGATCATAATGGATTAATTCAGAAGACCAGATCTGGTACAGTCTGGTAAAAAATAAAGACGCCCATCACCACCAGAATCACACCAAATGTCCGTTTCAATTTTTCCTGGGGAATCTGCGGAGCCACACGACCGGCTAAAACACATCCAAAAATTCCAACCACGGAAAACAGCGCTATAATTGTGAGGTCGATTTCTACCCCGGACAATATATCGACATACTTAGCGAACCCGGCGAATGATTTCATGGCAATAATGACAAGGCTGGTGGCAACCGCCCGGTGCATTTCCACTCCTCCCAGTAGCACCAACGCCGGTACGATAAGGAATCCACCACCCACACCAACAAATCCCGTCAATATGCCTACCCCTAATCCTTCAACGATGATCAAGTAAGGATTTGAACCAGCCGGATTGAGCGAACCGGTTTCTAGCTTCGCAGGTTTGATCATCAGGTACGCCACGGCCATCATCACAGATGCGAATACAACCAGTTGTACAGCACCACTTACCAGGACGCTACCCCATGCACCAAGGTAGGTCCCAATTACCCCAGGTACACCAAAAAACAACACCATCCGCCAATCGGTCATCTTCTGCCGGATAGTCGGGATTGATCCAAATAGTGAGATAATCCCAACGATGGCGAGTGAACTCGCTATCGCCACCTTCTCATCCTGCCCCAACATGTAGACCAACACAGGTACGGTCAGAATCGATCCGCCTGAACCCAGTAGGCCAAGTGTAAAACCAATGATCAGAGCACCAGGAATGGCAATCAGGAGCGAGGGCATAGACACCCCCGGTAACCTTGCTTTGCAGGCCCGGTTGACAACGTGAAATCGTACCTGCATCGGTTTTGAAGGCAGCTCATGATTATCGCTATGATTCTATCGTTCAAAGAGCAGTCTCGATTTAGATGAAACGATCTGGATGAATGTGAATTGTTTGCTGCAAATCCATCATGGATAGAGCGAGTCAGGACCTTTTTATTCCATAACGATATAAGTTTATACCATTATGTTATACATATGCCAGATCCCTAATGCCAGACACCCTTCGCTGCCGGTTGAACTGGACCAAACGACGAGCAACTGTGGTTTCTGGATCAGGATCTTCAAACAACGCACGCCTTTCCCTGCTCATTGAAAGAGCAGGTGCGACATTACCCATCCCGGAATGTGACCTCAGTGCAAAGGGTGTGATCGACAATAACCAAAAGGGGCTGACATTTACATGTGCACCCTGGGGTTCAAGCGTCAGGATGGGCATCGATTTTGACCTGGACGGCATACGCGGCGGCAACGAGGTCTGAGATGCCTTCCGTCACAGTACCTCTGTAACGAGCTGAGGAAAAACCTTCGATACTTTTGAAAGAAGGTATTTGCCGTAGCTCCCCTCAAAGCAATGCAGGTCTGCTTCATCCCAGCGCTCAACCGGATCGCCAACATCATTGGCTGCTTTACCAACAAGCGGCAAAGGTCGCATTTCCGCGGAGAAGTCCGGGTCGAAAAAAAGAGGAAAGGACAGGCGCCCGGATTCTGTCTGGGCAAGTACACGGTGGGCGGTAGAGACATACCAGCCTGCGGTCAATCGATCCAGCATATCTCCGATATTACAGACCAGCATGTTATCCAGTGGCGGCGCATCGATCCAATGACCCCCGGATTTTACCTGCAAACCACCATGATGATCTTGAGCCAGGAGCGTCAACAAACCATAGTCTGTATGTTCCCCAACACCCCAGCAATCCGATAATTCAGGATCAACCGCCGGATAGTGAAAAATACGGAATAAAACTGTTGGGTCGTCTGTGTAGAAACGTTGAAAGTAGTTATATTCCAAGCCCAGGCTTAAAGCGATTCCTTGCAATAAAACCTGCGCCACGCTGGCGGTCTGGGTCATGTAATCGGCAACAGATTGACGTAGTCCTTTAATCTGGGTCGGCCAGAGATTCGCTCCATGTAGAGGTAAACCCGCCTGGACCCTCGGGTCAGCATTATCCAGTTCTGAACCGAAATAGAGGCCTTCTTTCTGGTCTGCCTTTCCAGAGGTTAATTCACCCCCCACCGGGAAATACCCACGCCAGGCACGTCCGCCCTTGTCCATCGAGATTTCCATTTTCGCGGATTCAGGCAGGGCAAAAAACTGGTGACTCAATTTCTCAAGTTGCGTCAAGGTATTTTTCGATATGCCATGCCCTTTGACATAGAAAAAACCTGATTGTCTGCAGGCTTTTTCGATCGCCCTGGCGACCTTGGCTATATCGGCAGAGCCTTCAGCGGATATAGAGCCTCCAGCGGATCCAGAGCCTTCAGCGGATCTAAAGCCTTCAGCGGACCCAGAGCCTTCAGCTGACTTAAAGCCTTCAGCGGGTCTAAAGCCTTTTCTTGTCCCATGAGAGGAAGATTGCCCCCTGGTTCCTATCCGGAAAAGAGGGGCCATATCAATAACCGGTAAGGGTCGACCAGCAGAACGACTCAACGGGTCACCTCCCTGAACACCCTCAAGAAATTGCCTCCCAGAAACCGGGTCGCCTCAGTCTCCGACAATCCTCGTTTGAGCAATGCACTTACCAGCAAGGGTAGTTGACGATAGTTGTCGAAAACCGGTTTGTAGTTGGCATCCATATCTGTCCCCAGGGCAACGTTATCTATACCAATCAGATCGATCGTCCGCAGTATCTGGTCGGTAAAATCCGACAGGCTGGTGAGGCCAATTCCAGCAGGCCATGCACCAACTATACCGCCGCCTTCTGCAACAAGCTTCGCCTGGTCAAGGTCAATAAACCGGGGCGAGTCAAAACCTTCGCCGCGAATGGCCGTATGGGACACCATCACGGGTTTAATCGATAGCTCAATCGCAGCCATGGCCGTCGCCTTCGCCGCGTGCGCGAGATCAATTAACATTCCTTTCTGATTCATCGCCTTGATCAAGTTCCGTCCAAAGCTGGTTAGTCCGGCGTGTTTTGGCGCTGCAGTCTGGATGTCCCCAATTTCGTTGATGTGATAATGCACAATCGTAATACTGCGCAAACCATCGCTGTATGCCTGATCCAGGTGCTCGAGACTGCCCTGAAGAAAATCTCCACCTTCCGCTGTGAAAAGCGCACCAACCTTTCCTTGCATTTTTACCTTGCCTGGATCATCAGGGTCCAGGACTGGAAGCATTAGTCCCTGGTCGAGCATCTTGTGCAATCGAGCTACCTGCTTTTTATAGCTAAGCCAGGCTTCACCCGGTTCAAACTCCTTTACTGCGGCGATACCCGTCTCTGAGACGCCCAGCACCTGGAAGTCACTCACCGTGGCGAAACTTGCCATGGTCAGCCCGCCTGCATTCATATCGCCCACGGTATCTTCCTCGTAAGCACCGCCAACCGAGAATATCCTGATGCTCGTCCCCAGATTCTCCGCATTGACAACAAATGAACGACCAGGATGGGCATGAACATCAACCGAGATCACTTTTGAGAGTAATGCCCTGCCTCTGGCAATATCCTCTTCAGTTAAGGTTAAACCCGTGTTTTCTTTTCCTGGCTGAATCCACCAGTATCCGGTCCCGGCCGCTGCTATCGATAAACCCGACCCTATTAGCAGTTTTCTTCTGCTGACCATGTTCTTTCCGTCTTTTCAATAGAATATCATCCATTACGCCTGATGATACCATCGGCACGAAAGCGGCCATGGCTCTGGATTACCTTTGATCAATTAGTGACCCCTGCTGCTTATCTGGTGCTAATCCGGACCCGGTGAGCAATGCGAGTTTGAACAAGGAAAGAGATTCTATGGTGATTGCTGCCATGCAACTGAGGGCGAACTTTTACATAAAGTTGCGTGTGATTTCACACGAGACCAGTATGAACAGCGTTTTTCCTGCCAGCTCACCGAATTCTATCCAAATACCTTCAGCGTCTACCACAATGGTGAATTGACCGCAGTCGCGGGATATAGAGGTGCAGGCACCGGCCCCCTGTTTCTGGAACAATACCTGGATCAACCGATTGAAGACTGTATCTGGACGAAATTTACACCGCCCGCTGAACGCCACGAAATCGTTGAACTGGGTGGCTTCGCAGCAATAAATCACAGGGCAGCATTGCCATTGGTGATGCATCTGGCACCAGCTCTATATGAACTTCGATTTAAAAAACTGGTGTGCACCGCCAACAGACTCATACATCAGCATGCACTGCGCAAACCTGACGATCCCGCAATTTCAGATGGCGAGACCTCGCTGACATACGGTCAGTTATCAGAAAGCGTTAATACCTTCGCCGGGTAGTCAATCGACGATAAATTCAGCACCCTTGGCTTTCAACTTGAAAATGATTGCAGTCGGTGGCGGTAAAGTCAGCGCTCATCTCATTGAACAAGCCGAAGAAATTGGCCACGAACAGTGGATACTCAATGATATTGAGGCCTGTGGTGACAACAGGGAAGAGTACAGGGTAGGACCCGCCCCATTTACATCAGAAATCCTGGTTGCCTATCTCTGTGACTACATAGCACAAAAAAAACGGTTGGCATATTCGGTATGGTGTTAGTCCTTGAGGGAACCAGCGAAGGCCTGGCGCCCATGGTGTCTACACACTCTATGGCGATGTTTATCGTTCAATACCCACTGCCACTAGTTTGGAATCTGCACGCTCAGGTCTCGGGTAGTTTAACAATTCCTGGAAAGCAGGATCGATTCGCAACTCACTCTTAAATCGATATTCAGCATCAAGATATCGATAATCAAGACCCAGTTTTAACATCCACCCACAAGTATGTATTTCCGAAAAGTGACTTTGCTTTAAAAAATAGTGCAAATTGCTTTCGTCCCCATCTACCAGCACTTTCGCCAGGGCCAGGTCATTTTTATGGGACAATTTTTGTTCCGACATTATTTTATTGTCTAGTAGGAGTCGAACTGGAGAAGAATCATTCGCATTTAGCCTGATTAATTGCAGTTTGCGACATTTTCAATCGCTGCATTGACATCAAGCCCTATGATCAGGACACGAATATAGTTTACTCTTTAGTTTTCGCACAAGAAGGACAAAAGATGAAACCCATTAGTTATGTGGATGAGTTAAATAAACACTATGGTTCCATGGGCTTCCCGGCCTATGAATGGACATTGAACGAAACCGCACCCATCATCAGGCCCGGTAAACCCATCAGCGAAAGCCGGGTGACGATGCTGACGTCCGGTGGCATTTCCCATTGCACCATGCCTGGATTTAATCCGGATGCCCGAAATGATCACAGGTTAGATGCGGTTGATCCACATGTCGCCAGCAGCGATTTTCAAATCAATGACAGTTACTACAATCATAATGACGCAGACCAGGATATTAATTGCGTCTTCCCGATTGATCGATTAAAGGAAATGGCTGAGGCCGGTGTCATTGGCAGCATTGCTCCCAGGTTCTGGAGCGGTTTCATGGGACGCATCTACAACAGGACAAAGCTGATCGAGGAATCCGTTCCAGCATTCATCGAGAAACTACGGGAGGATGCCGTCGACATATTAGTCGCTGTACCCGCCTGACCTCTCGACCACCAGACCGTGGGCCTGGTATGTCGCGTTGTAGAACAAGCCGGTATTCCTACTGTATGTGTTTCTACCGGAAGAGACCTGACTGCGCAGGTAAAACCGCCTCGAAGCCTGTTCCTTAATTTTCCCATGGGCAATAACTTCGGCCAACCATTTAATATTAGGCAACAAACGGCCATATTGACTCGTGCCCTTGAGCTAATTGAAGAAGTTGAAGTTGGCGGGCTGCTGGAGGACTGGCGGCAACCCTGGACTGAGGCTGTTGAATACTTCACAGGGCGCACTGGTCAATCAACGTGAGTGAAGGAAAACAATCCCGGGTTGATACAGTGCGGCTGCAGAACCTGAGCCGGGCATTTATCGGATCTGCAAGTTTGTTCGCCGCCATTGACCTGGGATTATTTACCAGTGTGGCACAAGGCGATAATACCGCCGGTAGATTCGCGAAACGTGCTGAAATTTCCGAGATCAATGCAGAACGGTTGATGACGATTTGCGCAGCTTCAGGCTTGATCGACTGGAAAGATGATCATTTTGAGAATGCTGCAGATGTACAGAGATTCCTGGTCAAGGGTGAAAAAAGTTACGCCGCATCCTGGCTCACCTTTACCCGTCCTTCCTGGGAAAACTGGGGCAACCTGACAGAGAAACTTCAGAATCCGAAACCAGCAACAATCATCGGCAGTTACGAAACAATGACGGTTGATTATGCCCGCCGCTATCATGAAGCAACTGCAAGCGTGGGTTTCGGTTCTGGCCGCCGGTTCGTTAAACAGGTGGATTTATCCAACCGTCGAAAAATAATGGATCTTGGCGGTGGTTCGGGCGCTTATTCCATTGTCGCCGTGCAAGCCCATCCACAATTATCAGCCGTCGTATTTGACCTGCCGCCGGTAGTGGAAGTAACCAGGGATTTCATCGCCAACAATAATGTTGGGGATCGAGTCACCACACAAGGGGGCGATTTCACGAGGGATAAATTTCCCGAGGGCTGTGACGTTGCCATCATGGCGAGCAACCTGCCTCAATATAGCCGGGATATCATCAATCAGGTGATTCAAAAAGCCTTTGATGCCCTGTTACCCGGCGGTGAAATGCACCTGATTGGGGAGATGCTAAATGACGATCGTGCAGGGCCGCTTGATGCCGCAATCTGGGGGTTATACGAAGTAATGTCCAATAGTACCGGTATCGCACATTCAAAGGCCGATTGTGTGTCCTATTTCGAACAGGCTGGTTTTGTGGACATCGAAGTACACGATTTTATACCCGGCATCCTGGTCAGGGTCACCGGCACCAAATCTCTCTAGGAACGACCCAATGCCATACCACTCAGGTTTTCGACCAGGCCTATTTGAAGGTCAGACAATCTTCATCCCTGGCGGCGGTGGCGGTCTCGGTCGATGTATCGCTCATGAACTTTCTTCACTCGGTGCACGGTTGGTACTTGCTGGTCGAACACTGGATAAACTGGAAAAAGTCCAGCGGGAAATTGCAGAAGACGGCGGTGAAGTTGTCGGGATCTATACCGGCGAACTTCGAAATGAAGATGTTGTGACCAGCCTGATTTCAGAAATACTCGACCATCATGGACGCATCCATGGCCTGGTCAATGCAGCCGGTGGTCAATTTCCCGCGCAACTAAAGGATCTTAGTCTCAACGGTTGGAACGCCGTCATTGAAAACAACCTGACCAGCTATTTCCTGACATCGCGTGAAATGTATCGGCAGTGTTTCGAGCATCACGGCGGTAATATCGTGCATATTGGCGCAGATTACGAGAATGGTATGCCAGGAATGGGACACAATGGTGCAGCAAGGGCGGGTTTATCCAATCTCACTTTTACCTCTTCGGTTGAATGGGCGCCATCGGGCGTTCGTGTGAACTGCGTCATCCCTGGGTTTATCGCCACGACGGGCCTTGATCGATATCCGGAATCAGCCTGGCAAGGCTTAAAAAATATTGTTAACAGAGCGCCCATCAGCAGGCACGGTACAGCAGCAGAGGTCTCCGCTGCCGTTGTATTTCTATTGTCGGAGATGGCAGCCTACATTACCGGGATTGACCTGCGTGTTGATGGTGGAATACACCATGGCAACGGAAGTTTTCTATTCAAATCTGACAGGCAATTTACACATAAGCCATTCGAAGGTTTTCATCGCGATGAGAAAGCAGGATTATTGCAAGACACACGAACAGTGAATAACGAGGCACCGGCAGAATAGAGCTATTTGAAATGTGAGCTGGAACCTGATTTCTGCACTCATAATAGATTCAAAAAAGGAAAAATGATGGATAACGAAAGAATCAATCTTGCTATTGAAGCAGCCTTTGTCGCAGACACTTATGCCCTCGGCGCTCACTGGATTTATGACGGTAAGGAGTTAGGCGCCCTGGACATTGACTGGGAAGAACTCAGCGCGCCTAAAGCCAGGGCCCACTGGCACAAAAATAAACTCAAAGGGGACTTCACGCACTACGGCGACCAGGGTAAGTGGTTGTACGATTTTGTCCAGGAGAACAATCGCTTCGATATCAGGATGTACCGCAATTACTGGCTCGACAAAATAAACCACTATGAAGGCTATATCGATGCTTCCAGCCGGGAGACAGTTGAAGCACTCGCGCAGAACCCTGAAGCAATTGCAGGGTCTGCCTCAACAGAACTTTCCATCATCGGGCGGATTGCGCCACTGCTACTGGTTTCATCAAAGCGAGATGAATTTCTGGATCACGTATTGAGTTTCGTTGCCCTTACCCATAACTCGCCACGCGTCTTATCTGCGGCGGCACTGTTTGCTTCAATTTTAGTCGATGTTATTGAGGGCAAGAGCATCACCGATGCCCTGGCTGACGCAGAGGTTATCCCCACACTGCAAGAAGCTTTCGACGCCGGATTGAGGAGCAAGCACCAGGACTCATTCAGGACAATTCGTCAATTCGGCCCGGCCTGCGGGATTGAAGGGGCGTTTGAAGGGGTTGTCCATCTCTTATGTTCCTACGATGATTTCAAGGAAGCAATCATGGCCAACGTGAAATCTGGAGGGGACAGTGCTGCCAGGGGTATGGTTGTTGGAATGATCATGGGCGCAGCTGGCAAGAAGATACCGGACGCCTGGAAGGTTGGCATGACCGGTTTCTGAACAGGTTAGGTGCACACCAGCGTAACTGTCTGTTAGCAGTTCTCGTACTATTGATGCAATTGAAAGTACGCAATGTTACGTGCAGCCTACTTTCAACTCTCTGGCAAATTCAGTGAACCGCAAGCACTATCCGGCTATACCGTTATGAAAGATCATGCCTCGATCAGTCTTCCGTCACGCGACCAGACACCCAGCCATCATTCGCAAGGCTACCCTCACCACTTTCCCTTGCGTGACCATCAATCGTGCCGGTTGGGCCAATAATCAGGTTACCACCCGCCTCCTCCTTGACGTTGCCATCAATACTGCCGTGCACGAAGATTGATCCCGCGACCACTTGAATTGAAACCCAGTGAGTATATTCAGCGCAACTGCTACTTCGTCGCAGAACCGGAAGAAAAAACCATCGGCGCCATGCTGGATCTTGTTGGTGAAGACAGAATAATGTGGGGTTCTGACTACCCTCATATTGATTCATTGCTTGACGCGCCTGACCTGATAAGGGCATCTGTAAGGGAGCTAAGCCAGGTGCAGCAAGCGGCGGTTCTCGGAGAGAACGCCAGGGTTGTTTTTAATCTCGACCAGGACTTTGAGCGTGATCAGCCCCTGATGAGTCCGCCTGGCAATTTCCCGGTATGCTCTCCATGATCGAAAGTCACCTCACCGGATTTAATGGTGTAGTCGTAACCTTCCACCCGTTGAACCAACCTTTTCCCCCCTGTTGGTAAATCAAATATCGCTTCTGGTCGGAACAGTCTCAGCGCTTCGAAATCAATGACATTGATATCGGCAATAAGCCCTTTCTCCAGGAGACCACGATCAGTCATACCATAGGTATTCGCGGTTTTGCTGGTTAGCGATTGGACAATAAATTCCAGCGGTAGTTTTTCACCCTTGGTTCTGTCCCGTCCCCAGTGTGTCATGATGAAAGTTGGCATACCCGCATCGGCGATAACACCACAATGTGCACCACCATCGCTGAGCCCCATAATGACATTAGGGTGAAGCATCACCGCCCGCTGAGCCTCCAGGTTGTAGTTTGAGTAGCCGCCAAGTGGCTGATAAAACAATTCCTTCCCATCCTGGGCAACCAGCAGGTCATACATTACTTCCAGGGGCTGCCTGCCGGTGGATTCCGCAATACCAGCGACGCTATCTTCATAATCGGGTTCGTAATTTGGATTTTCCCCCAGAGGAAACACCCGTGACATCAGTTGTTCCATGGATCCCAGCATTGCAGATTTGATTCCTGATTCCTCGCTGAGTATTTTTTCCCTGGTGGCAGGATCCTTCATTCGTGCAACTTTTTCTTCCAGGCTAAGCCGATGAATTTCCGACTTATAGGTTGGATGCCCCATAAAAGCATGGAAGTTACTTTGTAGCCCATGAAGAACGCCAGTGGGACGACCTGCCATTTGCGGTAGTATTTCCATCCCTTCTTTTCGCGCTTCCTCGGCAATTTTATATAACTTACCGTTCTCATAAGCAGCTGCTGAAGTCGCAATCAGGGTGACCTTCTTTCCTGTTTCTCTTGCGAATTGTTTCACCCACTGCCATTCATCATCGTCACCCAGATTATCAGAGACCAGTTCAAAGACCCCGTGATCGAGTCCCTTCATTGCAAGACCAAGTTGGAGCATCTCATCGCTACCAGCAAATGTACCTGGAACGTATTCACCATGAACATCTTTATGCAGAAGCGTTCGGGAACTGGAAAAACCCAGGGCACCGGCCTCGATTCCCTCCCGTACCAGCTTCTGCATCTGCTGAAGTTCCTCTTCTGTCGGGTCCTCATCACCGTTACAACGCTCACCCATAACATACGCCCGAATCGGGCCATGAGGCACCTGTGTCGCAACATCTATGGTCCTTGGCATTTTCTCCAGCGCATCCAGGTATTCAGGAAAACTTTCCCATTGCCAGTCGATTCCTTCTGCCAGCGCGCTCCCCGGGATATCCTCAACACCTTCCATCAATTCGATCAGGAAATTGTGTGCATCCGGTCGAACCGGCGCAAAACCAACACCACAATTACCCATAACAACGGTAGTCACACCATGCCAGCTCGATGGTGCCAGGATTGGATCCCAGGTCGCTTGCCCATCGTAATGAGTGTGGATATCAACCCATCCCGGTGTAACAAGTTTGCCAGTCGCATCGATAACTTCCTTTGCATCAATGGCTTCCTCAGCGGTCAAGGTACCAATCTTGCTGATCTTACCGCCACTAACAGCGATATCACCGATGAATCTTTTCTTCCCGGAACCATCAATAATAGTTCCATTCTTGATAATCAGATCGTACATACAGAATTCCCAGGGTGTGGTGTAAAAATATGGACTCTAAGTTATCGAATCGAGAGCAAATTGTCTAATCCACTATCCACGATCAATACCGATCTCCCCCCGGAAACAAGTTAAAAGCCCCAGGTAGAATAACAGCCATGCAAGACGTAGATATCAAAGCTCTCCCTGATGATCCAGGTGAGTAAGGCGTTAGCCTATCTCGATGGTGAATGGTCACGATTGATACGATATGTTGATGATGGACGGTTGCCGATCGATAACAATCCTTGTGATTATGCAATTCGGCCGTTTGCGATTGGACGAAATTATGTGCATCTCAACATAAACGAAAAAACTGGCTATTCTCTCAAAGTCAGGCAGGAGTCGAGGCCAGTGCCGCAATTGACTCATTGATTGAAACTGCGAAGCGATCAGGTCATGAACCCTGGCACTACCTGACCCATGTGCTGAACGAACTACCGACGAGGAAACCAGATGACCTTGAGAAGCGCCTACCGCACAACACCTCCGCTATCGAATTTAATTAACACTTTACGACTATAACAATCTGATTGCCGAAACTGAAGCGAGTCACAACACCGACCTTCCTGAAGATGTTTACATTTCGATAAATTCAACCGTGCATTGTAATCCGGCAGGTAGCTCGAATTTTTGATTGGGTAACTGCAGACGTACACCGAAGGTGCCGCTTGACGCATCGATGACGCGATCAACGATCACCACTTGTGCAGTATACTGGCCACCAATGGGATCTTCGGGCACAACAATCGCTTCCATGCCGGTTTTTATCTTTCCGAACGCCTGAATTGGCGCAATGATCTCTACATTTAGCGGATCGATTCTGGCGATCTTCATTAAAGGACGATTCTCTATCGACTCCCCTTCAGCCACGGTAATCTCGACAATGACACCGTCAAAGGGGCTGCGAATGGTGCGGATGGCCAGCGCTTCCAGTGCCCGCTCGAGCTCCAATTCTGCGATTGAACGTTCTTCAAGAATCTCACCCAGTTCAAGTTCTGCGAGCAAAGCCTCAGTTCTGGTCTCGTCGACTACCTGCTCGGAGATCAGGTTTCGGCTGAAAAGCTCTTTGTTACGCTCGAGCCGACGCTGAATCAAATCTGCCCGCGCGGTCCGCGCCTTGATCGCCTGGTTACGTTCCGCGCGTGCTCGTGCGAGCTTTATCGTTGCCTTTTGGATACGAGATTCCAGGATCATCAATGCCTGATCCTTTTTAACCGAGTCGCCACGCTTCACCAGGATTTCATCAACCACACCAAGAATTGAACTGCTCACCTCAGCCACGCGACTGGGTTCGATAAAACAATCGCTTATCATGTTGGGGTTATTCTCAGCAAGTACTGACAATGCTGGCGGAGCAAACAGCATGAACAACACTGTGGCTGCCAAAATATGACGCTGACCAGAATCCATCCAGCAATTACTCCCGTAAACCGGCGAAGGCCAGCACATTTTCTATATAGTCTTCGCTGCGCAATACACGTGATCGCGCGCGAGCATGTCTTTTTTCGGCAGTCTGTTGAGCAAAGTACGTCAGCCAGCGTGCAAAAGGTTTTACGAGCCGAGGTGACATTTTCCATAATGCGTCGACCAATGCCAAATTTAATTCAGATGCAAATCGAGTAACCAGCTCATCTTCGATCGACGTAATCGCTTCAAAGCTCCCGGGATCTCCCTGTCGGCCACAACGTCCAAACAATTGCCGATCGATGCGACCGGCTTCGTGCCTTTCTGTGGCGATCACGTGCAAACCACCCAGCTTTTGCACCGCCTTATCGAGGCGGATATCGGTGCCTCGTCCTGCCATATTAGTGGCAACAGTCACCTGGCTTAGTTTCCCGGCAGTAAGAATGATATTAGCTTCATCAGCATCCTGTCGTGCATTTAGAACTCGATTAGAGATCCCAGCGTCTTCTAGCACCTGACTGAGGTGCTCGGAACCGGCCACCGAGCGAGTCCCAATCAGCACTGGCCGACCGCTATCATGAAGTTGCCGTACACGCTCGACAATACACTCCCACTTACTGTCCATTGTGCGTAGTATCGTACAAGGCAATTCACGGCGCTGCAGCGGTTTATGTGGAGGGATGCGCACAACAGGCAATCGATAAACCGACTTCAATTCGGCTGATATCTCTTTAGCAGTTGCCGTCATGCCACCGAGTTTAAGATAACGCAGAAAGAATCGCTGGTAGCTGATCCGGCCCAGGGTTTCCTGTTCTCCGGTAATGTCACAGCCCTCTTTGACCTCTACCATCTGGTGCAAGCCGTGTTCCCAGGAACGATCTGACATCACCCGACCGGTGAATTCATCGACAATATCGACCTCACCATCGCGAACCAGGTATTGGTGGTCTCGTCGAAAAAGGTACTCCGCTCG
>SMVB01197623.1_pt1 | contig 14211 bp, 13 predicted proteins | sample 2456461 | NCBI WGS metagenome assembly SMVB01 (sample SAMN11095934, study PRJNA526329) | marine sediment metagenome | biome: Marine sediment; feature: Surficial sediment; material: Deep marine sediment; isolation source: Hadal surficial sediment | place: Pacific Ocean | collected 2014-05 | depth... | reverse complement strand
TAATTTGAAATTCATGTAATTTTTATTTAGATTAATTATAAATAGCGAAATAATTCTCGACAAAAATAAAAGAATATTTAGAATAACAAAAGCTTATTTAGAATAATTTTAAATAACATATTAACTATGAAGTTTTGAGCTTTACATATAACATGTTTTTAAAAATATAATTTATATTATGTACATATTTAAAATATAACTCACTGTTTTTCTATTAGTTATTATGATATAATTGTATTATAATTGACAAATGGTTTATGCAAATAACTATTAAATTGAAATTCCATTTATTGGACTCTTTCCTGAGTTTTTGCTAATTAATGCACTTAAAATAGAAAATACTGATTTACAATCAGCAAATAAATTGATCGTTCACTTTATACATATAGGTTTCATAAAATGAAATGAAGTCAAAATTACCATGCAATAAAATCTGTCCTTAGTGAAATCAAAAATCAAATATCAATTTTTATTCCAGCTAAAGATTCCTTGCAATTTTAACCCGCATATTTAGAATGCAAATAGCTCTTGAAGTTGATTTATCGAGCCAAGCGATTGGATGATAATGTGTGGAATCTAAAAAGAAAACAGGTTGCTAAATTCTCTATATTTATTAAAACTATTTTAAATATCATCGTATATATCAGTATATTTGAATATAACTCTAAATTAATTCAGAATGAAAAATACTTTAAAATTTATATTATTTTTAAGTTTCATAGCAGGGATTTCTAATTTTTCTTATGCTCAAAATGATTATAGTGGTTTAAATGTACTTATAAAGGCAGGAAGCCATTCAAGATATTATGCATATACAGATGACAATTATAATAGCAATGCCCATTTAAATGCTTATTTTAAAATACCAATTGCCGAAAATATTACAATTGCTCCTGTAGTAGGCCTTCCGTTTAATTTTGATTGGGTGTTGGTTGGTGCAAGAGTTGATTATTTTTTCGACAGTCACATTGATAATCTTCCCGAAGAATTAAATCTATATGGAGGCGTTGGCTCAGGTTTTGTAATTGGTTTAGACGATTTTATTGATAATGGATTTGAAATTAATTTCAATGCTGGAGGTGAATGGAGATTTAATGAAACATGGGGTGCGATTGTAGAATTTGGTGTCGGAACAACTTCTTTTGGTGGTGTTGGTGTAGGTATTCACTTTTAAATAAATTCAATTATACAAATTACAATTCTAATAATTATATTAAGTTTACCCTTTTATATAATTCATTGAAATGAAAGTATTAGGAATTGATATTGGCGGTACAGGAATAAAGGGTGCAATTGTAGATACCATTACCGGTGAACTTGTTACAGAACGGTATAGATTGGACACACCGAAACCGGCGAAGCCTGAAGCTGTTGCCAAAATCATAAAAAAAATAGTAGATCATTTTAATTGGAAAGGAAAGGCTGGAAGTGGCTTTCCAACTCCCTTATCCCATGGTAAATGTCAAAGCGGAGGAAACTTAGACCCCAGTTGGAAAGGTGTTCAAATCAATGAATTATTTCAAAAAGTTTCAGGAATAGAATTTACGATTATAAATGATGCCGATGCAGCAGCCGAAGCAGAAATGCATTTTGGAGCGGGTAAAGGGAAACAAGGCCTTGTTGCTGTTATTACCCTTGGTACCGGAATTGGTTCGGGTTTATTTTTTAATGGGAAATTAATTCCAAATACAGAATTAGGCCATGTGACAGATAAAAGAGGTGCATTTGAAAAATATGCTTCCGATTCCATTCGGAAAAAAGAAGACCTTAGTTATCCAAAGTGGGGGAAAAGATTGAATAAATATTTCAAACATATAGAGCTTATATTATCCCCGGATCTTTTTATCATTGGAGGCGGAGCCAGTAAAAAATTAGATCGATATAAAGATGAAATAGATATTGATACACCTATCATTCCAGCAAAAAATAAAAATGATGCCGGAATTATTGGTGCAGCAATAGCGGCCATGGAAGGAATTAGATAAGTGTCAAACAACTTATAAACTGAGTTTATGCCTTTACAAGGCTTGGAATTTTTAGATTTTTAAGCAAAATATACAGAGGTTGATGGTTTAAACTTCTTTTGAGACCAATCCAAAATTTAACTGAATATATTATATGCTTCATTATAAGCACTTTCAAAACTAAGTGAATTTATATAGGTTTCGGTTTTATTGGCTGTAAAATAAGACAATAACTTTTCTGTTGGCATATTTCCTGTAAGTTCGTCAGTTGCCATTGGGCAACCCCCGTATCCTTTAATGGCTCCGTCAAAACGATAACATCCGGATTTAAATGCAGCATCCACCTTTTCATGCCATGAATTTGGATGGGTATGTAAATGAGCTCCAAATTCTATATTCGGATATAGCGGAATTAAATTACTGAATAAATAGGAAATAGATGCTCCAGTGGCTATACCTATTGTATCCGACATTGATAATATTTTAATACCAATTTTTGCAAGAATACCTGTCCAATTTGCTACAATTTCTGCATTCCAAGGATCACCATATGGATTTCCAAATCCCATTGAAAGATAAGCAACAACTTCTTTATTACTCCTATCAGCAATATTTAAAATTTCTTCAAGTATAATTAATGATTGCTCTATTGTTTTACTCGTATTTCTCATCTGAAATATTTCAGATATAGAAAATGGATAACCCAGATAATTAATTTCTTCAAATTTACTTGCATCATTTGCACCTCTTACGTTGGCAACAATTGCCAATAATTTACTGCGAGTATTTGATAAATTTAATTGAGATAATACCGCCGCCGTATCCCTCATTTGTGGAATCGCTTTTGGCGAAACAAAACTTCCAAAATCAATCGTGTCAAATCCTACTTTTAACAATGCATTGATATATCGTATTTTTGCATCAGTAGAAATAAAATGTGATTTGATGCCTTGCATGGCATCTCTGGGGCACTCTATAATTTTAACACTTTTCATTGCAATCAAATATACGGATTTATCTATTCCATAATACGCTTCAAATACTCGAATTGTTCAACCCATCTAAACAATAATTTTTGATCAATTTACCAGTGAAAGATATGCTTCTGATTTAGCCTAAATTATGCAATAGAACTTTATAATGAGGGTTGAAACTTCAATCTCGATTAAAAAACCTATTTTTTCACATATTTATTGAATACAAATAAACAAGTTGCTTCAAAATCAATTGATAAAAAAATCCATTCGCCGGTTGACGAATGGATTTTCTATAAAACTATTCAATATATTTTCTAACTATCAGCTGCCATTAAGAATAATGGTTTCATTCCAAAGCTGTGATAATGAGGTCTTAATCGATCAATATTATAATGTTTATCAACATTTACAATTTTTGTAGAATTCGTCACAACTTCAATGGGTACATCATCATACCTGCCATTTTTAAGCACGACCAGTCGACCATGATAGCCTTTAAGGATTAAATCCAAGGCCAAATTACCAAAAGCCATCGGAACAATCGAATCCACTGCGTCAGGGTCACCGCCACGAACCAGATAACCCAATTTTTGGTTAATGATATTGATGGTTTTTCCCTTATTATATTTAGCTGTTAATGCTTTAATTTCGGAGGAGATCAAATCACCGATTCCTCCTAATTTAGCATGACCAAACATATCTTTTTCTGCATTTGAGTAAACTATATCCCCGCCTTTAAAAGTAGTTCCTTCAGAAACTAATACAACGGAATATTTACTTGGATTGTTATTACGATCCTCAACAAGTAATTCTGTGAGATGGTCTATATCAAATTCATGTTCCGGAATTACGCACCTGTTTGCAGAACCTGCCATGGTAGGTAACATGGCTGTAAACCCTGCATACCTTCCAAACACTTCCATAACCAAAATTCTTTCATGAGACCCGGCCGATGTTCTTAAATTATTTGTCATCATGATCGTACGCGTAACACAAGTACTAAAACCAATACAATAGTCAGTACCCGGTACATCATTATCCATAGTTTTTGGAATGGCAACAACTTTAACTCCTTCCTTGTACAAACGTACTCCATAACTTAGTGTATCATCACCACCAATTGGAATCAAATAATCTACCCCTAACCATTCCAGGTTTTTAATAATTTCAGGAGTTAAATCATTGAATTCTTTATCGTAAGAAGACTTTAAATGCTCAGGTACACTATCCTTTGGCATATGACTCGGGCGAGTTCTGGAAGAATGTAAAAAAGTTCCACCTGTACGACCCGATTTATTTACCACGTCATTGGTTAAGGTTAAATAACAATCACTATTGTCAGCTTTTTTATCTCGAACCATCTCAGAGATACCTGCCCAACCACGTCTCAATCCTATCACCTTATATCCTTCTCTATTTGCTCGAATTGTTACAGCTCTAATTGCCGGATTCAATCCCGGAACATCTCCTCCTCCTGTTAAAATTGCGATTATCCCTTTAATTTTTTTTGTATTAGCCATATAAAAATATAATTTTTAAAATTTAAATAAAATTCCTTAATGCAAGCATGCCTTGACAGTAGTCAGGCACACAAGGTATTAATTTGAGTTTGCTATGCAAACATCCTGATTTTCCGATCAGCCTAAGGTGGACACAGAATCTGACTTTCGGCAGACAGGCCTACCCAGACGGTTTACCCGTAGAAAGCATGGCAGTTAAGTTTAACCACATCTTTTTGTCAGCCAAAGTTGGAAAATGAAGATTAAACAAAAGAATACATCGATAATATCAATACGATTATTGAAATTACCAATGACTGCCAGTTCCAAATAATTTGTTAAATACCTTAATTTTTGTAAACATATAAAAAATAATCGGCTTATTTCAAAATTAAAATCAGTAATTCACAATCCATCAAAAATAATTGTGATTTCTTAATTTTTATATAATAACACCCTCAAAAGGTTTCTAATAATTTAATGTAGATATAGTATTTAATAGAATGATTTTTGTCAAAGAAACTCTAAAATTGAATACGAATGACAAACATATGATGCTTTACATTAAATCTGAAAAGAGGCCAGTATCTAAGACATAAATTAAACAGACTAAACCAATTCTAGCACTAAAGTACCTTAGATTTGACAACGAGTAAAACCTGCTTTCAGCAAGCAAGTTCATTTATTGGATTAAAAGCAAAAACCCATCTACCGACTGACAGATGGGTTTTCAATAAAAAATATTTGATTTTTATAAAGAAGCCGAGTATTCTAACAAATCAACGATTTTTGATGAATAACCGTACTCATTATCATACCATGATACAACTTTAATAAATTTATCGGTTAGAGCGATTCCTGCATTGGCATCAAAAACTGAAGTACAAGTTTCTCCAACAAAATCTTGTGAAACAACCAATTCTTCGGTATAACCTAAAATTCCTTTTAATTCGTTTTCAGAAGCGTCTTTCATTACTTTACATACTTCTTCATAAGTAACACTTTTGGCTAAATTAACGGTCAAATCAACAACGGATACATCCATGGTTGGAACCCTGAATGCCATACCGGTTAATTTACCATTTAAAGAAGGGATCACCTTACCTACTGCTTTTGCCGCACCGGTTGAAGAAGGGATGATATTATGCAAAGCAGCCCTGCCGCCTCTCCAGTCTTTCATTGAAGGGCCATCAACAGTTTTTTGTGTAGCTGTTGCAGCGTGTATTGTTGTCATTAAACCCTCTGTGATTTCAAAATTATCATGTAAAACCTTGGCTAAAGGAGCTAAGCAGTTTGTGGTACATGAAGCATTTGAAAATACAGTGTCATCAGCTTTTAATTCTTTATGATTAACGCCCATTACAAACATAGGTGCATCTGGAGATGGTGCTGAAATAATAACTTTTTTCGCTCCACCGGTAATATGCATACCTGCCTTTTCTTTGGTTATAAATAAACCTGTAGCTTCAATTATATAATCTGCACCAACTTCATCCCATTTTAATTCTTCAGGATTTCGAACTGCAGTAACCCTGATTTCATTACCGTTGACAACCAAATTATTTCCATTTACTGAAACTTCACCATCAAATCGTCCGTGTACAGAATCATATTTCAACATATAAGCCAAATAATCAGCTCCCAATAAATCATTTATTGCAACTACTTGAACATTCTCTCTTTGAGAAGCAATTCGAAAAGCCAACCTTCCAATTCTTCCAAATCCATTAATACCTACTTTAATCATTTTATTTATTTATTTAATTATTAGTATTTTTATACTGACATGATATCAGATATTCTTAATATTTCTTTACTTATGGTATGATTTTCTTTGATTGCCTTTTCCAATTCGGTAGTCACCATTTTATTATTTTGTAATCCAACCATCAAATTGGTTTTTCCATCAATAAGTAATTCAACGGCCTTTACCCCCATTCTACAGGCCAAAACGCGGTCAAAACAACTAGGTGACCCTCCTCTTTGCATATGGCCCAATATAGAAACTCTCACATCATATTGAGGCAAGTTTTTCTCAATATAAGAAGCCAATTCAAAAACATTAGCACCTGTTTTATCTCCTTCTGCGACAACTACTATACTAGATGTTTTACCGGATCTTCTGCTCCGTTCCAATGAGATTAACAAGCGATCAATATCTAAATTTTCTTCGGGAATTAATATTACTTCAGCTCCTGCACCAATCCCTGCATTTAAAGCAATAAATCCGGCATGCCTTCCCATAACTTCCACAATAAACAAGCGATCGTGTGAACTGGCGGTATCTCTAATTTTATCAATTACATCTACTGCAGTGTTTAAAGCTGTATCATACCCAATGGTATTATCTGTTCCATAAATATCATTATCAATAGTACCGGGTATTCCAATGATTGGAAAATTAAATTCTTTATTAAAAATCATTCCTCCGGCAAAAGAGCCATCTCCGCCAATAATTACCAAGGCATCAATATTATGTTTTATCAAATTATCATAAGCTTTCTTTCTACCTTCAATAGTTCTAAACTCCTTGGACCGAGCTGTTTTTAAAATAGTACCTCCCTTTTGAATAATATGGTGTACACTTCTTGCGTTCATGTTGATTATATCCCCTTCAATTAGTCCCTGATATCCTCTGTAAATACCAACACTTTCCAATTTATAATAGGATACAGATCTTATAACAGATCTAATCGCAGCATTCATTCCTGGTGAGTCGCCACCCGAAGTCATAACTCCTATTTTTTTTATGTATTTTTTCATATTTTTTTTAAAACGCCACAAAAGTAGTAATAAAAATACTATTTCACATAATTTAAATCAGATTTAAGCAAAAACGATTGAGAAATTTATAATACAATAATAAATCAAATTGTGATACAAAAACATGCTTGAAAACGGGTGGAAATTATAAATCACGCCTTTGGCGCGATTTATAATTCATTAGATATAAAGTGAGTTATTTTGTTTAAATCTATGAATAAAAATAAATTGATTTTTAATTCTTTTTTAACGTTTGGAAATTCTTCCTCCTGACGATTTGGATTTATTTACAAGCTCAGGATTTCCATAATAACTTATGTTTCCACCACTGCTTGCCTGCGCAGTAACTTCGTCTTTTACATATATTTTGATTCCTCCACCACTCGAAACACCAACATCACTAATATTCGATTTTAATTCTTTAGCATTGATATGGCTTCCACTTGTGGCATTGCCTTTAAAATAATCTGTATTACCACTAATATGGATATTGGCACCACTCGTCGTTGAACAAGTCACCTTTTGAGCGTCCAAATCTGCCTTTATTCCACTTCCGCTTGTAGATTCTAATCGTATAGATTTTGTTCTCAGCAAATGCTCAGTATTTACATGTGAACCACTTGAAGTTTTGATGCTGTTTATTCTATCAACAGTTACATACACATTTCTTGCTTTCGCTCGATTTACATTTTTTTTAAAGTATATTTTAAGTTCATCACCTTCAATTTCAGTCATTAATAAATCAATGATATTTTCATCTGCTTCAACAGTTAAAGCCATTTTCTTTCCTTGAGACAGATACACCGTAATTCCCTGACTCACTGTAATTCCTTCAAAATCGGATGAAATTTTTCTATGTTCAGTTATGACATTTCTATTGCCTTGAATCCCGAAAAATTCAAACATACATGATGATGTAGTAATAATCAATAGAATAAGGGTCGAAATTTTTAATATTGTTTTCATGATTCGTTTATTAAATGTTTGATTACTTAGTGTCTGGTCTGAAATACAGCAAAATCAATCCTTTTTCTTTTAACGATATTTTCACCTTTTTTCTAATCGTTTGTTACTATGGTATCGTCTCCAAATAAAAGGTGAAAATCTCATCTAAAATAAATAAGCATATAAAATTCGTCTATTTCCGACCAGATACTACTTATGATTTTTTTACTTTGCCCGCAAAGCTATTCTTAGTTGTTACAACCTCAGGATTTCCTTTAAATCTTATATCAGCACCACTTGTTGCCTTAGCCTCGAATGATTTTTCAACATTTACTTTAATATCTGAACCACCGGATGCTTTTGCCACACAATTAATGACATTCAATCCAAAAGCATCAATATCACTTCCACTTGAGGAATTTACATTAAAAAATTTGGCCGTACCCTCTAAATTGATATCTGCACCCCTTGAACTTTCGCAATTCAAATTATTTACATGTACAGAAAGATTAACTTTTGCACCATTCGTTGCTATTATTTTTAAATCGTCTGTGTTTAACGTGTTCTCAGAAGTCACCCGCGATCCACCACTTACTTCAATTTCATTTATTTCTTCAATGGTAAGGTGTATATTTTTAGCTTTAGAGTGCCATATCTTTTTTTTTATATTGATATATAATGTCCCATTCTTAACTTCTGTTACGATCAATTCGTGCAAATTTTCATCAGCTTCAACAAGCAAAGAGGTTTTGCCATTTTGAGTAATAAATACATCTATGCCAGCACTGGCATTGATCCGGATAAAATCATCGGATATATGTCGGATTTTTGTGACCACATTTCCATTTCCGTTTACACCGTCAAAAAAACAAGAAGATGTTGAAACTGAAATAAGAAGAAATACAAAAAAAATTAATTTGGCTTTCATATTTATATTTTTTCTAAACCATTTTCTTATTCAATAGAATCTCTCGAACTTGTTATCTTAACACCCTTTTTATCAATAATAACTTCTGCATTTTCATTATCACCACTAGTTATACTAATATTTACGCCATCTTCATCTATTTTTAATTTAAACGAATTTGAATCGTCATTGTGACTGTTCCATTCTTCATGATCACAATCCATACAATTCAATCCCTTTTTTGTCATGATATAATGGTGATTTGGCATATCTCTATCATAAATATCTTGAATATTGTCTACATCATGCAAAAACGATCTTGTAGATTTATCCAAATAAATTATTTGATTTTCAGGAATATACAAATCAACTCTTAGGTTTTGCTTTCTAAATTTATCTTCTTTTTCTGTTAAAAAATAACCGTTCAATAATAGGTTATTATCTAATTTTTCATATGCATAAACAATATTACCTGCATTTTCCCTGGCTGAAATTTTGCTTTTCCCTTGCGATCGTTTATGGAATTTCAAATAAACTTCATCTCTATCTGATGGGTAGATATTAAATCTTATATCATTTGAATATATTTTCTCAACATTATTTTTATCCAAAACTAATTGATAACCCCATCTGCGTTTCAAGTAATTATCTCCTGATAAATTTTCATTATCCAATATTTTTATTTGTAAGGTATCGCCAGGTATATAATTTATATCTTGTTTTTCAATAATGGACCCATCATAAGCCGATTCAATTAATTGCCGTGTACCAAAAAAGATAACACATAGTAATGCAACCAACCAAATTCCCAAAAGTGACATTTTAGTAACTCTTCCGAAGGATGTTTTATTATTTGATAAAATTCTAATTCCCAAGAAGAAAAGAAATATAAACGGTATTCCGATTAGTAAAAATACTAAAACTGAAACTCCCCAAATTGGCAATCCGGAATTATTAATGGCATCAAAATTATTATAGAACCAATCTTCATGAAAAAAATCAATAGAACCGGCAGTTACTAAACTAATAAATAAGGCTATTATCATTGATACTGAAACAATAAGTACAATAACTCCAATAAATTTTCCTATCACCATGAATAGTGTTGTAAAAATTCTACCTAAGATATCGACCATATCCTGAGAACCTGTTTTTGCCTTTTGCTTATACTTTTTATAATCGGCGGATTTTACCTTTTCAGAAATCTCATTTATTCCGTTTTTTACTCTTTCAGATACCTCAAATAATTCGTCTTTAATTTTTTTTTCTATATTGCTAATATTAACATCTTCTCCTTCCATCTCTAACTTCTCTGCCGTTGAATTGGCTTGGGGTAATAATATCCAAAGTATAGGGTATACAATAAATCCAAAACCAAAACCAAATGCCGCTATTAACCAACCTAATCTTACCCAAATAACATCCACGTTTAAATAATGTGCCATTCCGGATGAAACACCCCCTAAAAACTTATCATCTGCATCGCGATATAATTTCCTGGCCTTTGATCTTTTATATGCATTGTTATCATCATTAAAAACATCATCATCAACCATATAATCTTCCGGTTTTCCCATAATATCAATAACTTCATTGATATCGCCTTCATTAATCACTTGTCGAACATCTTTAATTTTTTCTGATAATAGTTCGCCAATTCTTGATTCAATGTCAGTAATAATTTCATCTTTACCTTTTGGATCATCACTTAATGAACGACGAATAGCGTTTAAATAATTTTTCAGTTTTTGATAAGCTACCTCATCAATATGAAAAAATATTCCACCCAGATTTATGTTTATTGTCTTATTCATTTTTTTGTTGATTTTACGTTTTTATTATTTTTTGTTATATCGATAACAGCATTAACTAATTCGGTCCAAGTTTTGTTCAATGCGGTTAAAAATAATATTCCTGTTTCTGTCAATTCATAATATTTTCTCGGTGGTCCGGAAGTAGACTCTTCCCAACGATAGCTTAACAATCCGGCATTTTTTAGCCTTGTTAACAAAGTGTAAACCGTGCCTTCTACAACAAGCATTTTCGCATCTTTAAGCTGCGACAAAATTTCAGAAGTATATGCATCTCCACTTTGTAAAACGGATAATATGCAGAATTCTAAAACTCCTTTTCGCATTTGTGCTTTTGTATTTTCAATCTTCATATTTTTATTTTTTAAACTAAATATTTGTATTTAGATAATTTCTAATTTGTTTAAAACAAATAGTATTCAATGGCTGTTGTGATAAAAATCACGATAGTTATAAGTATTGAGATCATAATATTTTACTTTATAAATTTTATAGTTAAAGGGTATTTGTATATTTCTCCACGATTGGCCTTTGTTGCTGCCGAAATTATGAGTACAAATCTAATGATGGCCAAAATTCCAACTAAAGAAATCAGACTTACTATTCCAAACCAATCAAAATGATAAAATTCAGAAAAAAACGATCGAAATGCAAAAGGAAAAATTGAAATCCCTAAAACAAATGAGTATAATAAAAAACTTAAATTAAAATTAATTGCTTCTTTACCATTTTGATCTAAAAAATCACTTTCTCTCTTTTTCAATTCCCAAATTACTAAGGGAGCAATTACACCTCCAAATGGAAAAACATATCCAAAAAAAGCTGATAAGTGCAAGAAAAATGCGGTGTTATATTCGTTTTTGTTTGACATAATTTAATGTATATAATACTATCTTATGCAAATATATATATAAAAGATATTACCATGTTATACAAAGTACTATATTTAACATTTATTTAACATTTGTAAACCGTCTAAAATATCGTAAATTGTAGTCTTATAGATTACCAAATTATGTCAAAATTTACACCAAAGAAATTAAACATTTTCCTTTTGTTTAAGCTGCCTTCAGCCTATTTTTCAGGGGTAAGAGTACGCTTTATTAATGATAAGAAAGCCATCGCTACCGTAAGGCATCAATGGATCAATCAAAATCCATTCAAATCATTGTATTGGGCAACTCAAGGAATGGCATCAGAACTCGTTACCGGTATTTTAGTCATGAAACAAATTGATAAAAGTGGTAAAAAAATATCCATGCTGGTTACCAATCAAAAGGGAATTTTTACAAAAAAAGCAACAGGAATAATTAAATTCATTTGTAATGATGGAGATAAAATTAAACATGCAATTGACCAAACAATAGCAAATGGCGATGGACAAACTTTAATTATGACTGCTGAAGGTTTTAACGAAGAAAATGAAAGTGTATCTAAGTTTGAATATGAATGGAGTGTTAAAGTGAAGTCTGAAGTTGGAAGTTTGAAAAGTTAAAAGTTAAAAGTTAAAAAATTCGAAATTATTAGGGCAATCTGCGAGAAAAAAAATCGTAAAATTCGGCCAACCCTAACTAGAGATATTCAAGGTAGGATGACAAACCTATTTGTTGGGAATTTATTTTACGATTGTTGAAATTTGCCTTTTGGAATTTATCTCCTGTTTTCGACATGAATTTCACATAAAAACCATAAGTTACATTAAGTGAGCTATTTAAGCTTATAAGAGCGATATTTTTGGGTGACCTAGAACTTTTTTTACCTTTAGAGTATGTTTATTCGAAAGAAAAAGAACAAAAGTGGAGTTGTTAGCATCCAAGTAATTACCAAGTTAAATGGGAAATCAAAACTGGTCAAGACAATAGGAAGTTCAAACAATGAGTCAGAAATAGGATTTCTTGTTGTAAACGCTCAAAAGTATATTGATAATTATGGTGGTCAACAGGTATTTGATTTTTCTACAACTAACACTCTTTTAAAGTCAGCTTTTAATAGTATTACCTCTCATACTGAGATAGGTACAGAGTTGTTATTAGGTACGATATTTAACGAGATTGGTTTTAACAAGATTCAAGAAAAGTTGTTTAAACATCTTGTTTTTGCACGTTTAAGTTATCCTGTGAGTAAGCTTAAAACTAGTGATTATTTAACACGATATAAAAACATTGATATCCCTGTTCAACAAATTTATCGTTATTTAGATAAACTTCATAAAGATCAAAAAGATCAAATACAACAAATTAGTTACGAGCATACACGAAATATTTTAGGAGGTGTAATAAGTGTTGTATTTTATGATGTAACAACACTTTATTTTCAGATAGATGATGAAGATGAAATTAGAAAAAGAGGTTTTTCAAAAGAAGGAAAACACCAAAACCCACAGATTGTTTTAGGATTGCTTGTAAGTACAAATGGTTATCCACTTGCTTTTGATATTTTTGAAGGCAATAAGTTTGAAGGACATACCATGCTTCCTGTTATTGATGCTTTTAAAATTAAATACAAACTTGATAAATTAATTATTGTAGCAGACTCTGGATTATTGTCTACTCAAAACATTATAGAGCTGCAAGGCAAAGGATATGAATTTATACTAGGAGCAAGAATAAAAAATGAGAAAAAGGATCTAAAAAGCAAGATTCTTTCATTGGAGTTAAGAAATGGAGAAAGTCAAATAATAGAAAAAAGTAAACTACTAAAACTCATTATTAGTTATTCCGATAAGCGAGCTAAAAAAGATAGACACAACCGAGAAAGAGGATTAATGCGCTTAGAGAAACAATTAAAATCAGGTAAGCTTACCAAATCCAATATTAACAATAGAGGCTATAACAAATACTTAAAAATGGATGGTGAGATAAAAATAAGCATTGATGAAGCTAAATTTGAAGCGGATGCCAAATGGGATGGACTAAAAGGGTATATTACTAACACAACCCTATCTAAAGATAAAATCATTGAGAATTACGCACATCTTTGGAAAATTGAAAAGGCATTTAGAATATCTAAACACGATTTAAAAATAAGACCAATATATCACAGATTACAAAAGCGTATAGAAGCTCATATTACAATTAACTTTGCAGCTTACAAAGTTTACAAAGAACTAGAGAGGCAGCTCAAAGAAAAGGAGTCCTACCTAAGTCCAGAAAAAGCTATAGACATTGCTAAAACTATTTATCAAGTCATTGCTCGATCGGATAACAATCAACCAGTAAAACATATTCTGATTTTAACAGATGAACAAAAATATTTATCGGCATTATTTGAATTTGGGTGACCCAGTGTCGAAGACAGGAGAAGAAAGGGGTATTTCTAACTCCTGAGGTTTTAGATTCGCTTTCC
>SMVB01157349.1_pt1 | contig 14211 bp, 12 predicted proteins | sample 2456461 | NCBI WGS metagenome assembly SMVB01 (sample SAMN11095934, study PRJNA526329) | marine sediment metagenome | biome: Marine sediment; feature: Surficial sediment; material: Deep marine sediment; isolation source: Hadal surficial sediment | place: Pacific Ocean | collected 2014-05 | depth... | reverse complement strand
CTTAGGGTCAGGTTTTGATTTCATCAAAACCGGAAAGACCCTAGTCTCGACAGACCCGTTTTAATAAGATTCCCGCCGTTTGGCGCCGCACCATACAATGGCATGCCATCTGAGGTCCGGTAGAGGGTTGAGAAGCGAGCAAAACGCCTCATATCATTTGAGACACGGTTGCGCCTCTATGATGAACGATTGCGGCCCTTGGTTTAGAGTGTTTCCACCAAAACCGGAAAGACCCTAGTCATTTGACCGTCAAAGGAAGCGCACGGCCATGCTGCGCCAATACGAACTTGTGGATTTGGTAAAGTCTTACGACCCCGACGCGGACGAAGCCCTGCTTAACAAGGCCTATGTCTTTGCCACCAAAGCCCATGGCCAGCAGAAGCGCTATTCAGGGGACCCGTTCTTTTCCCATCCGATCGAGGTTGCCGGTATCCTGACACAGCTCAAATTGGATGCCGCGACCATTGTCACGGCCTTATTGCATGACACGATCGAGGACACCCAGGTATCTTATGACGACATCAAGGAACATTTCGGTGAGGAGATAGCGGATCTGGTCGATGGCGTGACAAAGCTGTCAAACATTCACTTCACGGACCACCAAATCAAACAAGCGGAGAATTTCAGGAAGTTCTTTCTTGCAACATCGAAAGATGTGCGCGTGCTGCTGGTCAAATTGGCCGATCGGCTGCATAACATGCGGACGATCAGTCATATCCCGGACGAGGAGAAAAGAAAGGCCATCGCCAAGGAAACACTTGAAATTTATGCACCGCTTGCGGGCCGCATTGGCATGCAAGGGTTTCGCGATGAATTTGAGGATCGATCTTTTGCCGAACTTTTTCCCGATGCGCGCGAATCTGTGGTCAAACGGTTGGATTATCTCAATGAAGAAAGCGGTGATAAGACCGAGACAATCACTCAAAAAATTGAGGAAATATTAAAAGCCGCCGGCATCGACGCCATTGTGTACGGTCGGCGCAAACGACCTTTCTCAGTCTGGCGAAAGATGGAACTAAAGGATATTTCCTTTGAACAACTTTCCGACATCGTGGGTTTTCGGGTGATCGTTGACACAAAAGCCGATTGTTACACGGCGCTGGGCGCCGTCCACAGTAAATGGAGCATGGTGCCGGGAGGTTTTAAGGACTACATCTCGACGCCGAAACGCAACGGCTACCAATCAATTCACACGACAATTTACGGTCCGGATGAACAGCGTGTGGAGCTACAGATCCGCACCAAGGAAATGCATGAGGTGGCGGAGACCGGTGTTGCCGCCCACTGGGACTATAAAGAGCAGACATACAAAATTGGTGCGGACAAAGGTAAGGCACGCCACATGGCGGCCATGCGCACAACGTCGCGCAAATTGCGTGAAAACCTGTTTCGCGATCTTCGGGGCCTGGCCGATCTTTTTCACGACGAAGAGAGTTCCGAGGTCTTTCTTGAACATACCAAAATGGAAATGTATTCGGATCAGGTGTTCGTTTTCACGCCGAAAGGCGATCTGATCAATTTACCCCATGGTGCCACGGCGATCGACTTTGCCTATGCGGTCCACACAACAATCGGAGATACTTGCGTCGGGGCTAAGATTAACGGCCGACATCGCCCATTGAGAACTCGATTGGGCAACGGCGATAGTGTCGAAATTCTTTGTTCCAAGGCCCAAACTCCAACACCTGAATGGGAATCCTATGTGGTGACCGGCCGGGCGAGATCTGCCATTCGCCGACACGTCAGACAAACGCGCCGCAAGGAATTTATTGCAATGGGTGAAAACATTCTCAATTCATTGCTCCATAAGCGCGAATTGCAATTGACCGAAAGCGGCCTGAATGAAGCCATCGCCAAACTCAATTTATCGTCCACCGACGAGCTCTACGTCCAAGTGGGCGAGGGATCCATCACCTCCGATGAGGTTTTGGAGGCGATCTTTCCCGGCATTGGGGCGGCCGGGGCCAGATCCGGACTGCGCCGTTTGGTGTCACCGTTCAAGCTGATCAGACCGAGGCGGTCCGGTGCGTCCGGCGACAAAGTCGCCCTTCCGTTGAAGGGAATCACACCGGGTCATGCGATTCATTTGGCCGGTTGTTGTCATCCGCTTCCCGGTGACCGGGTGGTCGGCATTCGCATGGCGGAAAAAGGGGTGGTGGTGCATACCATTGATTGTGCGGCGATCGACCGCCATCGAGATAGTCCCTGGCTGGATTTGAAATGGGATATGGAACCGGGGCAAAAAATAACCGCCGTCGGACGCTTGATGACCCATACGCCCAACGAGCCGGGTGTGTTGGGCGAAATAGCGACCGTCATTGCCAAGCAAGACGGCAACATCACCAATGTTCGTTTTGCCGCTCAGGACGAACGATCAGCCCAATTGGAAGTGGATATTGCGGTGGCCGACGTTCGACATCTGGAAGCCATCATCTCTGCCTTGCGCGCTTCTCCGGTGGTCAGCTCGGTGGAGCGGGTTCGTGGCGAAGATAATGATGAGGCATAATAACGGTCCCTTGGTAAGCATCGGTTTACGCTTCCCCGTTAGCCTATAGGACGGGGCTATTGGTTATTGGGCGGCAAAATCACGATTTGGACCCACAATAGCCGCTGTGACGTCGTTGTTTTGCCACCGTTTTATGGGACAAAACAGCGAGATAGGGAGCAACTGCTGAATTTAGGTGTGGTTGGATTGAAAGGTTAACAAAGTTTTGTTGTCCCATGTTTAAGCGCCGTAAAATACGATCGTGGATGCAGCTTCTTCGTGAAGCCGTATGGCCGAGTATGGGGTGGTCCCGGGCCGTCAAATATGCCTGGATCCGGGTGCAGCGGCTGGCCGCAAGCCCCCACGCCATTGCTCTGGGCGTGTCCTTTGGTATTTTTGCCTCGTTCACGCCGTTCATGGGGATTCACATTCTTCTCGCCATCGTGCTCGCCTATCTTCTGAGCGGCAACATTCTGGCCGCGGCCTTGGGTACGATGTTTGGCAATCCCCTCACGTTTCCCTTGATTTGGATGGCCGGATACCAATTTGGCGCGTTTTTGTTGGGCGACTATTCAATGGCGGCGCCGCCATCTCAACCGGATATGGCCCCATTCTCCGCCGATCAATTTGAACATAGCAGATCTGTTATCCTCACCATGATGGTCGGCGGCCTTCCCCTTGGTCTTATTAGCGCTGTATCATGCTATTTTCCCGTGCGCATGACGGTCACGGGATTTCAGGCTGCACGGCGTCAGCGATTGGCAAGGGGCAGCAGGAACCGCGGGACGCAGCGCCAGCCTGTATAAATGGAGCGCTTTCCGTTACTTATGAGGGACCTGTGATGAGAGCGGGTGAGGTGCTGGTCCCCCGCCTGGGGGTCAATATCGATCATGTTGCCACCATTAGGAACGCCCGGGGAGGGGCGCATCCCGATCCGTTGCGCGCGGCGCGGCTTGCCTCGGAAGCCGGTGCCGACGGGATTACCGCTCATTTGCGCGAGGACAGACGGCATATCAGCGACGTGGATATCCAACGTCTTCGCCGCTACATCACATTGCCGCTCAATCTTGAAATGGCGGCAACCTCGGAAATGCTGGACATCGCGCTTCGACATCGGCCCCATGGCTGCTGTCTGGTGCCGGAAAAAAGACAAGAATTAACCACGGAAGGCGGGCTGGACGTCGCCGGCGCTGGTGAGCAATTGGTGTCTTTTATAAGGCGGCTCAAACAGGCCGAGATCCGGGTATCGTTGTTTGTCGATCCTGCCCGTCACCAAATAGAAGCATGCGGGGCAATCGGTGCTCAGGTGGTCGAGCTTCACACCGGGCCGTATTGCGAATGGGTCAATGACGGCAATGGCGCCGCCGCCGCGGCTCAGTTGGAGCGGCTTAAACAGGCGGCCGCCTTGGCTGCTGACCTTGGTTTGGAGGTTCACGCCGGCCACGGATTGACATTTGACTCGGTCGGGCCTGTTGCTGTTATTCCTCAGATCATGGAACTGAATATTGGACATTTCCTGATTGGCGAGGCCATATTCGGCGGCCTCGATTCTGCCATTAAGAGGATGCGTCATTTGATCCGACAAGCGCGCACAGACGCCAGCGGCGTGCAATCGGCCTAAGCGGAAGTCGAACGGAGTTCATGATTCTCGGTATTGGCAATGACCTGGTTGATATTCGCCGCATTGAAAAGACCCTTGAGCGGTTTGGTGAACGATTCACCTTTCGGGTTTTTAGCGCGGAAGAACGCGCCAAATGCGAGCGTCGACAAAATCGGGCGGCGAGCTATGCCAAGCGATTTGCCGCTAAGGAAGCCTGTTCCAAAGCCTTGGGCACGGGTCTTGCCAGGGGGACTTATTGGAGCGACATGATGGTGGTTAATTTGCGTTCGGGGAAGCCGACCATGGTGCTGAAGGGGGGCGCCAAGGCCCATTTGGATCGTATGACGCCGCCCAGCATGAAAGCGAAGATCGATGTGACTTTGACAGATGATTTCCCGCTGGCTCAGGCCATCGTGATAATCTCTGCGCAGCCTGAGGATTTTGTCCACGAAAGTTGAATAATTGTAAGCTAGAGCATTTTCGAGCGAAGTGGACACCGGTTCGTGTTAAGAAAATGCGACCAAACAAGGACTTAGAGCGTTTTCATGATTCAATTAATCTTGGAAATGCTCTAGGAATTAGCTTAGATGGGGGCGCCGTCTCATGGGGAAAACAAAGAACAGCGGAATAGTGAGACACCGGACCGGAGTGATGAATGTCAGTGAATGTAAATGACAGATTGAAATCGACCGCAGGTCCGTTGGCCGAGAATTTGAAAACCATCGGCTATGCGTTGCTTATCGCTTTGTTTATTCGGATATTTCTATTTCAGCCTTTTAACATTCCATCGGGCTCGATGAAGCCTACCTTGTTGATCGGGGACTACCTTTTTGTAGCCAAATACGAATATGGCTTGAGTCGCCACTCTTTTCCGTTTAGCCCGCCTATTCTCGATAACCGCTTATTCGGCTCGGAACCTAAACGCGGCGATATTGCCGTGTTTAAGTTGCCTTCGGACGGCCGGACCGATTACATCAAGCGCGTCATTGGATTGCCCGGCGATCGTATTCAAGTGACCGACGGGGTGCTTCACATTAACAATGTCCCCGTGAAGCGAGAGCAAGTAGAAGATTACCTCGAAACAAATGAATTCGGTGCAACCAGACGAATTTCCCAATTCAGGGAAACATTGCCGAACGGCGTAAGTTTTCTGACACTTGATATGTATTCAAATGGGCGAGGGGATAACACCCGCGTGTTCATAGTCCCGGAAGGTCACTTTTTCATGATGGGTGATAATCGGGATAACTCCACCGACAGTCGATTTGATGTGGGCTATGTGCCTTACGAGAATTATGTCGGCCAAGCCAAGTTCATGTTCTTTTCGACCGATGGCAGCTCGCGCCTTTGGGAAATTTGGAATTGGCCGCGTTCGACCCGGTGGAGCCGTATTTTTACCGCCATCGAATGAAGATAAAAAAAGCCACATCCCTTCAAACGCTTGAAGATAGAGTCGGTTATAAATTCAACAACCCGGCACTTTTAAAGCAAGCTCTGACCCATGCCAGCTCTACTTCCAAAACAGGCGAACATGATAACGAGCGCTTGGAATTCCTCGGCGATCGCGTTTTAGCATTGTTGGCGGCGGACGCTCTCATGGGCGCCTATCCCGATGCGGACGAAGGTGGATTGGCCACCAGGTTCAACGCTTTGGTGCGCCGGGAGACATGCGCCAGCATAGCGCAGGATATTGGACTGGGTCCGTTTTTGATCTTGGCCGATTCGGAAGTCCGCGCCGGGGGAAGGAAAAAAATGGCCATTTTGGCGGATGGTTGTGAAGCTCTGATGGGCGCGCTTTATTTGGATGGGGGGCTTTCGGCTGTCGGTTGTTTTTTTGCCGCCAATTGGTCCGGCCGCATCGAGGATCTAACCACACCGCCTCAGGACGCCAAAACGGCGCTGCAGGAATGGTCGCAGGGGCAGGGGCTTCCCGCGCCCTATTACCGGGTCATCGAACGGCAAGGACCCGATCACAAACCTGAGTTTAGGATCGAAGTGTCGTTACCGGATTTGGCCTCGAGTGTAGGTCGAGGCGCAAGCAAGAAAGTGGCCGAACGCGAAGCCGCGCTGGCCATGCTGGTGCGCGAAGGTGTTTGGTCGAAGGAGCATCTCAAGCCATGATTGACTCGGATCCAGATTCCACACGGTGCGGATTCGTCGCCATTATTGGTGCGCCCAATGCGGGGAAATCGACACTCCTGAACTATATGGTGGGTGCTAAGATTTCCATCGTCACCCATAAAGTTCAGACGACTCGCACCCGCATTCGCGGTATGACGCTCAGCGGCCATTCACAAATCATCTTTGTCGATACGCCGGGCATTTTTAAACCACGCCGCCGTTTGGACCGTGCCATGGTGCGTGCCGCTTGGAGCGGCGCCGCGGACGCCGATCGCGTGATGCTGCTGGTCGATGCGCCGCTTTATTGGGAGGCGCGGGTTGCCGATTCAGATCACATATCCAAGCGCGCAGCCATAAGTGCTGCGGATACCGATCGTATTCTTGATGGTCTTCAATCGACCCATACTCAAGCCCTTCTTGTGCTCAATAAGATCGACGGTTTGGCACGCGAAAAATTGTTACAAATCGCCGAACAGCTTCAGGCTCACAATATTTTTACGGATACTTATATGATTTCGGCGTTGACCGGTGATGGTGTCGACGATCTAAAGCGCGATTTGGCGACACAAGTACCCACCGGCCCCTGGCTTTATCCGCCAGATCAGATCGCCGATTTACCGCAGCGAATGTTGGCGGCAGAGATTACCCGAGAGAAATTGACATTGCGTGTTCACGACGAATTGCCCTATGTGACCACGGTCGAAACGGAATCCTGGAAAAACCAAAAAAATGGAAGTATTCGGATCGAACAAGTTATTTATGTCCAACGGGAATCGCAAAGAGCCATCATATTGGGCAAGGGCGGCCAAACGATTAAGGAGATCGGCAGCCTGGCGCGTGAGGAGATTCAAGATAGTTTGGGGTGCCGCGTACATCTTTTCCTATTTGTAAAAGTCAGGCAAAAATGGCTCGATGATCCCGAGCGTTATCGAGAAATCGGTCTCGAGTTCCCAAAAAAGTGATGCCATCATGCAATGGACCGACGAAGGCATTGTCTTGGGGTTGCGCCGGCACGGGGAAGCGTCGGCGGTTCTTCACCTGCTGACTTCCGGTTACGGTCGTCATGCGGGTTTGGTACGGGGCGCCACGTCGGCCCGATTGCGCGGCTTGCTTCAGCCGGGCAATCGGCTTCGGGCGACGTGGCGCGCACGGCTGGCGGATCATTTGGGCAGCTACTCGATCGAACCGGTAGCCACTCGATCTGCGGCTTTTATCGAGGATGGGGCAGCTCTGGATGCGTTGAACGCGGTGTGCGCGCTGGTCATGGTCACCATACCCGAACGCGAACCCCATCGGGCCATTTTTGACGGTTTGGATCTGCTGATATCCGCTCTGGAGGACAGGGCTTTATGGCCCGCACTGTTGGTGCGGTGGGAGCTGGGCTTGCTGCAGGAACTCGGATTTGCCCTGGATCTAACGCGCTGTGCCGTCACCGGCCAGCAGGATACGCTGACCCACGTGTCGCCTCGTACCGGCCGGGCGGTCAGCCAACGAGCGGCCGGCCCCTATGAGGGAAGACTGCTTCCATTGCCGCCCTTCCTGCTGGGCAGCCAGGCGGTTCCGGCCTCCCTGGAGGAGATTCGCGAAGGTTTAAAGCTCACGGGTCATTTCCTCGATAATTGGGCGTTGGCCCCGCACGGCCTCACATTGCCCGATGCCCGGCAGCGCTTCATGTCTCGCTTGTTTCATTGAACTGCCGTGATTTTAGCTATATGTAGCGTCCTGTGCCCATTTGGGGCCGCTATTTTGTGTCTGGAATGCCATGAATACCACATTGCTCGACGATCAGATCAAAGACGAACCGCTCAGCGACGCCTTGGCTGAGCGCTATTTGTCTTACGCGTTGTCCACCATCATGAACCGCGCGCTGCCCGATGTGCGCGACGGGTTGAAACCGGTTCAACGCCGACTTCTTTATGCCATGCGGCAACTCAAGCTCGATCCTCAATCGCGATTCAAAAAATGCGCGCGTGTGGTCGGGGATGTCATGGGTAAATACCATCCCCATGGCGACCAGGCGATTTACGATGCGCTGGTGCGTATGGCGCAAGATTTTTCTGTACGCTATCTACTGATCGACGGGCAAGGCAATTTCGGAAATGTGGACGGCGATAACGCAGCGGCGATGCGTTACACCGAAGCGCGCCTTACACGATATGCCGAGGTCTTACTTGAGGATATCAATCAGGACACGGTTGATTTTCGTTCTACCTATACGGATGAGGGCGAAGAGCCGATCGTCTTGCCGGCGGCATACCCCAATCTTCTGGCCAATGGTGCGTCGGGAATTGCAGTGGGTATGGCAACGAATATTCCGCCTCACAATATTGGTGAACTTTGCGGTGCTTTGTTGCATTTGATCAAGCAGCCCAAGGCAACGACAAGTGCACTCATGAAATATATTCCCGGTCCCGACTTGCCGACCGGCGGCGTTTTGGTGGAACCGAAAGAATCCATCGAGGCGGCATACGATACGGGACGAGGTAGCTTCCGACTGCGCGCAAAGTGGCATAAAGAGGAAGGCAATCGCGGTGGCTATGTGATCATCGTGACCGAGATACCGTATCAGGTGCAAAAGTCCCGGCTCATTGAAAAGATCGCCGATCTCATCCAAGCGAAGAAACTACATCTGCTTGCCGATATTGACGATGAATCGGCTGCCGATGTGCGGATCGTGTTGGAGCCTAAGAGCCGTATGATTGATCCCGTCGTGCTCATGGAAACGCTGTTTCGTCAGACCGATCTGGAAACGCGCATATCGCTCAATATGAATGTCCTTGATGGCGGTCAAGTGCCGCGCGTGATGAGTCTGGGTGACGTCTTGCGTGCGTTCCTGAATCATCGGAAGGAAATTTTGGAGCGACGCACGCGCTTCCGCTTGGACAAAATTTCTAATCGTCTGGTGATTTTGAAAGGGTATCTGGTCGCCTATCTTAATTTGGATGAGGTCATTCGAATTATTCGCGAGGGGGATGATCCCAAGGCGGAACTGATGGCAGCCTTCAAATTGAAGGACGTCCAAGCGGAAGCGATCCTCAATATGCGCTTGCGGTCTTTGCGCAAGCTCGAGGAAAAGGAAATCAAATCCGAGCACCATCGTCTCACTGCCGAAAAAAAGGAATTCAACGCGCTGCTCAAATCTCAATCGCAACAATGGAAACGCATTACCGAGGAAATTCGGGCGATCCGCGAGGAGTTCGGTGCAAAATCGGCGAATGGCGCGCGACGTACCGCATTTGACGAAGCCCCCGAACTTGATATTGACGCTGACGAAGTGATGACCCTGAAAGAACCGATTACGGTTATTTGTTCCGAGAAGGGTTGGATACGTGCCTTGAAGGGACATGTGGAATCCGCGCAAGATGTCAAATACAAGGAGGGCGACCGAGGGCGCTTTTTCTTCCCCGCCGAGACCACCGACAAACTGATTCTATTCGGCACCAATGGCCGGTTTTATACCATCAATGCCGATAAGTTGCCTCGCGGGCGCGGCAATGGCGAGCCGGTGCGGTTGATGATCGACCTGGACAACGATCATGACATCGTCACGCTGTTTAAACACGAACCGGGACGAACGCTGATCGTCGTGTCAACCAAGGGTCACGGTTTGTTGGTCGATGAAGATGAAGTGATTGCCTCCAAACGGGGAGGTAAGGTGGTGTTGAATTTAGCGCCCAACGCCGAAGCATGTGCCTGCGCCGTCGCTGACGGCGACACGGTGGGCGTCATCGGGGAAAATCGTAAATTATTGCTGTTCCCCATTGATGAAGTGCCTAAAATGACTCGGGGTCGCGGCGTGTTGTTGCAACGATATAAAGACGGCGGCCTGTCCGATGTGACGGTGTTTACCTATGACGATGGTCTTACGGTGGGCGAGAGTCGTGGGCGGTCGCGTAGCTTTGGTGGAAAAGAGCTCAAAGATTGGCGGGGCAAGCGGGCGCAAGCGGGTCGTTTGCCGCCCAAAGGTTTCCCGCGGCGCAATCGGTTCTCTTAGGATCTTAGAGCACGTTGACAAAAGATGGCATCCCTAACGTGCTCTAAGTCTTTGTTTTGTCGCGCATTCGGACGGAAAACCGGTACCCGTTCATCCCTTCAATCGATCCACCGGATCGATTGACCTTGGCAAGGACGGTCTTCACTCCTGAATGCGCTTTAGTAGATCACGCTGGGCAGCCACGTGGCGATTTGCGGAAACAGCGTAAGAATTGCCAAAGCGAAAATCTGTATCAATACGAACGGAATCGCCCCTTTATATATATGCGATGTTTTGATCTCGCTTGGCGCAACGCCACGCAGGTAAAATAGAGCGAAGCCGAACGGCGGAGTTAGAAATGACGTTTGTAAATTGATCGCCATCATAACGCCCAACCAAACGGGATCAATGCCCATCATTAACAAAATGGGTCCGACAATCGGCACGACGACGAATATAATTTCGATAAAATCGAGAAAGAAACCGAGAAAAAACATAACCAGCATGACAACCAGCATGGCACCCGTTGCGCCGCCCGGCATGTCCATCAATATGCCTCTGATGGTTTCATCCCCTCCCAGCCCGCGGAACACAAGACTGAAAAGCGCGGCACCGATCAGGATCGCAAACACCATGGAACTGATTTGAGTTGTGCTGGTCATCACCTCTTTGAGCACGCCGGTTGCCAAAACGCGTTTGAGGCTGACAAGGGTGCCCCACGCCAGGAGGAGGCTTAACCCATAGGCGACATAGATGGCGCTCTGTTCCGTGACGGAAATGGTGTTGCGGGCAATACGCAAATCAAACGTCGCCGTTAGGATGACCATAAAGCCCAATGCAAGTGCTGCGGCAACAATGGGAAGACTACCGGGAAAATCGAAAACCCGAAGGGTTTGATAAAGCAAGGATCGTCTGTGCCCGTTCGGTTCAGGATCTATCTGTTTGCCGGTGCGATAGCCGGCAAGAAGAATAGCGCCGATGGCGCCAATGGCGGCGGCTTCTGTCGGTGTGGCGACGCCCCCAAGGATCGACCCCAATACCGCCACGATGAGAGTAAGCGGCGGTATGAGCGCGGTAAAAATCGATTTAAATAGGTCTTTTTGCCGGCCGGCCGCTTCATCGGCGGGAATAGCCGGTGACTTGTCAGGATACAAAATGGCCGTAACCACTTGATATAAAATGTAAAGGGCAACCAACATCAGTCCCGGTAATAGAGCTCCGGCGAACAGATCGCCCACGGATACGGTTTTGGGTGCGAACACGCCGGTCGCGAGCTGAGCCGTCTGATAGGAATTGGCGATGACATCGCCCAACAGGACGAGCACGATAGAGGGCGGAATGATTTGCCCAAGCGTGCCGGCTGCGCTGACTGTGCCGGCAGCGAGGGCCGGGTCGTAACCCCGGCGCAACATTGTCGGCAAAGACAAAAGTCCCATGGTTACGACGGTGGCGCCCACAATGCCGGTTGACGCGGCTAAAAGCGCCCCGACGATGGTGACGGAAATGCCGAGACCGCCTCGAAGAGTGCCGAACAGACGGCCCATGGCGGTCAATAATTCCTCGGCCACCTTGGACCGTTCCAACATGACACCCATGAACACGAAGAGCGGCACGGCGATCAATGTGGTGTTGGTCATGGTGCCGAAAATGCGTTGCGGCAGGGCGCCGACGAAAGAGAAGTCGAAGAAGCCGAATGCCACGCCCATAAGGGCGAACCATAAGGCGACACCGGCCAGGGTAAAGGCGACGGGAAAACCCGCCAGCAGACACACGCAGACGACCGCAAACATCAGCAAATCTATGCCGGCTGCCATAATGCCTTGCGTTGCCTCCTCGTATTCGTCGGTGTGTTAGAGTGTTTCCAGGAAAAGTGGACCCGGTTTTCCGTCCGGAAACACGATAAAACAACAACTTAGGGTCAGGTTTTGATTCCATCAAAACCGGAAAGACCCTAGAAAGCGGCGGCGGGCCCCTCGGTCTCCGGCTTGATTTGGCCGGCGCTGGTCAGAACAAGAGCCGTCCTAATGGCCAGAGAAAGTCCTTGGAGCAAGACGAGACCGGCAAACAAAAGGATCACGGCTTTGAGCAAATAGATGCCTTGAATGCCACTGGTCTCCACTGATCCTTCCTGCACGCGCCAGGCCATTTCCACATAGGGATATGCCATGTCGAGAATGAGCAACATGACCGGGAACAGGAATAGATATGTGCCGAGGAAGTCGATCAGGGCTTTTCGTGTCGGTGTGGCTTCTCCGTAAAAGATATCGACCCGCACATGGCCGCCGCGAAGCAGGGTGTAGCCGGCAGCCAGCATAAAAAGAATGCCGTGCATATAGGTAATCGATTCTTGAAGCCAAATGAAACTAAGCCCGAAAACATAGCGTTGCAGCACCACAATTGTTTGAACGAGCACCATAAGAAGGGCAAGCCAAGAAACGGCGTTACCAATGCGCTCGTTGGTGCGATCGATCAAATCGGCCGTCCGGCGCAGCATGCGCTCAAGGCGATCGCATTCGCGCTTAAGAAATCGCTTGCCGATCAAGAGAGCCAACGGGAGTATCAGTACGCCGGCGACCGGAAATGTTAAAATCGTGAAAAGAACGCTCACCCTTTGCCTTCCCTTTCGCAAGCGGATTATTCGCTCCGGGTCTAACTATAGTGTTTCCAGGAAAAGTGGATACCGATTTTCCGTCCGGAAACACGACAAAACAAAGACTTAGAGCACGTTCACTTTATTTGGAATTCCTAACGTGCTCTAAGTTTCGGTCATGCTCAGGCGGCGTGCTTGCCAGAATGCCTCTTCTGAGATCTCCGACCAAGCGGCGCCGTCGGATCGGGCAACCAAAAAGCTATCGTAAACGCGCTTTGTCATGTCATCGCTTTCGCTCGCCTCACGCAGGACAATCTTCGATAAGCGTCCGAGTTCCAGGAGTATTTCCTCCGAGAAACGGCGCAATTGAACGCCGTGTTGTTCCGTCAGAATACGGAGGGATCGGGTATTGAAAGCGTTGAATTCAGATAAATTGCGGCTATTTTCAGCGGCACAGGCATCTTGAATGATGCGTCGTTCGGCTTTTGTCAGGTCATTCCAGACATCGGTGTTTATGCCAAGGCTTAAAGCCGCGCCCGGCTCATGAAATCCGGGCCAATAGTAATATTTGGCCACTTGGTAAAACCCCATGGTGAGATCGTTCCACGGGCCGACCCATTCTGTGGCATCGATCGCGCCGGATTGTAGGCTTGTGAAAATATCGGTGCTGGGTAAGACCACAGCGGCCGCACCCAGCAGGCGCATGACCTCGCCGCCCAGCCCCGGCATGCGGATTCTGAGGCCTTTGAAATCGTCGAGCGTATTGATCTCCTTGCGAAACCAACCGCCCATTTGAACGCCGGTATTTCCCGCCATCCAGGGCTTGATGTTGAATTGGACGGCAAGCTCGTCCCACAATTCTTGACCGCCGCCATGATAAATCCACGCCATGTGTTCGTTGGCTGTAAGGCCGAACGGCACGCTGGTAAAAAAGTTGAACGCCTTCGACTTACCTTGCCAATAATATTCTGCGCCGTGATACATGTCGGCGGCACCGGTCGATACCGCGTCAAATGAATCAAATGCCTGAACAAGTTCGCCGGCCGCGTAAACTTTAATGTCGATTGCGCCGTCGGTAGCTTCAAAGACATTCTTTGCGATGCGCTCTGGGGCCATGCCCAAGCCCGGAAGATTTTTCGGCCAGGCGGTCACGAGTTTTAATTTGCGTTGTTTGCGAATGACAGCCGGCGCCGATGGTGAATCGGCTGCCCTATCGTTGCCGTTATCGCAGCCGGCGAGTGTCAGAGCACCGGCTCCAAGCGCCGCGCTTTTTACAAACTTTCTTCGATCCATATCTGTTCTCTTTGTCCCCTTATGCCTTGCCCAGCTATGATGCAGCGCTGGGTTTCTTGTGCCCGATCGCTTTGCCTCGTTTTACTTAGAGCATTTTCGAGCGAAGTGGACACCGGTTCGCGTTAAGAAAATGCGACCAAACAAGGACT
>SMVB01128417.1_pt1 | contig 14219 bp, 11 predicted proteins | sample 2456461 | NCBI WGS metagenome assembly SMVB01 (sample SAMN11095934, study PRJNA526329) | marine sediment metagenome | biome: Marine sediment; feature: Surficial sediment; material: Deep marine sediment; isolation source: Hadal surficial sediment | place: Pacific Ocean | collected 2014-05 | depth... | reverse complement strand
TGGCCGGCGGCGGTTACTTCAAGATCATCAACCGCACGGTTCCCGAAGCGCTGCGCACGCTCGGCTACAACGAGACCCAGATCGAGGAGATCGTCCGCTATGCGGTCGGCCATGGCACCCTCAAAGACGCGCCCGGCATCTGCCACGCGCGACTCGAGGAAAAGGGCTTCAACAAGGCCGCGCTGCAGGCACTGGAAGCCAGCCTGCCCAGCGCCTTCGACATCAAGTTCGCCTTCAACCAATGGACGCTGGGCGCCGACTTCTGCAGCAAGGGTCTGGGCTTCGACCAGGCGCAACTGGGCGCCGTCTCCTTCAACATGCTGAGCGGGCTCGGCTTCACCAAGACCGAGATCGAGGCCGCCAATACCTATTGCTGCGGCGCCATGATGCTGGAGGGCGCACCGCACCTGAAAGCCGAGCACCTGCCGGTATTCGACTGCGCCAACCCTTGCGGCCGGAACGGCAAGCGCAGCCTATCGGTGGAAAGTCACATCCAAATGATGGCGGTGGCTCAGCCCTTCGTCTCGGGCGCGATCTCTAAGACCATCAACATGCCCAGCGACGCCGACATCGACGACTGCAAGGACGCCTACATGATGTCCTGGCGGCTCGGCCTCAAGGCCAACGCCCTTTACCGCGATGGCTCCAAGCTGTCCCAGCCGCTCAGCGCGGGTCTGCTGGAGGGCGACGACGAAGTCGAGGATGAGGAGACCGTGGTCGAGCGCATCGTGGCCGCGCCCGCCGCCAAGCGCGCCGAGATCGTGGCCGAGCGGATCATCGAGCGGGTGGTGGAACGCGCCGAGGTCGAGCGGCGGCGCCTGCCGCAGCGGCGCAAGGGCTACACCCAGAAGGCGATCGTCGGCGGGCACAAGGTGTACCTGCGCACCGGCGAATATGTGGACGGCGGGCTCGGCGAAATCTTCATCGACATGCACAAGGAAGGCGCCGCCTTCCGCAGCCTGATGAACAACTTCGCCATCGCGATTTCGATCGGCATGCAATACGGGGTGCCGCTCGAGGAATACGTCGAGGCCTTTACTTTCACGCGCTTCGAGCCCTCGGGCATGGTCGAGGGCAATGCGGCCATCAAGATGGCGACCTCGGTGCTCGACTACATCTTCCGCGAGCTCGCGATTTCCTACCTGGGGCGCAACGATCTGGCCCACGCCGAGCCGGACGACATGCTGCCCGACTCCCTCGGCAAGGGCGCGATCGAGAACGACCTGCCGGTGCTGGAGCGCGCCACCGTGGCCGAGAACCTGCGCCGAGTCGCCTCCACGGGCTACCTGCGCAATCGCTTCCTGGTCCTGGAGGGCGGCGCCGGGCGGGCGCCGGCGGCAACGGAGTCGGCCACCACCACCACCGCCGCCGCCACTGGCACTGGCACGGCTACGGTCATGTCGGGCGCCGGCCAGGGAGTCGCCGTCCAAGCCGTTGCCGTCCAAGTTGCGGTCGCCGAGCCGGTCGACTTACGCCTAGAGCGCGTGCAGGAGGCACGCCTAAAAGGCTACGAAGGCGATTCCTGCAACGACTGCGGCAACTTTACCATGGTGCGCAACGGGACCTGCTTGAAGTGCACGACCTGCGGCGCGACCAACGGCTGTTCGTGACTCTGCTCAAGCTTCACGCCGAACCCGTACAGGACCCGTGGCTCGACGCTTACGGGCATCTGAACGAGGCTTATACCAGAGGTCCTTAATATTGACCCATAGAGATCGCCTGGGCGATCCGCCGGACCAAAATGGGCGGGCAGGAGGGGGGCCGCAGGCGATGCGGGGGCCCCCCCGAGTCCCAGATGGCGGCAAGCCCCCCCGACGCACGCCGCCCCTTGGCCCGCCCCCGGGCCCGACGGTTCGCCTAGGCGACCGGAACGGCGGGCTTCCTCCAATCTTGTGGACGCGGGCTTGTGGACGGGGCCCGCGGCTCGCGGTGCACCGCCACGCCACGCGCTCCCCATTCCGCGAACCTGGGCCGAAAACCTTTGGCCAAAAAACCCAGTCTCGAGGCATGGGGGATGCCGTCTCTATGAGTCAATATTAAGTACCTTTGATATAAGAGGCCATCCGTAAGCGGAACGCGGCGCTATGCTTGCGGTTAAGAACCGCGATTCAGCGGTATCCAATCGGACTTCTCCTCACCTTCGAAAATCCGGAATACGAGCCACTTTCTGGCGATCGACATGCCAAATTTCAGACTGAAGCACAGTCCGCTGTCCGATCCTGTGTTTACCCGAACCATTCCTGTTATAGTGGGGCCTGGAGGACGGGCATCTTGAGCAGCGATACCGCCGAAATCGCCGAATCTGCCGCCGGGGACCCGGTGGTGGCGGAGTTGCGCGCGCTTTTGGGCGCGCGGCTCTCGACCTCGGATGCGGTTCGCGATCAGCACGGACACGACGAATCCTATCACCCCACATACCCGCCGGATGCGGTCGCCTTCGCCGAGACGACCGAGGAGGTGGCCGAGATCGTCAAGGTTTGCGCGCGCCACGGCCGCCCGGTCATCCCCTTCGGCACCGGCACCTCGCTCGAGGGCCAGGTGGCGGCGTTGCACGGCGGCATCTCCATCGACATGAGCCACATGAACCAGGTGATCGAGGTCAACGTCGAGGACCTGGACTGCCAGGTCCAGGCCGGGGTCACCCGCAAGCAGCTCAACACCTACCTGCGCGACACCGGGCTGTTTTTCCCGATCGATCCCGGCGCCGACGCTTCGCTCGGCGGTATGGCTGCGACCCGCGCCTCGGGCACCAACGCGGTGCGCTACGGCACCATGCGAGAGAACGTGCTCGGCCTGACTGTGGTGCTGGCCGACGGGCGGGTGATCCACACCGGCGGCCGGGCGCGCAAGTCGGCGGCCGGTTACGACTTGACCCGCCTGTTCGTGGGCTCCGAGGGTACGCTGGGTGTGATCACCGAGATCCGGCTTCGCCTCTACGGCATCCCCGAGGCGGCCTCGGCGGCAATCTGCGCCTTCGACAGTCTCGAAGGTGCGATCGACACCGTGATCCTGACCATCCAGTCCGGTATCCCGGTCTCGCGCATCGAGTTTCTGGACGAGGTCCAGATGGACGCGCTCAACCGCTATTCGAAGTTCGACTTCGCGGTGCTGCCGACCTTGCTGTTCGAGTTTCACGGCACCGAGCGCAGCGTCGCCGAGCAGGCCGAGATGGTCGGCGGGATTGCTTCCGAGTATGGCGGCAGCGATTTCAAGTGGGAAACCAAGACCGAAGCGCGCAACAAGCTGTGGCAGGCGCGCCACGACTGTTACTACGCGGCGCTCGCGCTCCGGCCCGGGGCCAAGGGATGGGCGACCGACGTCTGTGTGCCGATCTCAAAGCTCGCCGAATGCATCCTGGAGACCAAACGCGACATCGTGGAATCCAAGCTGCTGGCGCCGATCGTCGGTCATGTCGGCGACGGCAACTTCCATCTCTGCTTCATTATCGATCCCGACGACCCAGACGAGATGGCCCGCACCCAGGAACTCAACCGACGCATGGTCATGCGCGCGCTGGCACTCGGCGGCACCTGCACCGGCGAGCACGGCATCGGCACCGGCAAGATGGAATTCCTTCAGGCCGAGCATGGCGAGGCGGTCTCGGTCATGCGCGCCCTCAAACTCGCCCTCGACCCCGACAACCTGATGAACCCGGGCAAGATCCTGCCCGTTTAGACCCGCTCCAGGCGGCGCAGCTGCACGAGCAGCAGCATTAAGAACAGGCACACGCCGGTCATCAGGTAGAGCGGGGCGGCGAAGCCGCCGGTCGCATCGGACAGGAAGCCGACGGTCAAGGGGCCGAGTACGCCGCCGATCTCGGCTGCGGAGAAGAACAAACCGCCGGCCAGGCCGCGGCTCTGAGCGGCCAGCCCGGGGGTCTCCATGAGCAGCAGTATCGCAATCGTCATCATCGAGCTGCGCGCGATGCCTTGAACCATCAGGCCGCCGGCCAGCAGCGGCCCGGCCGGGGACTGGATCAGCAGCGTGGCCGCGCCGGCGCAGAGGAACAGGCCGAGCAGGATCGCAATGCGCCGCTCCGGCAGCGCCAAGCGCGGGATCACCAGCGCGCCGGCAATTCCGATCGCGGTCGGCAGCGAGGCCCAGTATCCGGCGGCCGCGGCGCTCATGCCGCCGCTGCGGAGAATTTCCGGCAGCCAGTTGTTGATACCGTGATTGAAGAAGAAGATGCCGATCGCCATCAGCAGCACGCAACGCACCGCAGGCAGGCGCAGCAACTCGGCAAATACTTGAAGCTGCGGCCGCCTCGGCTCGGCGGCGATCCGGCGTTCGACCGCGCGGGCTTTCCCGTGGGCGCTGATCGCCAACCAAACCAGGCTGCAGGCGCCCACGAACCCGGCGTAGGCGAGCAGCACCGCGCGCCAGTCGTGGTCGAACAGCGGCATGAACACGGAGTTGGTGAACGACAGCGCCAGGATGCCGCCGAGCGCCGGCCCGGTGATGTAGATGCCCATGGCCAGGCCGCGCTCCCGGCCCGCGAACCACAGTGTGATCAACTTGGGGGCGCCGACCGAGATCAAGGGCCCGCCGAGACCGAACACGCCGACCGCGAGGAACAGGCTCAGATGGCCCGGCGCCAGTCCGCGGAGGGCGCCCGAAAGCGCCATGATCAACACTGCCAGAAACAGCGCCCGGCGCGACCCGACCCGGTCCAGAAAGGCGCCGCAGGGTATCGCCGAGGCGATGTAGACCAATGGCCAGGCGCCCAGCACCCCCCCCATGGCCGAATGGCTCAACCCCAAGTCTTCGGTAATCGGTTGGATCAGCGGCGCCATGGCGGCCGCGACCACGCCAAAGCAAAAATAGGTCAGCCAGACCCCGCCGAGCATGGCCCAGCGGTAAGAGTCCTCCTCTGGCCTAAAGTGATCGGGGGGCTTGAAATGATCGCGGTGCGCCGCCGCGCCGGTCATCCGCGGCCGATGAACGGCATCTTGGTCGCCATGATGGTCACGAACTGGACGTTGGAGTCCGGCGGCTGGGAGGCCATGAACGCGACCGTGCGGCCGACCTCGGCCACATCCATCCGGGGCTCAATCGCGCGGGAGCCGTCGGCCTGGGGCACGCCCGCGGCCATGCGCTCGGTCATCTCGGTGGCGGCGTTGCCGATGTCGATTTGGCCGCAGGCGATATCGTACTTGCGGCCATCGAGCGAGGTCGAGCGGGTCAGCCCGGTGATGGCGTGCTTGGTCGCGGTGTAGGGCGCGGTGTCGGGCCGGGGCACATGGGCCGAGATCGAGCCGTTGTTGATGATGCGGCCGCCACGCGGGTCCTGATCCTTCATGATCCGGAACGCGGCCTGAGTGCAAAAGAAGGCGCCGGTCAGGTTGATATCGACCACCGCGCGCCACTGTTCGACGCTGAGTTCTTCGAGCGGGATGCCGGGTGCGTTGATGCCGGCATTGTTGAACAGCAAGTCGAGCCGCCCAAAGGCCGCCACGGTCGTGGCGAAGAGCGCCGCGACCGAATCCGGGTCGCTCACGTCGCTGGGCACGGCCAGCGCGCGGGCGCGGGCCTCGCCGGCCAGCCTGCCGGTCTCCTCCAGGGGCTCGTTGCGGCGCCCGGAGAGTGCGACCGACCAGCCCGCCGCCAGAAGCGCGAGCGCCGCCGCCCGGCCAACCCCGGTCCCCGCACCGGTTACGATCGCCACTTTTTCGCCAGCCGTCATCGTTTCGCCAGCCGTCATCGTATGGGCCTCTCCTCGTTTCAGCATCCTCGATCCGGTCGGCTATACTCCGCCGGCGCGCCAGGGCCTGCGCTTCAAACCACGGGCCGTGGCATGGTGAACACCATATCGACCCGGGCGTAGTCCATGTAGCCGAGCCGCGCGATCGGCTTGAATTTGCTCATGTCCACCATACCGTCGGTGAGCACCTCGTCTTCGATATGGACGCCGATCACCCGGCCGATCACGATGGCGTTGCGCGTGCCCGGGAGGTCGCTGGGCAGATCGACGGTCTGGTGGTAGAGGCATTCCAGGTGAATCGGCGCCGCCTTGACCCGCGGCGGCTTGACCAGTTGCGCCGGCTCTATCTCGAGCCCGGCGAGGGTGAACTCGTCGACCTCGGGCCCGACGGCGGCGCTGGTCTCGTTCATCTGGTCGCGCAGCTCCCAGATCGCCAGGTTGGCGACGAACTCCCCGGTCGCCTCGCAGTTGATCAGCGAGTCCTTGGCCGGCCCGTTGTTGGCGAACATCACCATGGGCGGATTGGTGGAGACGCCGTTGAAGAAGCTGTAGGGCGCCAGGTTGACGACGCCCGCCGCGCTTAAGGTCGTGATCCAGCCGATCGGCCGGGGCACGATGCAGCTCTTGAGAGGGTCGTGCGGCAGGCCGTGGTTATTGTCTTCGGTCTCGTAGAACATGGTCACCTAGTCGGTTTTGAGTGCCGGGGTTGGTTTCGAGTGCCGGGGTTGGTTTCGCGTGTTGGGCCGAGTTGCCGCCAGCAAATCCGGGGCAAGCACGAAAGTGCCGCAAGGGGCAGGCGAGGGAGGGGTTCAGTCGGATTTCGAGTCGTCGTCACGGGCCTTGGCCGCGCCCTTCGCGCCAGTGCGGCCGGGCTCGGCCTGCTTGACGGCCGGGGAGGCGTTGGGGTTTTCGGCTTTGCCGTTGTCCGGCCCGCCGCCGCGCTTGACCTTCTTGGCCTCCGCTTCCCGGCGGCGGCGCAACTTTCGATAGCGTTCGAGATCGACGATCTCGCCCATATCCGCTTTGGTTATCCTCAGTTCATTTGCGCTATTCGGGCCATTCGCGTTATTCGGGCCAATTGGGATCGCAACATTGCCCGGCCACTCCACATTCATTAGCTTAGACGAAACATCGCCGCGCGCAATGGTCAGATCGCAATTCGCCGGCGGAAAAATGCAATTCATAAGATCGACAGGAAGAAACCGCCGTGAAGAAGCTGTCTATCGCGCTGCTCGGGCTCATCGTGCTCTTGGTTGTCGCGATTCTGGTCGGCCCGAGCTTCATCGACTGGAACACCCAGAAAGGCTGGATCACTGCCGAGGTCGAAAGGTTGACCGGCCGCAAGCTGACAATCGGCGGCGACCTCAGCCTGACCATCCTGCCGGCGCCCGCCTTCTCCGCTGCCCGGGTTCGATTTGCCAATATCGATGGTGGTTCCGCGCCCTCGATGATCGAGCTCGATTCCCTCGATGTCCGGGTTGCCCTGATCCCCTTGGTCCAAGGGCGGGTGGAAGTCGAGCGTATCGATCTGGTGCGTCCGACGATTTTGCTCGAAGTCCTGCCCGACGGCCGCGGCAATTGGGAGATATCCGCCACCGACCCGGCGACGACCACTCCCGGCTCCACGCCCGGGCGCAGTGGCGGCCGCAGCGGTTTCTTCAGCAAGATACACCTCCAAAGCGTGCGGATCAGCGACGGCACCCTGATCTACCGCGATGCGACAACCGGGCGCGAGGAACGAATCGCCGGGCTTAACGCGGAGATCGTGGCCGGCTCCCTGAACGGGCCTTTTGGGGTGACCGGCGATGCGGTCGCCCGCGGGATCAAGACCGCCTTCGATGTGACCATCGGTCAACTGGTGGCCCAGGGTGCGACCTCGCTGAACGTCAGCCTCGATCTGCCGGACGTCGATGCCAAGCTGCGCTTCGGTGGCGCCGTCTCGCGCCACCCGGACGGCACCTCCCTGCGCGGCCGGCTAAAAACGGAGGGCAGCAACCTGGCAGCCTTGGTGGCGCTTCTGGCCGGTGCTGGAGCGGGCCCCGGGATTCTCGCACAGCCCTTCGTTGCCGAGACCGAGGTCTCCGTCGATCTGCAGCAGGCGACCGCGAGCGAACTGATCTTCCGGCTGGGCGATACCTCGATCGAGGGTGAGGTGCGGGCCAAACTGGGCACGCCGCTCGATATCCGGGTCAATGTCTCGGCGTCGCGCCTCGATCTGGACAAGCTGTTGGCGGCCGGAGCCGGTGCTGCGGCGGCGCCCGCGGCACCGCAAACTTCCACAGAACAAAACCCGAGTGGGCCATCTGGACCGGGACCCGCATTGCCGACCGATATCTCGGCCACGCTCGAGTTGACGATCGATGCCCTGATCTATCACCGCCAGGTGGTGCGTCAGGTGCTGGTCAGCATGAGCCTCGCTGGCGGGCAACTCCGGGTGAGCCAAGCGCTCGCTCTGCTGCCCGGCGGCTCCGACATCTCGGTGACCGGTGTGCTGGCGCCGGCCAAAGCCACGGCCGGCCAGGATCTGCGTTTTATCGGGCGCATCGAGGCGGCCTCGGACAATCTTCGCGGCATGCTCCAGTGGCTCGACGTCAATGTCGCGTTGGTGCCGCCGGGACGCCTACGGCGCATGAGCCTGAGCGCGAAGATCGACGCCGGCGCGGGCCAGGCGACCGTGAGCGACATCGATCTGAGAGTCGATGTGAGCCGTGTCACCGGCGGCGTCGCGATGGTGCTGCGCGAGCGACCCGCGTTCGGGATCGGGCTCGCAATCGACAAACTGAACCTTGACGCCTACCTGCCGCGCGCGGACGCCACCGCACTGGAGGGTCAAGCGGTGCAAGCGGGCGAGGCAGGACAGGAGGCGGCCACCGCGGCTGCCGGCTCGGTCCAGGGGATGGCGGGCCCCTTGGCCGCGTTGACCGGCTTCGACGCCAATCTCGATTTGTCTATGGGATCCCTGAGCTTGGGTGGCGTGACCCTGGGCAAGCTCAGACTCGATGCCACCTTGGATCGGGGCTCGGTCACCCTGCGGGATGTGACGATCGGCGATCTGGCCGGCAGCAAAGTCCGGCTGTCGGGGATGCTGTCGGATTTGGCCACCACGCCATCGATCACCGCCGAGTTTGCGCTTTCGGTGCCGGATTCGGCCAGGCTGGCCAGGCTTGCCGGCCAAGACGCCGCGGCGCTGGCGCGCATCGGTGCCTTCGAATTGACCGGGTCCGTGATGGGCACACTGGCGCAAGCTCGCATCGACGCTGAGCTGACGGCTTTGGGTGGACGCTTCGGCGCCGCGGGCACGGTCCAGCCTCTGGCCAGCCCCATGAGCTTCGATCTGAGGTTGACCGCTAAAAACCCGGACCTGGCCAAGCTCGCGTGGGCACTGGGCCTTGAACCGGCGCTCGGCCCGGGCTTGGGAGGCGTCGATTTGGCCGTCAGCCTGCGCGGTACGCCGGCCCAGTTTCAGATAGCGGAGCTCGCCGGCACCCTGGGTCCGGCCAGGTTGACCGGTGGATTCGCCGCCGACCTGCGTGGCCCGGAACTTGTCCTGTCCGGTGTCGATCTGGGTGTGGCGGTTCGGCATTCGGACCTGGGCGGATTGATCCAGGCTCTGTCGCCCGGAGCTGCGGTCCCCCAAGGCCTGGGTGGCGTCGATCTCAAGGGCCGGATCACCGGCGGCGCAATGGCGTTCCAGATCGTCGATCTTTCCGGGCGCCTCGGGCCGGCCGAAATTTCCGGCCGCCTCGGCGCCGATCTTTCCGGCGCCAAGCCGGCGCTCGACATCGATCTGACCACCGGTGAGCTGCATTTGGCTTCGCTGATGGCGCCGATGGCGGCGGGCGGGTCTGCGAGCTCGGGGACCACGAGTTCGGGAACCGGGATTGGCGCGCGCAAGGGCCGCTGGTCGACCGATCCGATCGATCTGTCCGGGCTCAACTTAGTCAACGCAGAGATCAAGCTGAACGCACAGGCGCTGCTGTTCGAAAATACCCGTCTCGACCGGGTCGCGATCGAGGCCTCGCTCGTGGACGGACAGTTGCACTTGCGCAAGTTCAACAGCATGGTCTACGGCGGCGCGCTCGCGATCACCGGAAAAATCGATGCCCGCAAGACCCTGGAGGCCGGCCTCGCGGTGACCGCAATCGAACTCGACTTGGCGCGCCTGCTCCACGACCTGGCGGAGAGCGACCGGGTCTCGGGCCCGCTCAGCGTCAATGTCTCGCTCTCGACCCGCGGCCGCAACGAAGCCGAACTGGTCGCGGCGTTGACCGGCAACGGTACGCTCGACGGCACGCTCAAGGTCAAGGCCAAGCCGGAAGAACGGGTCGGCACCCAACTGCTCGGAATCGCCAGCGCGCTACTCGGTCAGAAGATCAAGGAGTTCGATCCGCTTCGCGGCCTGACCCTTGCCACCAACGTGCTGTTCAATGCCTTCGCCGATGCCCCCGCGGCGGTCACGGGCAGTTTCACCGTGGATCGCGGCGCGATCGTCACCAACGACCTGCGCGTCGAGGGCCGTCAGGCGGTGGCGCTGACCCAGGCCCGGGCAGATTTGCCGAGCTGGCAATTGGACAGCAGCACCAGCGTTTATCTTGCCGAAGATCCAAACCGGGCCTACGTCACGATCGGCCTGAGCGGTCCGCTCGATGCCCCCAACCCGCGCTTGAGCGGCACGCCGTTGCAGCCGCGCCAGCAACTCGCGCCCGCCACTGGCCCAGCGCCCAGTGCCGGCCCGGCGCCCTCGACCACGGGCCAGGTCCAGACTCAGACTCAGCCAGCACTCCAGCCGGCACCCCAGCCGGCGCAACCCGAAGACTTGCTCCGGCAGGGTCTGGAACAGGGCCTCAAGAAGCTGTTCGGGAATTAGCCTCCGCTTCAAGGCGTTCGAGGATGTAGACCCGGACCGCGCTGGAGAGGTTTCCTTGGCGGTTCCGGTCGATACGCTCGACCAGCTTGTTGATCGAGATCCGGTCCTGGGCGGCGAGGCGCTTGAGGGCGCGCCAGAAGGCCGCCTCCAGGGTCAGACTGGTGCGGTGCCCGGCAATTTCCACCGAGCGTTTCTTGATCGCCTGGTTCACCTGTCTTGTCTCTTGTGGCGCCGCGCCTTCTTTTGCCGCTTTCCGCGCGCGCGCCGAGCGGCTTGCAGGCCGATCTCGGCCCAAGCCAGGCGGGCCTCGGACCCCGAGGGGGCTTCCCGGTAAGACATGGCAACCCGCTTGCCGTGGCGCAGGTAGGTGAAGGGCTTGGCGCCGGCGGCGGCAAAGCGCGGCTCGGTCTCGTCGTCGACCTTGAAGTAAAGCCGCTCGCCCGCGATCAATCCGAACATGGCGTCGTCCAAGAACAGTCCCCAGCCGCCGAACATGGCCCGCGCGCGGATCGGTCCCAGAGGCAGTAAACTGCCAAGCACGCTATCGACAAAGGGGGCCGAGACGGGGATCAGAGCCGGCCCAGGAAATCGCCGATCGCCGAGATCGCTTCGGTCCAGGTCTTGCCGACACCGCGGCCGGAAGACTTGCGCTGCGCCAGATCGTGGTCGCCATCCTCGATCCAATGCAGAGAGATGGATGACGACAGCAGGTAGCGCGAGACTTCCTCCTCGGATCCGAAGGGATCGCGGGTGCCCTGGACGATCAGGGTCGGCGTGCTCAGGGTTGCCAGGTGGGCGATGCGGAGTTTCTCGGTATTGCCCTGGGGATGGAAAGGGTAGCCGAGGCAGACCAGCGCGCGCACGCCGCATTCGTCGGCGACCATGCTGGCCATGCGGCCGCCCAGGGACTTTCCGCCGATGGCCAGGCGTTCGGGTCCCAGCGCGGCGATCGCCCGGTGCCAAGTCTCGAGCAGCACCGATTCCGGGTTCGGCGGCCGTTGCCGGCCATCGTTGCGGCGGGCCGCCATGTAGGGAAACTCGAAGCGCGCGACCCGTAGGCGGCCGTGGCTCTGGACCACCATGCCCTCGGCGAATGCGCTCATGAACTCGCTGTCCATGAACGAGCCGGCGCTATGGGCCAGGACCAGCGTCAGAGGCGCATCCGGGGAACCGTTGAACTGAAACTCGGGGGCATCGGACGATTCTGGCATGACAGGAGCGGGTCTCTCCATCGTGACCGACCCCATGGGTCAATATAAGGTACCTTAGGTATTAGCCGCCCTGCCGTCCGTTTTGCAAGGTTGGGGAGGAAACGGCGTCGAATTCCCTAACCATTCCTTAATCGACTCGCGGCGATTATGCGGCGCGGCCCTGGTATCCGGCGCCCAACCAGCTTCGAAATTACGCCCCGGAGAGAACGTGCCCGAAGAAGAAATCAGCCAGCGCGACCTGTCGGCGATCGACGATGCGGACCTGAGCCCCCAGGAGCGGCGCGAACTGAAGCGCCGCTTCGACGAATTCGCCAGCCGATTGCGCGCGCGCACCGGCCTGACGGCGGCGGATACGAGCAAGCCCAAACGCATCACCCGCTGGGATCCGGCCGCGATCTCCCGCCGACATTAGAGTGCGATCATTTCAGATTGAATCAATCTGAAACGTGAATCGCCCTCTATCTCATATAGTTAGGGGCTTATCCACGTCTTAGATCGTTTCGATCTAAGACGATAAGACCCGAGTGCTGTGGAATAAAACACGCCGTCCCGGGTTAGGTCTTGCGCCGGTCATCGGATTTGCGAAACGCGTCCAATGCGACGACCTTATCCGATTCGTCGCCTAGGTCCGGTTTGCTATCCGGCGGACTTTGGCCACCTTCCGCTTCGGCCCCCGCATCGTGATTTAGCGCCGTCGGCGGGACATTGTCGGCATCGACTTTCCTTCGCAGTAAATTGGCGCGCCGGACCTGGCCGTCTTCGCCCGGCTTGAAATTGCCGGCGCCGACGTCGAATTGCAGGCCAAACCGGACCGAAGGATCCGCAAAAGCGCTAACCGCGGCGTAGGGTACCGTCAGGCGCTCGGGCCTGTTCGAGAAAGAGAGCGTCACATTGAAGGCCTCCGGACCTACCTCCAGTCCCGAGAACTGGTGCTGCAGCACGATCGTCATCTCGCGGGGGTATTTGCTGCGCAAATGATCCGGTATATCCACACCCGGGCGATCGGTGAGGAAGGTGATGTAGAAATGATGGTCGCCGGACAGGCCGTATTCGGCGGCGTGGCTGAGCGCACGGCTGACCACGCTCCGATGCGCATCCTCCATCATGCGGTCGTAATTGAGTTCGTTGTCCGCCATGCCATCCCTTTATTCCCGGGCGTGTCCCCGGGCCGCTCCCGCTTCAGCTCTAATGGCCGCTCGGCCCTCCTTCGGACCCATTTTCGGGGAAGTGGGGCGCTTCTGTTGCCAGGTGCGCCCCGAACCCCGCCCCGACGTGTGACGGCCAGGGACTCTAGACTTGGCTTACCAGCCGCAATTAAGCGGCGAGGCGTGCCTCACTGAAGTTGTCATTCGCAACTAAAGTGTTGGCCCGATAACGGCGGTACCATGCCGGGCGCCGAACATATCTTTACCACACGCGTCGATCCTGTTTCGCCCCCATGAAACGCCCTTCGCGATCCCGCCGGCCGGGACGAAGGGCGAAATTGGTGGAGGCGCCGGGTACTGCCCCCGGGTCCGCAGCGCTTATTCCATAAGCCCGTGTAGCGCCATAGTCGGTTGCCCGACAGGACTAATATAGGGCTTTTGGCGGGCCGTTGTAACCATTTTGGTGCCGGATTCGTTACTTTTATAAGTTGATTATTAACTCTACCAGTCGTGCGGAGGTGGCGCCCCAAGGGATACTTGCGGACCTGACCGGATCGCAATACAAAGCCGAACAAGGGCATTGCCCGAGTCGCGTCACACGACAGACGATTACAGGGGGCGTGAGTGAACGCGGAAACCGGCGAACACAGGCTCTTGACCGAGGCCCAGGAAGCCGAAATCCGGGAGCTTCGCGACACCCGCGCCCAGACCCGCCGGGCCACGGCGCCGGGGCTCGAGGAGATTCTCTACCAGCCGATCCCGGTGCTCGACCATGGCTTCGTGCGCGTGGTCGACTACATGGGCGACGATGCGGCTATCGTGCAGGCGGCGCGGGTCTCTTACGGCAAGGGCACCAAGCAGACGCGCGGCGATACCGGACTCATTCAATATCTCCTGCGCCACCGCCACACCACGCCCTTCGAGATGTGCGAGATCAAGTACCACGTCAAGCTGCCGATCTTCGTGGCGCGGCAGTGGATCCGCCATCGCACCGCCAACGTCAACGAGTATTCGGCGCGCTATTCGATCCTCGAAAAGGAGTTCTATATCCCGGCGCCGGAGCACCTGGCCGCGCAGTCCGCGGACAACCGCCAGGGCCGCAGCGAGACCCTGGAGGGGGCGGCGGCCGAGCGCGTGTTGGAGCTGCTCAAGTCAGACTCCGACCAGGCCTACACGCACTACCAGGAGATGCTCAACGAGCGGCCCGACGGCACGGTCATCGACCCGGGCCGGGCCGGGCTGGCGCGCGAGCTGGCGCGCATGAACCTGCCGCTCAACATCTATACCCAGTGGTA
>SMVB01300068.1_pt1 | contig 14221 bp, 10 predicted proteins | sample 2456461 | NCBI WGS metagenome assembly SMVB01 (sample SAMN11095934, study PRJNA526329) | marine sediment metagenome | biome: Marine sediment; feature: Surficial sediment; material: Deep marine sediment; isolation source: Hadal surficial sediment | place: Pacific Ocean | collected 2014-05 | depth... | reverse complement strand
GGGTTGCACGATAATTGGGCAGAATCCATGGTAATATTGTTGGCACCCATTTATAATGCCGATGGCAATGAGCGGGTCTCGCTTTATAACAGGCCGCGGCAGAATGGGCCGTACGCCGGGATGGGTCAACGTCCAAACGCTCAAGGACTGGACCTGAACCGAGATCACATGAAGGTTAAAAGCCCCGAAGCGCGGTCATTCATTCGAATGATGAAAGAGTATGATCCTTATGTACTCATGGACTTGCATACCACAAACGGTTCCCAACACGCTTATCACCTCACGTATTCGCCCCCGTTAAATCCCAATACGGAAGCTGGAATTGACTCATTTCTGCGCGAGGAGCTTCTTCCCGCGGTTACAGATCAAATCAGATCCACACATGGATGGGAATATTATTTCTACGGAAACTTCCCATTTCGAAGCGGAAGCGAACCCGGCTGGTACACGTTTGATCATCGGCCCAGATTCAACAACAACTATATCGGTCTGCGAAATCGCATGGCGATATTAAGTGAGGCGTATGCCTATGCTACATTCAGGGATCGTGTTATGGGAACGAAATATTTCGTCGAAGAAATTCTCGAATTCAGTTTTAAAAACACCGAACGGATCATTGCCCTGGTCGACGAAGCGGATCGAACGTCCATCGTAGGAGACGAATTGGCCGTTGCTGCGGAACCCAAACGCAGTGACAACAAGGTGTCTATTCTCATGGGCCGCACAATCAACAAAAAAAATCCGTTTTCGGGTGAATTGATTCGGGAGCGGATCGATTTCGCCGAAGTTCAGGAGATGTATGAATACGGCTCCTTTACAGCAACCGAAACGTCGCGTGTACCATCTTCCTACTTCTTCAGTCAGGATACATATGGACTGACGGACTACCTGGACATTCACGGCGTTAAATACACCGAATTGGCGGCTACACAGACTCGGATGGTCGAGGGATTTCGAATTGATTCCACTAAAGTGGCGGAGACGCCGTTTCAGCAGATCAACGAACGGAAATTGTACGGCACCTGGATACAGGAAGAACGCGAGTTTGAAGCGGGGACCATAGAAATTAAAATGGGGCAACCCCTGTCCCGTCTGGCGTTTTACCTGCTGGATCCCCGGTCTGATGACGGCCTTTTAAACTGGGCGGGCCTTGATCGCGCTTTGAACGGTGCTCTCGACGGTACCGGGACGTACCCGATCTACCGGTCGGTTGATTGACTCAGAATACATCGCGTCCCACTTTCACAAGATTGGAGAACTCGGAATTCCTGATCTGGAATCCTTCCGCCTGGCATCTATCGCAATACAGCGTGAGAGAAATCCTGTATACAAACGATTTGATGGATTTACATACTTGCCCGTTCAGGCCTTCAAGCGGAAGCCGATCGTAAGTTTCCCCGTCGAGGAAGCTGAAGCTGTGTTTATCAGCAGTGGAACTGCAAAAACCGCGTCACGGAGCAGACATTATGTCAAACACCTGGATGTTTACCACAGATCTGTAGTAAATCATTTTCGGGCCGTTCATGGAGGTGGTAAACGTGTCATTCTTGCACATCTCCCGTCGTACATCGAGTCGAGAGGCACATCATCCCTTGTCACAATGGTGCAAATATTGATAGATGAATTCGGGCTGCCTGGCAGCCAGTTTTTTCTGGATGTGATGCCGCCAGAATCGGTTTTCAGCAGTGGCCCGGTACTTCTTTTTGGAGCAGCATTTGGCCTTATTGTACTGGCTGAATCTGGTTCATTTCAGCTTCCTGACGATGCCCTGATTATCGAAACCGGTGGCATGAAGGCGCACGGGCGAGAAATGAGCCGCGCTGATCTGCACACTGAACTGGCACACGGATTCGGAATTGGTAGGACCCAGGTCACCAGTGAATACGGCATGTGCGAGCTGCTGAGCCAATTTTATATGCGGGATAACGGGTTATTTTATCCTCCGCCATGGGTTTCATTTGTGATTCTGGACCCGGCCGACGCGCGTACTCCGTTACCTGAAGGAGAGACTGGTGCACTGGCTATCTTTGATGCGGCAAATATTTATTCTGTTTCTTCAATTTTAACGCAGGACAAAGCGATTCGTCGCGGCAGCGGCGTGGATCTTCTTGGTCGCTTTTCCGGAGCGGAATTGAGGGGCTGTAATTTTTTAGTTGAGGAACGCATTGGTACATCTTCAGATTGATACGAAATCATTGGTTTCAACGGTCACAATTTCTCGACCTGAAAAACGCAATGCGCTGAATGCAGACTTGGTTACCGGACTGACTGATATGTTTGTGTCTCTTTCGGATGACGAATCATGCAGGGTTATTGTGTTGTCAGGCACAGGCAATACGTTCTCAGCTGGCGCTGATCTGCAAGCTCTTGAAGCAATGCAGTCTGCGTCCTTCGAGGAAAACGCAGAGGACTCGAGGGCGCTCGCGAATCTGTTTCGAGCCATCCGAACGTGCCGGAAGCCTGTGATCGCGCGCGTTAACGGCCACGCTATTGCCGGAGGACTGGGACTTTTATTAGCGTGTGATTATGCCGTCGTCGTTTCGGAGGCCAGATTGGGTTTTCCTGAAACCCGGATAGGAATGGTTCCAGCGCTTGTGGCGGTGTTATTGAGAGAGAGAACAGGCGCTCTTGTTCAGAGAGATATATTACTTTCCGGACGACTCTTTAGCGCCGACGAGGCGCTCAGGTACGGGCTGATATCCTCTGTTGCATCACCAGAAACATTGGATGACATGGTTACTGAACTGGCACTCGAGCTCGTTCATAATACCAGTTCGCAGGCGGTGGGAGCAACCAAAATGCTCCTGCATGACATATCGAGTTTGGCCTTCGACGATGCGTTGGAGTATGCCATATTGGCGAACGCGAAAGCCAGGGAATCCGAAGACTGTCGTGCTGGAATTTCAGCTTTTCTTGCCCGTACAGATCCTCCGTGGAAGGTCCGGTCGTGATTCACCGCGATTCCGTCATGATCGTTTACAGAAGTTTGTAAATTGATACGCTCAGGGATCTTGTCGTCGCAACCACGTCCAGAAACAACCACGTTCAGAAGCAACCACGTCCAGAAACAATCACATCCAGAACAGGCAAAGTTTTTCAATGATTACGTACAAGGATTCAGGCGTTGATATTGAAGCGGGAGAGGAAATGGTCAGGCGAATCAAGCCGCTGGTCAGAACAACGTTCACGTCCGGAGTACTCGCAGACATCGGATCTTTTGGCGCATTTTTCAAACCGGATTTCAAGAGGTTTGATGATCCGGTGCTGGTCTCTTCGGTGGACGGAGTGGGAACGAAGTTGAAAGTCGCGTTCATGATGAACCGGCATGACACGGTCGGTCAGGACCTGGTAAATCACTGTGTAAATGACATCGCCGTGTGTGGAGCGTTGCCGATGTTTTTCATGGACTACTTTGCAACCGGAGCGCTTGCGCCGGAGGTTGCCTATGACGTAATCAAAGGATTCTCGGTAGCATGCATAGAGAATAAATGCGCGTTGATCGGCGGTGAAACAGCGGAAATGCCGGATATGTACAAGACGGGAGAGTACGATCTGGCTGGAACGATTGTCGGAATGGTCGATCGCTCGGCCATAATCGACGGGCGCCAGATTGTGGCGGGTGATGTTTTGATCGGGCTGCCGTCATCGGGCCTCCACACCAATGGATATTCGCTTGCGCGAAAGGTCTTATTCAGTACGTATTCCGTCGATGATACACCGCCTGAACTGGATGGAAAGTCGGTGGGAGAGTCTCTACTGGCCATCCATCGATCCTATCTCAATATTATCCAGTCGTTGTTGGCATCCGAGTTAAACATTAAGGGTCTGTCGCACATTACGGGTGGTGGTATTGAGGGCAACACGAGGAGAATCCTGCCTGATGGCCTGGGAATCGAAATTGACTATTCGACGTGGGAGAGACCGTCTATATTTGACCTCATCAAGAACACGGGAAACGTACCCGAGGAAGATATCAGACAATCATTAAATCTTGGTATTGGCCTCATAATCGTCGTTCCTGAGTCTGACACCGCTCAAACAGTTGAGCATTGTGTTGCCGCCGGCGAATCACCAGTGCAACTTGGCAAAGTTATTGCTTAAAGTGCCGGTCGTTGGCTACTCTTCAATTTTGTATATATTGAGGGCTCTTGGGTCGATAAATACTGACTAACGGTTAAACGGTATACGCTTTGCTCTCTATCATTCTTATTGTCGTTCTCAGCTACCTCGTCGGATCTATTCCGGGGAGCCTGCTGATTGGGAAATACCTGTACGGAATTGACCCTCGGGAACACGGGAGCGGTAATGCCGGCGCTACGAACACGATGCGGGTGTTAGGGTTCAAGGCCGGAGTTCTGGCTACGATCGTCGATCTCGGAAAAGGATTATTTGCCGCAGGAATTATCGCGACGATTCGGGTTGATGCAATTCCTGTAACCGGTCTCGGCTTCTGGGATACGATGTCGGTGATGCGACTTATCGCAGGCATGGCCGCAGTTGCCGGTCATATGTACCCTGTCTTGGCGGGATTTCGGGGTGGAAAAGGCGTAAACACCAGCGCGGGAGTATTGCTGGCCATCACGCCGGTGACCATGTTATTCACGTTTGGCGTATTTGCACTGGTGTTATATACGTCCAGGTATGTGTCCCTTGCGTCTCTTGCCGCGGCGATTGCCTTCCCGTCGACAGTAGTCATTCGTAAATATTTATTTGGTGTCGGCTCCATTGATGCCAGTATTCTTTTCTTTAGTCTTGCGCTTGCGACAGCGATTTTTATCGCTCACAGACCCAATATTCAGCGGCTGTTGAAAGGTGAAGAGACGAGGGTTTCGGCCGGTAAGTTGTCGATGAGCAGTTCTTCAAAGGAATAGCAATTTCAGTTTTCGAAGATGAGTGATATCCCGGGACCCATTGGTCCAATTGCCGTCATCGGTGCCGGAAGTTGGGGCACAGCTCTTGCCATCTCTCTTGTATCGACTGGAAAAGAAACCAGGTTGTGGGCGCGGCGGGAAGACGCGGCTGCGCAGATGCGTTTGTCGCGGCACAATCCAACTTATTTACCCGATGTTCTTCTCCCAGACGAGCTCGAAATCACGTCTGATCTTGCGGCTGCGGTTAAGGATGCCCATTTTGTGGTTTTCGCTACACCGTCACAAGCTGTCCGTACAGTCGCAGAACAACTGGATGGACTCATCGAGTCGGAAGCGATAGTTGTTTCGGTTGCAAAAGGAATCGAAAACGAAACCTTGATGACTACAACGCAGGTACTTCACGATGTCCTGAAAGACATTCCTGAAGAGAACCTGGGTGTACTTTATGGACCGAGTCATGCAGAAGAGGTGGCTGCAGGTGTTCCAACGGCCGTGGTTGCTGCGGCGAGGTGTTTACGCACCGCCGAGATCATCCAGTGCGTATTTTCCGCCCCCCGGCTGCGTGTTTACGTGAACCAGGATTTGATAGGTGTTGAAATTGCCGGATCTGTGAAGAACGTAATGGCTATCGCTACGGGTATTGTTGAGGGAGTTGGATTTGGAGACAATACGCGGGCGGCACTAATTACCCGTGGACTCGCGGAATTGAAACGATTGGGGGCTGCAATGGGCGCAGACCCCATGACGTTTTCAGGACTGGCCGGAATCGGTGACCTGGTGGTAACGTGTACCAGCAAGCTGAGCCGAAACCGTTTTATGGGAGAACAGGTTGGCAGAGGAAAATCCGTGGCTGAAGTCGAAAGTGAAATGAAGATGGTTGCCGAAGGTGTTCGAACAACCAAGGCAGTTTGTAAACTTGCGGCTTTACACCATGTTGAAATGCCGATAACTGAGGCCGTTCATGCCATTTTATTCGAACAGAAACCCGCGGTTCAAGCGATCGAAGAGTTGATGTCCCGGGAAGTGAAACGCGAAGACTGGTTATACGAGCAGTCCGAGTCTGATACATAGGATATTGCAGGATCGAGCTGGCGTTATGACTTTTCCGGAGCTGAAATTACTCGTTGCACGTGGGGAGGGTTCTCATCTGGAGTTTAAAAAGCGAACACCTGGGCCGGAAAAAATCGCGCGCGAAATTGTCGCACTCACAAACTCTGGCAGCGGGAAAATTCTGATCGGCATCGATGATGACGGTGCTATATTAGGTGTAAAAGACACGGCTGAGGAGGAGTATGCCGTTCGAAAAGCTGTGCGGGACTGGGTGTTTCCAGAGCTGAGATGGAACTTCCGAACCATAGCGGTCAGCAGGAAAAGGGAGGTGCTGGTTCTGTCTATCCCGACTGGCCGGTCAGGACCTCATCTTGTTCGAAATTCGTTGGGAAATGACAGGGGAACAATGTACGTCAGGTTCGACGACGAGTCCGTTGTGGCCTCCCCGGAGGCTTATATGATCGCCAGCGCTCCTTCGAGCCCGGCAAGCCAGCCGTTTGTATTTGGTGCGGCTGAACTACTGGCAATGGAGTTAGTGGAAAGCGACGAAATTATTACTGTACGAGGCCTCGCGAACCATGCGAAAATTTCCCGATTCCAAGCCAGAACGGTGCTTGTGACTTTAACGCTTTCGGGTGTGTTGCGGCACGAGATTTCCAGACCGGAGGATTTTTTTGTCGTAGCATGCGTGGTTTAAGTGATATATCGCGCTACCATAGAACCAACATTCGTAAAAAGGCGCCGTCAAAGCGTTGATCCTTCTGGTCTCCGTCAAAATCATAGGATCCGCCAAACTCGACGTAACTTCCCCTGCGAAACTGATAACCCAGAGTTACAGTGCTACGCTCGCCTTTTTCGAGGTGCGTAAATCGCCTGTAATTGTCCATGATAGCAGCATCTTCGTTTTCAGACAAATTATAAAGCCTGAGGTCAATACCTGCCAGCACACCACTTTCGAAGGGTACGCGGCGCACACGGATTTGCGACATGGACTCGTTCCGTCGATAATTCAGGTCTTCAGGGATATTGGCTTGGTCGTAATTCGTGCCCGTCTGAACATCGCTGCTCCTCGAAAAAGTGTACCAGAAATCGGCCTGAATCTCCTTATAGGCTCCGACTAAAAACAAGCCGGTTCGCTCGCTCCATTGCTCGCTCGAATAGTCGCTTGTATAGGCGGAAGACGCAGGTGAACCGCGGACGATTTCGTTCCATGTATACCGGTGAGAAAGACCGATGGTCACTGCCGGCGACGCGTAATATTCCAGCAGTAGACCGCGATAAGATGCCGAGTCGTCCCAGTAAAATGATGCGTCAGGGGTGGCCTGCGATTGCACCAGGGCACTTCCTCTGCTCTGATGTCCAGCTACGAGTTCAGCGCGGAAGTTGTGCCAGATCGGACTGGATAACCTGACAGAGAGTAAGATGGGGCGACTCGAATAAGATCGCGTGGTATCCTCGAGTACCGGGTCAACACCGAGGGTATTAAAAATCAGATTATTTGCCACATCCAGAATAGTGAACTGAACACGGGCAAGACCCATTGAATTTGAATCATACTGGTAATGGAGCGAAACGTCTATATCAGGTTTATAGGCCGCCACTGAGACCGCGCCGCCAATTCGATGTGTTACAGATACACGGTATTCATACCCCAGATTCAGAAACGTGTGTCGTCCTCGTAGATCTTCCTGCTGGACACTTTCGATTCTAAGAACATGTTTTCCCTTGACAGGGACAGCCGTTCGAAAATGTGCATAGGTAATAAACCTGGATTTGTTGATACTGGCGGCGTAGAATCTGAAACCGTATCGAGATGCGTAAAATCGCGAATCCTCCACAAGTGTAAAACCGGCAGTTGTCTCGTCCAGGATATACTCTCCGTCCATGTCTGGTGTCAGGGGCCGGAAGAGCCCGCGATCATAATAGAGTCCTCCAAATGCGCGATACCGATCACCAATGGACCGAAGAACGCTGTCCTGCCATCCTTCAAGCGTTGCCTGGAAAGGTTGTTGTGCATGCGACGGATGAACATGAACTACGAGTCCGACGAGGACGCTCGTCCTGATCAGAATATTTTGAAACGATGCCCGCATGTCTGAATAATTAATTCTGCCTTACAGATTTCAGCAGAATAGTGAAGGGATTCAAGATAAATAATACAAAGACCGCGTGATTCATTACACCAGAGAAGTGACGAAGTATTCGGCGCAGGGTCGTTCGGCGCATCGGATCGGCATAGATATTCTTTTTGCTGAGAAGAGCAGTATGAAATCGGGATAATGGGGTAGAACTATGTGCCGTAGACTTTGTACATTTCAGTTAGAATCTGTCTATATCCGTTATTGCCGAGGTCTGATGCCCGTTGTAGATGTAATCCCATTGCACGAGACAGCCAAAACGCGCTATCTCAACTATGCATTGTCCGTTATTACCAGCCGGGCATTGCCGGACATTCGCGACGGCCTCAAACCCGTACATCGACGGATCTTATATGCGATGCATTCGACGTTGCACTTGTATCCAGATGCTCGATTTCGCAAAAGCGCTGCAGTAGTCGGAGAGGTAATGGGTAAGTTTCACCCGCACGGAGATACAGCGATTTACGACGCTATGGTTCGCATGGCTCAAGATTTTTCTCTCCGGTCACCACTTGTTGACGGGCAAGGAAACTTCGGCTCCCTGGATGGTGATAATGCTGCAGCCATGCGTTATACGGAGGCGCGCCTGAGGCCGCTGGCGATGGAATTGCTGCGCGAGATCAAGAAAGACACGGTGCATTTTCGCCCGAACTTTGACGGTTCAATATTTGAGCCTGTGGTTCTGCCGGCGAAGTTACCAAATCTGCTGCTCAACGGGTCAACAGGAATCGCGGTCGGGATGGCGACCAATATTCCACCTCATAATATTACAGAAGTCTTGGATGCGCTTCTGTATATGATCAGTAGCCCGAACGCTCGGGTGCAGACCATCGTTGAGAAATACATTACGGCACCCGATTTTCCGACCGGTGGGCTGATATTGAATACCCACGAATCACTTGTCGAGATCTATTCGAAAGGGGAAGGTGCCATTGAGTTACGTGGGGAGTATGAATCAGAGGGTAAGTCGCGAATTATCATCACCTCCATCCCTTACGGTTTGGCAAAAAGCAATTTGATCGAGCAAATTGCCGACAAGATTATTCAGGGCAAAGTACCGCAGTTAGTAGATGTTCGGGACGAATCGACCGATGTGGTTCGCATTGTTCTTGAGCTCAAGCGCGGAGCCAATGGAGAGGCCGCGATGGCCTATCTGTTAAAACATACGTCTCTGCAAACACGGTTTCACGTGAATATGACGTGCCTTGTGCCTACCGATAATCCGGAAATCGGCCGACCTGAAAAAGTAGACTTGATTACTATCCTCAGGCATTTTCTGGATTTCAGACTTGAGGTTGTAACCCGGCGCCTGAGATTCGAACTCACCCAGTTGGAAAAACGAATCCACTTACTTCGCGGATTCGAAAAGATTTTTGATGCGCTCGATGAGGCTATTCGCATCATTCGAGCTTCGGAAAACAAAGCAGATGCAGCCCAAAGACTAATACATCGATTTGGTCTGGACGATGTTCAGGCAGATGCGGTTCTGGAGACGAAGTTATACAAATTGTCTCGTTTAGAAGTTGACCTGATACGGTCAGAACTCGCGGAGAAGGAGAAAATGGCGGCGGACATTCGCGCCCTTCTGCTGGATGAAACTGGCTTGTGGAGATTAATCAAGAAGGAACTCAGAGAGCTTCGCACCACATACGCGGATGATCGTCGAACACTGATTTCGGGTCCCGATGAAGAGCGCACTTACTCCGTAGAAGACTACATCATCGAGGAGGACGCCTACATCATTGTTACCCGGGATGGATGGGTAAAAAGACAGCGCTCCTATTCGGAAATCGATTCGATCCGGGTCAGGGACGGAGATTCTGTAGGATGGATCTTACCCGGCTCGACCCGGGAATCGATCGTATTTTTCACAAGTATCGGAAAGGCCTACACCACTCGCATTGATAACCTTTCCAGCACGACCGGTTACGGAGATCCGGTCCAGAAGCTGTTTGATTTTGAAGACGGTGAGCACGTGGTCGGCGTCTTGTCGCTTGACAAACGGGCTCTACCTGTCGCAATAGGAGAAGTACAGGAGCAGACTGAAATATTCTCAGGTGATGCGGAAATTGTTCAAGGAGGACCGTTTGCGGTGGCCGTCTCGAGCGAGGGATATTGTCTCCGAGTATCTGTTTCCAATTTCGCTGAACCCTCTACCAAAAACGGGAGACAAGTCATGCGGACCTCCGGTTCGGGTAGCGTCATCGCTGTTTATCCGGCATCCGGAGTAGAGAACCTGTGTTTGGCTACGGAAAAAGGCTTTGTCCTCGTCTTTCCGGTGCGTCAGATTCCGGTCGTGAAAAGCGCGGCCAAAGGAGTGATTGCGATGCGCCTGAGCGCAGGAGATAGAGTTGTCGGATATGCGTTGTCGGCCTCTGCGCGGCAGGGCCTTGAGGTCGAAACCAGTCGAGGCCGAAGGGAAATTGTCAGACCCACGAAATTTCCGGTGTCAAACAGAGGCAACAAAGGAAAATCGATCATTTCCCGTGGTTCAGTGTCCAAGGTCATTCCGATTATCATTGAAAAGCGTCTGGACAACGATTCAAATGGATCCAAATAGGCTGCAGACTTGAGCACGAAGACATATACCGGGAAGGATATTCAGGTTCTGGAAGGCCTGGATCCGGTCAGGAAACGACCCGGGATGTACATCGGCGGAACTGGAAAACCTGGTCTGCATCACCTGGTATGGGAAATCGTTGACAACGCTGTCGATGAGGCCTCGAACGGGCACGCGACGTATATCGAAGTCGTTTTGCACCGAGATGGGAAGAGCATAACCGTCACGGACAATGGGCGCGGGATTCCGGTCGATTTGCACCCTACCAAAAAAATCCCAACTCTTCAGGTCATTCTGACCACGTTACACGCCGGAGGGAAGTTCGATAATTCGAATTACATCACATCCGGTGGATTGCATGGTGTGGGCGCATCAGTCGTTAATGCCCTGTCAGAAGAACTTGTCGCCATCATTAAGCGAGATGGTGGTACGTTTGAACAACATTACGCGCGTGGGATTCCAGTTTCTAAGCTGAAGAAAACCTCTAGTACCACTCGAAAAACTGGTACTTCAATCTTTTTCCGGCCAGATTCGGAAATATTTGAATCGACTGAGTTTGACGCGGATCGAATTCGTGAAGCCCTCGAAATCAAAACGTACCTGAACGGCGCGCTCCGCATCGTTTTTAAGGATGAAGCGAAGGGGGAGACCCTCGAATTTTTTCACGAGGGTGGTATTGCGGAGTATCAGGAATATTTATTGAATGACCTGAACGCTCGCCCGGTGCATGAAAATGCATTTTTACTGAAACAGGATGAAATTCGACTCGGATCACGTGTGGAGCTGGTTCTGCAATGGACAGAGTCCCCGAAAGAACACATTAAGTCATTCGTAAATGGGATTCCGACGGTCGATGGCGGGACCCACGAACAGGGTTTCAGGGACGCAATTCGGAGCGCTATTCGGTCGTACATGGACACACATGATCTGATTCCTAGAAAGCTGGACATTGGATCAGATGATATTCGAGAAGGCATAGTGGGAATCATAAACCTTTTTATGGTTGATCCTCAGTTCCAGGGCCAGACCAAGGAAAAACTGAATAATCCGTCTGCACGAGCCTTGGTATCCGGGGTACTCCGATTGGAGCTGGAGCAGTTTCTGAACAGGCATCCATCGACGGGTGATGCGATCGCCACCCGCGTTATTCAATCGGCGAAAGCCCGGCACGCAAGCCGCGCAGCTGCCTCGTCAGTTCGTCGAAAATCTAACGTGAGTCATCGGCTTAATTTACCTGGCAAGCTGGCCGATTGCTCGTCGACTGATCCGACTGAAAGTGAATTATTCATCGTAGAAGGTGATTCGGCCGGTGGATCCGCGAAGCAGGGCCGCGACAGAATGTATCAGGCCATCTTACCGCTTCGTGGGAAAGTATTAAACGCAGAACAGGCCTCTCTGAAAAAAGTGGTGGAAAACAAAGAGTTGTCTAATATCGTTCTGGCTCTGGGATGTGGAATAGGGGAGCAACTGGATCTTTCTCGCCTGCGGTATCATAGAATTATTCTCTTGATGGATGCCGACACAGATGGTTTGCATATCACCACCCTCCTCTTGACATTTTTCTATCGGTATATGCGACCGTTGATCGATGAAGGGTATATCTACATTGCCCAACCGCCTCTTTTTCGTATTGATGCGGCAAAAAAGACGTACTGGGCTCTTGACGAAGAGGACAGGGATGCGATCATAGCCAAAATTGAATCAAAGAACAGGAAGGCTAAAATTGATCTGCAGAGGTTTAAGGGACTTGGTGAAATGATGCCGGCAACTCTCAAAGCAACAACTCTGGATCCAGAAAAACGACGACTTCTAAGAGTCATTATTCCGGATGAATTCAGACTTGAAACAGAGAATACCATTTCAGATCTAATGGGTAAAGATCCGTCGGCCAGGTTCCGTTTCATCATGCAGCACGCTTACGAAGCTGAAGATTTAGACGTGTAGCGCGTCAGGGTCCGGTCCGTCACCCCGACCAGGGCTGGTTGGGGAGACTAAAGTTTCTTGCATCACAATTGCGGCAATAACCCCGGAGACGAAAGTCAGGGCCGCTACTGCAAATATCGCAGCTTGTAGCCCAAGAATTTGTGCGATGGTACCAGCCACAATTGCGCCGACCACATACCCTCCATCTCTCCATAATCTGTAAACGCCAACAGCTGTTGCCCTCCATGAAGGTTCGGCTTCGTCGCCTACGGCCGACAGCAGTGTCGGGTAAACCGCAGCTGTGCCGAGGCCGAGTAGAATCATCCCACAGGCATGGAGAGCGAGTGTACTCGTCGCCGCAAGCAAAACGAGTCCCCCAGATTGAATGAACATACCCCCGACGATATACGGTTTTCGACCATGCCGATCAGAAAGTGCTCCGGTAAGCAGTTGTCCAAGACCCCATACAGCCGGATATAGCCCCGCCAATATTCCAATTTCGATGATATCATGGCCTGCAAGCGCGAACACAATTGGGAGTAATCCCCACGCCACTCCGTCATTCATGTTATTTATGAGACCCGCCTGAGAAACCGAAAACAGGTTTTTGTTTTTCCAGCTGGTAAGAATAAAGGCTTCACGGAAGGTTTTGGATTCTGTATTCACGGAAAGCGACGCTTCCAATTTTGCATAGCCACTGGTATCTTTTACCAGGAAAACAGACAGGAGAAGCCCGATTACGGCAATTACCACGCCCGGATAAAAGGGCTCAGGCCTCAATCCGTATTCCGACGCCAGATAACCAGACACGAGTGCCGCAACAGAAACAGCGATATATCCGGCGGCTTCATTGAGTCCCATAGCCAGCCCACGGTTTTTTGGCCCCACCAAGTCAATTTTCATGATTACTGTCGACGACCAGGCGAGTCCCTGATTAACCCCGAGCAGGACGTTCGCAGCCACAATCCAATTCCAACTCGGCGCATACATAATCATGAACGGTACAGGTAAACCGACCAGCCACCCTGCGATGAGTACAAAACGCCTGGATATTCGGTCGCTCATCGCGCCGGCAAATACGTTGGCCAGTGCCTTGGCGAGACCAAAGGAGCCTATAAATGAAAGAATCGCCAAACGGGATTCTACACCGAATATATCGGTCGCAAGGAGTGGCAGGATGGCCCGTTCCATACCAACCATATAACCGACAAAAGCGTTTACCAGGACGAGTAAGCCGAACTGGGACGCGTTTTCCCGAAGGCCGAGTTTGAGTTCAGACACTAATCTTGAATGGCTTAAAGATGTAGAAAAGGGGAGATCTTTAGACAGAATACCGGGCGATCCATTCTACACAAAAGATTGCACATTGGCAGTCATTGATCCTACATCAGAAAAAGAATATGATGCCCACCTTTTAATATTGGTCCACTTTCTGCTTCATTTCGGCTCTGTTCCTGTTTTCCGGGCGCCCGATTCCGGCTCAAGTTGACGCGGACTCTTCGGAGACTACCCGGTCGCAGACAAGCGCCACCACTCTTGAGGAATTCATCGCAGACCTCAACGACGCCTCGTTTCGCATCTCAAACATTCGTGACAATACTATAACATAATCGCCATCCAGCGAGCAATCTTGCGTTTGAAATTGCTCTGTTGTGGTAACCACACCTGCAGCTCTTCCT
>SMVB01384139.1_pt1 | contig 14222 bp, 9 predicted proteins | sample 2456461 | NCBI WGS metagenome assembly SMVB01 (sample SAMN11095934, study PRJNA526329) | marine sediment metagenome | biome: Marine sediment; feature: Surficial sediment; material: Deep marine sediment; isolation source: Hadal surficial sediment | place: Pacific Ocean | collected 2014-05 | depth 0-1... | reverse complement strand
TGCCGATGGATGGAAGCATGAATCATCGTTACTTCACACAACAACAGGCTATTTATTTGCATGACGCTTATGGGCCAAGACCAAATCAATTGTTAAATCCATTTGCCTGGGCGGAATTCTTCAAATCATTAAAAAAGAAGAAATAATATATCTTATGCTAATATTAACCTAATCCGCATTATGCAGGTTAAAAGGGCAAAGAATTAAAATCCATATTGCCTCCGGAAACAATTAAGCCAACGTTTTTTCCTTTAAAAATATGGTGATTTTTCATGACCACCGCCAATGGAACTGCTGCGGATGGTTCCACAATTATTTTCATCCTTTGCCAAATCAGTTTCATGGCTTCGATAATTAATGAATCCTCAACAGTAAAAATCTGTGCTACATATTTTTTGATGATGGGAAATGTCTTGCTTCCCAAAGAGGTTAAAAGGCCATCTGCAATAGTATCCGGATTAATTGAAGGAATGATTTTTCCTGCTATAAAAGACCTGTATGCATCATCGGCTCCGGTTGGTTCTGCTCCAATTATTTTGGTGCCCGGAGAGAAATATTTTACCGAAAGAGCGCTGCCGCTCAATAACCCCCCACCTCCAACAGGGGTAATTATGTAGTCAAGAACTGGTGTATCTTCAATTAATTCTTTGGCAGCTGTGGCTTGCCCTTCGATGATTTTATAATCGTTGTAAGGATGAATAAAATAAGCTTTTTTCTCTTTGATAACCTTGTTTAATGTAGTTTCACGAGCCTCCAGGGTCGGGTCACACTCTATTATATTTGCTCCATAACCAATTACGGCATCTTTTTTACTTTTTGGAGCATTTGATGGCATTACTATATATGCAGGCACATTTTTTATTTTTGCCGCTAATGCTAAAGCCTGGGCATGGTTTCCTGAAGAATGGGTTGCAACGCCATATTGTAACTGAGCATGAGAAAGTTGTTGAACTGCGTTGGTTGCACCTCTGTACTTGAATGCTCCTACTTTTTGAAAATTTTCACATTTGAAAACAAGACGAGATTCAAGGATTTCATTAATACTCTCCGAGGTGAGCACAGGTGTGCGATGGATAAAAGGTGCAATTCTTGTTGCAGCGTTTATGATAGCGTCACTTTCTGGAAAAATCATCGATATAATTCTTTATGCTAAAGATAGGATTATGGCAATAAAATAGAGAACAATTGTTCCATCTAAATAAAATGAAAAGTAGTAACTCTTTTTCTCAGACGAAGATTTCAAAATTAAAACTGATACAATTAAACTAAAAATTGTTACATACCATCCTCCAACTATATGATAGATGATTAATGTGAAAACGGTTAAGCATAGTATGGAAAGTAGTTTAGTTGGCCAAAGCCCAATTATTTGAGGAAAGGTAATGAGATCTGCCTTGTTGTCATCTTCAAAATCCCGGATATCAAACGGCAGGGTTATCGAGATGATAAACAATAGATGAGCAATGAAAATAAGGATGTTCCTGGAAGTAAAAACGTGCTCATGCGCTATTATAGCCGGCAAAAATGAAGACATCGAAGACCATACATAGGCAATTAAAAACACCTTTAGCACGGGAATACTTCTTAATGGAAAATGGACAAAACTTTTTGATTTTTCGGGGACATTATATAAGGTCGATATTAATCCCAGATGTATTAGAAATAGAATGCTTCCAGCATTCAATAATGGTACATGTACCAAAGTTATTCCTAATAAAATCAGAATCCGTTTTACTTTATTGCTTAGTGGAGGTAAGCGTAAATTGATGGACTCAATATTGAGTATGTTAAATTTTATTTTGGTATTTATGTGATAGATGAGGAGAGTTGACCAAAAAATCAGACTTAAAATAGGAAAATCAGGATAGGTTCCATGAACTAATATATTCCCCGAAAGGTAAAAGAAGATGCCACATATTGAGATGAAGATATTTTCTTTGAATAATTGCTTTGTAATTGGGAAGACTTTGTTTTCAATAACTGTAGCTTTATTTTTTGTTTTTCTTTGATAATGATTTAATTCCTAATCCTATTGCACCGGCGATTAGTAAAATTATTCCTTCTGTAATGGGTACCCTATCTCCGGGAGGTTCATGACCAGGCTGTAAAAGAGGAAAAAGCAAATCCGCAAAAAATATTAAAACAAATTTAACGCCCATCATCCAAATGTTTTCAACCCAATATTTATTTTATAAAGTTCTTTTAACTTCTTTTTGTTCAAAACTTTCTACAACATCTCCAACTTTTATGTCATTGAAATTTTTAATTCGAAGACCACATTCAAATCCATGTTTTACCTCATTGGCATCGTCCTTAAATCTTTTCAATGCCTCAATATCTCCGGTATAAACGACTATGCCATCCCGTATCAAACGTATTTTGCTATTTCTTTTAATCGTGCCATCTGTCACCATACATCCGGCTATTGTACCAACCTTGGAAATCTTAAATACTTCTCTTACCTCGACATTAGAAATGATGACTTCTTCAAATTCAGGAGCCAACATTCCTTCCATGGCATCTTTAATTTCATTAATCGCATCATAAATTATCGAATAATGGCGAATTTCAATTTCTTCCTTTTCAGCAAGTTTTCTTGCGTTGGCAGATGGCCTTACCTGGAAACCAACAATAATACCATCTGAAGCAGAAGCCAATAATATGTCAGATTCATTAATTTGACCAACGCCCTTGTGCTTTATATTGATCTGAATTTCTTCGGTTGAGAGTTTTAAAAGTGAGTCGCTCAATGCTTCCACAGAGCCATCAACATCACCTTTCACAATAATGTTTAATTCCTTGAAAGAACCGATCGCCAATCTCCTGCCAATCTCGTCTAATGTAATGTGTTTTTTAGTCCTTAGGCCTTGCTCTCGAAGAAGTTGTTCTCGTTTATTTGCAATTTCCCGGGCCTCCCGATCAGTATCCATTGCGTTGAATTTATCCCCTGCCTGAGGTGCGCCACTCAAACCTAAGACCAAAACTGGAGTAGAAGGGGGAGCTTTATGGACCTTGTTACCTTTATGGTCATACATCGCTTTTACTTTGCCATAATGAGACCCGGCCAGAATAACATCGCCTAAATTAAGAGTACCAGCTTGCACAAGTACAGTAGTAACATACCCTCTTCCTTTGTCTAATTCTGCTTCTACAACTGTGCCAATTGCATTCTTTTTCTTATTAGCAGTTAATTCCAGTAATTCAGCTTCTAGTAATACTTTTTCAAGAAGATCATCAATTCCCTGTCCTGTTTTAGCTGAGATTTCCTGGCATTGATATTTGCCACCCCAATCCTCCACCAATATGTTCATATTTGACAATCCCTCTTTGATCTTTTCCGGATTGGCATTGGGCCTGTCCATCTTATTTATTGCTATTATTATGGGAACATCAGCAACCAATGCATGATTAATGGCCTCTTTTGTTTGAGGCATTACGTTATCGTCCGCTGCTACCACAATTACAACAATGTCTGTCAATTTTGCGCCCCTGGCTCTCATTGCAGTAAATGCTTCATGACCAGGTGTATCAAGAAATGCCACTCTTTTTCCGCTATCGGTGGTTACATCATACGCGCCAATGTGCTGTGTAATTCCTCCGGCTTCTCCTTCGGTAACCTTTGATTTTCTTATATAGTCCAAAAGTGAAGTTTTACCATGATCCACATGGCCCATAATTGTGACAATAGGGGCTCTAAATTCAAGATCTTCCTCTCTATCTTCGACAATTTCTACGTCAATATTCTCTTCCTCATCAGCGAACTCTACAGAAAATCCAAATTCTTCTGCTATAATGGATATCGCTTCGGCATCCAATCTTTGGTTGATCGAAACAAACATTCCTAAACTCATGCATGAAGAAATGACATCATTTACAGAAATATTCATCAATGAGGCCAAATCGTTGGCAGGAATAAATTCACTCACTTTTAAAATTTTCGCATCTTCCTGCTCTTTGATAATCTCTTTTTCATGAGCCTCTGCTACAGCAGACCTTTTTTCTCGCCTATATTTCGATCTGTTTACCTGATTGGATTTACCAGATCCACTAAGTTTAGCCAGAGTAGCCTTAATTTGTTCTTGAATTTCCTTTTCGGTCGGTTCTTCCTTTTTAGGACGTTGTGGGCTTCTATCCTTTTTTCTGAGCGTGCCTTGAGGCCTGAATTCATTTCTAACTGACTCTGGCTTTGTGACGACATCTTTTTTAAGGCGCTTTCTTGGTCTTTTTTTCTTTTTCTTTTCTTTGCTATCATCAGAGGAAGCAACTGGTTTTTCCAATTTTTTAGGCAATTCAATTTTGCCAAGGACTTTAAGCCCTTTTAAGGTTTCAGCTTTAGCCTCAATCACTTTATCACCAATCTGCTCCTGAACAACTTTGGTTTCCGGTACATCTAATGGTTTTGGGGTCTCTTTACTTTCATCACTCTTCTTCTCCTTACTTTCTTTGGAAGTAGTTTCTGCCTTTGGCTCCGCAGGTGGAGGTGATTCAATTGGTTTAGCTTCTTCTTTTTCTTTAGAGATAGGTTTTTCTTCTATAACACTTTTCTCTTCATCAACCGCCTTTTTTTCCGCAACAGGTGTTTCTTCCACAACAGCTGTTTCTTCCGCAACAGGTGTTTCTTCCGCAACAGGTGTTTCTTCCGCAACAGGTGTTTCTTCCACAACAGCTGTTTCTTCCGCAACAGGTTCTTTTTTGGCAGAGACCGTTTCTTCGGCATCAACTTTTTCTTGGCTCTGAGGAGATTTTTTTGTTCCAAGGTCAATTTTTCCAACAACCTTTATTCCTTGTAGCTTTGGTTTTTCTGAAATGTACCCTGATGTAGAACTTTCATCGGCAGTCTTGGGTTCCTTAATGAAGGTGATTTCTGTATTTTGTTCAAATGGATTTCCTTTTATCAGTATCTCTTCATCATCATCATTGTCAGAAGGAATAATCTCACTTTGAGTGTCAATAACAATGTTTTCTGTGTGTTTACTTCCAATAGAAAGACTTGAAGCTTCTTCTTTGTCAAGCGCTGAATCTGCAAATTCCTTCGATAACAAAGTGAGTTGCTCGCCATCTATTTTGAAATTTGGATTATCCTCGATTTTAAAGCCCTGGGAATCAAGAAATTCAATTATGGTATTTTTCCCAATATTGAGTTTCCTGGCTACCTGACTTAATCTCATCATTCTAACTGCCATTAATTCTTACTTTATAATTGCTACACAAACAAAAGTTATTCAAATTCCTGCTTGATAATATTCAATACTGCTTCGATAGTTTCTTCTTCAAGGTCTGTCCTTCTATCCAGGTCTTCTTTTGATAGGGCAAGTACGCTCTTTGCAGTATCAAGGCCAATTCTTTTAAATTCATCTATTACCCATGCTTCGATTTCATCTGCAAATTCTTCCAAATCCACATCCTCTTCCATTTCGACTCCTTCCAGATCTCTAAATACATCAATCTCAAGGCCGACTAGTCTACTGGCTAACTTTATATTATGTCCTCCTTTGCCAATTGCCAATGAAACCTGATCAGGTTTCAAATACACAGATACTCTGCCATTATCCTCTTCAACCTTGATATTTGTAATCTTCGCAGGACTCAAGGCTCTGCTTATGTACAAATCAAGGTTTTCAGTGAAATTAATTACATCAATATTTTCGTTTTGCAATTCACGGACAATGCTATGAATTCTTGACCCTTTCATCCCAACGCAGGCACCTACCGGATCAATGCGGTCATCATAAGATTCAACAGATACCTTGGCTCTTTCACCTGGTTCACGAACTACTTTTTTAATGGTGATTAATCCATCAAAGACTTCTGGCACTTCATTTTCAAACAGACGTTCCAGAAATGTTGGTGAAGTTCTTGAAAGAAGAATTTTTGGATTGCCATTTGCCATTTCTACTCTGAGTACTATCGCCCGCACCGAATCTCCCTTCCGAAACCTGTCTTTGGGAATCTGTTCCGATTTAGGTAGATTTAATTCATTACCATCTGCATCGATGAGTAGCATTTCTTTCTGCATAACCTGATATGCTTCGCCCACGATAATTTCACCAACCAAATCTTTATATTTTAAAAAGAGGTTGTCTTTTTCGAGATCTTTAATTTTTTGAATTAAGGTCTGTCTTGCAGTCATCACCGCTCTTCTTCCAAAATCAGCTAATTTAATTTCTTCCGCAACTTCTTCACCTATTTCAAAATCGGGCTCTATTTTAATCGCTTCGGAGTGACTTATTTTGTCATAATCCCAAATGTCTTCTGAATTATCATCAACGATTTCCCGAAATCTCCAAATTTCCAAATCACCTTTGTCAGCATTTATAATGATATCAAAGTTATCGTCAGTCTTAAATTTCTTCCTGATCATCGTCCGGAATACATCTTCCAAAATCCTAATCATTGTAGGACGATCGACATTTTTATGTCTTGCAAATTCTGCAAACGATTCAATTAATGTTGAGTGATCCATCGCTTTAAATATATATTCTAAATTTATTTTTTAATCTTAAAATCTCAGAACAACTTTGGCCTTTTCGATTTCATCAATCGATAGCTTCAAAGTCTCGCGATTCAATTCCTTTTTTATTTTAGCTGATTTTATGGAAATTTCAATTTCTTTATCAACCACATCGAGAAGTTCTCCCTGATACTTTTTATTATCTGCAGTTACAACCTCTAATTCTCTTCCAATATGTTTTCGATATTGCCTTATCAGTTTTAATGGCTTATCAACACCCGGAGACGATACTTCAATAATATATCTTCCATCTACCATGTCCTTTTCTTCCAATTCATCTGAAAGTTTTCTGCTGATCTTCGAACATTCGCCTACACCGACAGATTGATCTCCATCAATAAAAACCTGAATTTTTTGGTTACCTGGCTTCCCTTTAATATTGACTTCGACAAGAAATATTTCGCTGCTGTCAATATATTGTTCTGCCAATCTGGTGACCTCTTTGCACAAATCCATTTTTCTCAATTTCTGAACCATTAAAAAAGGGGACTTTGGTCCCCTCAGGCTCAATACAAATATCGTTGCAAAGGTAATGAAAATGAGTTTTAAAACAAAAATAATGCCCCAACCATCATATTTATCTACAGGATAGCACTCTTTTTTCACTATTTAGAAAGGTGATGTCATTTTTATTATCATAAAATATCATTTTTCTTAAATTTGCGGGATGCAAAATAAATTGAGAGTATATAATTCACTCACGAGGAAGAAAGAATTATTTGAGCCCATCAATCCTCCCTTTGTCGGGATGTATGTTTGTGGCCCTACTGTGTATAGTGATGTGCACCTTGGAAATGTGAGAACTTTTTTAAGCTTCGACATCATATACAGGTATTTGAAACATATTGGATATAAGGTTAGGTATGTTAGAAACATAACCGATGTGGGACATTTGGAAGGTGATGCGGACGAAGGTGAAGATAAAATCAGCAAAAAAGCAAGGTTGGAAAATCTCGAACCGATGGAAATTGTGCAGAGATATTCCAATGATTTTCATAGGGTCACTACCAAGTTTAATATTTTGGATCCGGATATAGAGCCTAGCGCAATAGGTCATATCCAGGAGCAAATAAAAATGATTGAAACACTTGTTGAAAAAGGTTTTGCATACGAAGCGAATGGTTCCGTTTACTTTGATGTTGCAAAATATAACGAAACGGAAAAGTACGGGATTCTTTCAGGCCGTGTAGTTGAAGATCTTATGGCGGGATCAAGAGCGCTTGAAGGTCAAGAAGAAAAACGAAATAGCGCAGATTTCGCTTTGTGGAAAAAGGCAGGCCCCGCACATATTATGCGTTGGGATTCCTCATGGAGTCCTGGCTTTCCAGGTTGGCATTTGGAATGCTCAGTCATGAGTTCAAAATATTTGGGAGAATCGTTTGATATCCATGGAGGTGGACTGGATTTGAAATTCCCACATCATGAATGTGAGATTGCTCAATCTGTGGTAGTTAACGGAAAGCAACCGGTAAAGTATTGGTTGCATACCAATATGCTGACTGTGAATGGACAGAAAATGAGCAAATCTTTAGGGAATTCATTTTTACCCGAAGAACTATTTAATGGAAGTCATCATCTTTTAAATGAGCCATACAGCCCGATGTCTGTTAGATTTTTTATGCTACAATCCCATTATTCCAGTACGCTGGATTTTTCTAATGATGCACTAAAAGCTGCGGCTAAAGGGTATAAGAAAATGATAAATGGACTTGTACTTTCAAAAAAGCTTGAATTCACCCCTGACAATTCTGTACAGGTTAATGAAAAAACAGGTGGCCAAATCAACGGAATAATTGATAATTGCTATCGGGCTTTAAATGATGATTTTAATACAGCACAAGCCATTGCCCATATTTTTAATTTATTAAAAAGGATAAACTCGATTGCAACCGGCAATTTAAAAAGTGCTGAGCTTGGAGAGGAAATTTTTAAAAAGCTGGTTCAAACTTATGTAACACTGGTGGAAGATGTTCTTGGGTTGAAAGAAGAAAAACCCAAAGACGCTGAGGGTATGTTAAATATTGTAATTGATTTATATAAACAAGCTAAAGATGCCAAAGAGTATGATAAAGTAGATGCGATCCGGGCAAAGCTGAAAAGTCATGGAATAGTTTTGAAAGATACTAAAGAATCTGTTGAATGGGCCTACGAGGAGCAATGATAAAACAATTAATTTTTATTCTTTTTATTTCAGCAGGTATATTTTTCGGATGCGAAAGCAGTAAAAATCCGGTAGATCAATCTGCCGGCCGGAATTCGAAAAAAGCTATAACTGTACCTTCGTTTAATAGCGATTCTGCATATTATTTCATACAAAAACAGGTCGATTTTGGACCAAGGGTTCCAAACACAGATGCGCATATAGTTTGTGGTGAATACCTGGTAAACCAACTTAAATCCTATAATGCAATTGTCACAGTACAAAAATTTAGCGAGCAGGCATATAATGGCACCATGCTACATTTTAAAAACATAATTGCCACATACAATCCAAAAGCCCGTAAACGTGTACTGTTGGCTGCTCACTGGGATACCAGGCCTTACGCAGACAAGGATGTTGAAGGAAGGTATGAGCCCATCGATGGTGCGAATGACGGAGGAAGTGGAGTTGGTGTATTGCTGGAAATCGCCAGGATATTGAGTAAAAATGAAAAACCCAATGCCGGAATTGATATTATTTTATTCGATGGGGAAGATTATGGAGAGCATGAAGATGTGGAAAATACCCCTCTTAAAAATAACCTCGTCAAAATCTGGTGGTGTCTCGGGTCTCAGTATTGGTCGAAAAATCCTCATATCCCAAAATACTCTGCCTATTATGGAATTCTGCTGGATATGGTTGGCGCGAGCAATGCCAGGTTTTTCAAAGAAGGAGGGTCCATGCAATTTGCACCAAAGGTAGCGCAAAAGGTATGGGCAACTGCCAGAAGTCTTGGATATTCCAACTATTTCATCAATACCAATAGTCCCGGCATCATGGATGATCATATATTTGTGAATAGAGACGCTAAAATCCCCATGATCGATATTGTTGAATACGATCCGGATTCGCCCACCTATTATTTTGGAGATTATCATCATACCAGGAAAGACAATATGAGTATCATTGATAAACAAACACTGCAAGCTGTCGGTGAGACTGTGCTTTATACAATTTATTATGAATAGGCATTGTTGTTTTTCATAGTTTATTTCCTTTACTTAAACTCTTTTCTTTATAAACTTTCAAGTTTGAACTATGGCCAAACCAGATAAAAAGTTATTTCTATTGGATGCAATGGCGTTGATATTCAGAGCGCATTTTGCTTTTAGCAAAAATCCAAGAATAAACTCCAAAGGATTGAATACTGGAGTCGTATTGGGTTTTACTAATTCATTGATTGAAATAATTAATAAAGAAAAACCAACCCACATCGGTGTAGCTTTTGATATGCCCGGTCCTACCTTTCGTCATAAAATGTATAAAGAATATAAAGCGCATCGAGAAGAAGCGCCGGAAGATATCAAAATAGGAATTCCAATTGTAAAAGATTTGGTGAAATGTTTCAATATTCCAGTGATTGAGAAAAGCGGATTTGAAGCTGATGACATCATTGGAACGCTGGCGAAAAAAGCATCAAAAAATGGATTTGAAGTTTTTATGATGACGCCGGATAAGGATTATGCACAGCTGGTTGAGGAGCATGTATATCTTTATAAACCGGCCTACATGGGAAATGCAGTAGATATTCTGGGAATAGATGAGGTGTTGAAAAAATTTGATATTGCCAGGGTGGATCAGGTGCGGGACTTTCTTGGATTGCAGGGAGATGCATCGGATAACATACCCGGAATTCCGGGGATAGGAGCCAAGACAGCTGTAAAACTGCTTAAGGAATTCGGAAGTGTTGAAAATCTGGTTGCCAATTCAGATAAGTTAAAAGGCAAGCAAAAGGAAAATGTTGAGAATTTTGGTGAACAAGGGATTTTATCGAAGGAGCTTGCAACGATAGTTTTGGATGTTCCAGTTGAATTTGACGAGAAGTCTCTGGAATACAATGGATTTGATGAGGAAAAATTAAAAACCCTATTTGAAGAGTTAGAATTCAGAACTCTTGCGAAGCGTGTTTTTGGAGCTTCAACTTCCGGTATCGTGAAACCTGAAAATTCTCAATTATCCATGTTTGGAAGTGCGACTGCTGATGAAGTGAAAGAGGAGGAAGTAGAAACGGAAGAAATTGAGAAAAAAAATCTTTATAATACCATACATGATTATCATTTGATTGATACCCCTGATTTGATAAAAAGTCTGGTTTCCTACCTCGAAATTCAGGAAGAATTCTGCTTTGATACAGAAACTACCAGTGTAGATGCCCGAGATGCTGAATTAGTTGGTATATCTTTTTCTTATGTGCCTGGAGAGGCATACTATATTCCCATACCGGAAGATCATGACAAGGCCATGGAAATTGCAGGCTATTTTAGACCTGTATTTGAAAATGAGTCCATTGGAAAAATAGGTCAAAATATCAAGTACGATATGATGGTGCTTAAAAATTATGATATCGAAGTTAAAGGAAAGCTATTTGATACCATGTTGGCGCATTATCTGTTTGATCCGGACACAAGGCACAACATGGATATTTTGGCAGAAACTTTTCTAAATTATTCACCTGTTTCCATCCAGACCTTGATAGGAAAAAAGGGAGCCAAGCAGGGAACTATGCGAGATGTAGCAGTGGAAAAAGTAGTGGAATATGCCGGAGAAGATGCAGACATCACCCTTCAACTGAAACATAAGTTTGAAAAAATGGTCGAGGAAAAAGGCATTGGAAAATTGCTGTTCGACGTGGAGACACCCTTGGTTAAGGTACTTGCCGACATGGAATTTGAAGGGGTAACCGTCGATGAAACTACCTTAAAAAATCTGTCTGAAGAACTGGCGATTTCAAGCGCAGCCATTGAAAAAGAAATTTATAACATCGCCGAGGTGAAATTCAATATTGCTTCACCAAAACAATTGGGCGCGGTGCTTTTTGAAAAGTTGAGGATTGTCGATAAACCAAAAAAAACAAAGACCGGGCAATATGCCACCGGCGAGGAGATTTTGGCAGGCTTAGCAAATGAGCATCCCATTGCCTCAAAGATTCTGGATTTCCGTGAACTTCAGAAACTCAAGTCCACATACGTAGATGCGTTGCCGGCATTGATCAGTAAAAAAGATGGCAGAATCCATACCTCCTACAACCAGGCTGTTGCAGCTACTGGCCGCTTGAGCAGTACCAATCCTAATTTGCAAAATATTCCGATCCGAACCACAAAAGGCCGCGAGATCAGGAAAGCTTTTATTCCCAGAGATGATGATCATATTTTGATGGCAGCTGATTATTCGCAAATAGAATTACGGATCATGGCAGCCTTTGCTAAGGATGAAAGCATGATCGATGCATTTAAAAATAACCGGGATATCCATACGACAACTGCTGCGAAAATATTCAAAATTTCTCTGGAAGAGGTAGATGAAGACATGCGTAGAAAAGCTAAAACAGCAAACTTTGGAATTATTTATGGTATATCCGCTTTCGGTCTATCTCAAAGGTTGGGGATTCCCAGGAGGGATGCATCGGATATTATTGAAGCATATTTTAGTGAGTTCTCTGCCGTTAAAGCCTACATGGATAAAGTCATTAACCAGGCCAGAGAAAATGAATATGTGGAAACGATCTTAGGCAGAAAGAGATATTTACGAGACATAAATTCCAAGAATGCCACCATGCGGGGCTTTGCCGAACGCAACGCAATTAACGCTCCAATCCAGGGTAGCGCTGCAGATATGATCAAAGTTGCCATGATAAATATTCATGATTGGATGAAAAAGGAAAAGCTAAAATCAAAAATGATTCTTCAGGTACACGATGAATTAGTATTTGATGTGCACAACTCCGAAAAGGAACTCATGGCAAATAATATTCCGGAATTTATGAAGTCAGCAATAGAGCTTGAAGTACCCATGGCAGTAGGATTGGGATTTGGTCAAAATTGGTTGGAAGCGCATTAATTTAAATGTGCTACCATTATTTTATAACTTTTCATTTCAAATAGGCTATTTCCAAAATGCTATTTTCTATTGGTATTTCGCCCTGATTTCCTTCCACCTTTTCCTTTGGAATATTTAGAGCGACCTCCACCACCAATTTTCCATTCTGGCCCATCACCCAGGGCATCGGGCAATTTTACCCTTTGCACTTTGCGCTCGATCAACTTTTCGATACGATCAAACTTATACATATCATCTTCATTGACCAATGTAAGCGCCACACCTTTGGTATCAGCCCTTGCTGTCCTTCCGATACGATGCACATAATCTTCGGCGTCTCCCGGAACATCATAGTTGATCACAAAGTTAATATCTTTGATATCAATACCCCGGCTCATAACATCAGTTGCAACCAACACACGAGTTTCCTTAGATCTGAATCTCAGAAGTACTTCCTCCCGCTCATTCTGAACAAGATCAGAAGAAATACCTTCTACTTTATATGCTTTTGATTTAAGTCCTCGAACAATTTCAAATACCTTTTTCTTGGTAGAAGTAAAAACTAAAATAGAATTCACTTCCGGTTTTTTCGAAATCATGGAGTTGATTAAAGGCGTTTTCTGAGCATCGTAGGTAAGACAAACAGCTTGAAGCACCCCTTCAACAGGCTTTGATAATGCAATATTTATTTCTATCGGATCGATTAATACATTTTTAGCTAACTCCCTTATTTTATGTGGCATAGTTGCACTAAACATCAATGTTTGACGCTTCTTAGGTAAAAAGGCGATGATCTTTTGAATGTCGTCATAAAATCCCATGTCGAGCATCCGGTCGGCCTCATCCAAAATTAAATGTTCCAAATGGTCAAATTTCACATAGCCCATATTGAGATGTGAAATTAATTTTCCTGGTGTCGCCACAATAATCTCCGCTCCTTTAGTCAGCGCTTTCTTCTGAGTTTCCCAGTCCTGACCTTCCCCTCCTCCATAAACAGACAAAGAGGTAACATGGGTAAAGTAAGAAAAGCCTTCGATTTGCTGATCGATCTGGATTGCCAATTCCCTGGTAGGCACAATAATCAAGGTATTTAGCTGATCGTGTTTGTCAGTTAGTTTATGTAATATCGGCAGTAAAAATGCAGCAGTTTTCCCAGTACCTGTTTGAGCGCTTGCAATAAGATCTTTCCCGTCAATTATTTGTGGAATGGCCTGCTCCTGGATAGGAGTCGCATCATCAAACCCCATGTAAGACAACGCTTCCATCAGGTGTTCATTCAGCCTAAATTCATTAAATTTCATAATATTTTTCTACTCAGTCGCCTGATAAATTTATTTTGCGACCCACAAAGCTATGAAATGATCTTACTTATAAAATTGTTTAAATAAGAAATGTGAAACTGGGGAGTTAGGTTTTTGGTTAAGTTTCCCGGGATTTTAACCTGTAGCTTCTGGATTGTTCCCTCTAATATTCTTAATAGGAACCAGTATAAAACCCATAGGAAAGTTAATTCATTTAAAAATATTGTATAGAATGAAAGCGATTTATTTTTTTTATAAGGGCACCATTATTAATTCCTTTTGGAATACCAACACAGGTATTTTTTTCAGATACAAGCCACCAAAAACGCCAGCCTGCCGGCTACGCAGAGAGTTTAGCATCGCTAAATGAGTATTTTGGCAACCAGCCTTTGCC
>SMVB01098545.1_pt1 | contig 14222 bp, 13 predicted proteins | sample 2456461 | NCBI WGS metagenome assembly SMVB01 (sample SAMN11095934, study PRJNA526329) | marine sediment metagenome | biome: Marine sediment; feature: Surficial sediment; material: Deep marine sediment; isolation source: Hadal surficial sediment | place: Pacific Ocean | collected 2014-05 | depth... | reverse complement strand
CTCTCGGAATCGGGGTGGGGCGACACGACCGTGGAAGTATTCGCAGTCCAGGCTGCTGCTCCGGACTCGGAGAGTGGTTCGGAGGGGGAGGTGGCTGGGAAGCTGTTTGTGCCTGCCTCGTCGATTGCTCTGACGGCCGGCGGCACGCCGACGGGGGCCGCCGGACAGGTTCGGCCCGACCGAGTCGACGCGCCCGCCTGGGCAGGTCCGGTTTGGGCCATGGAGTTGACTCTTCCCCGTGAACCGGCGGCCAAGACCGCGCCCACGTATCGGCCGCTGTCGCCGTTCCCGGGTGTGGATCGTGACCTGGCGCTGCTCGTACCCTATGATGTCCCCACGTCGGCGGTGTCTCGCGAGATCCGCGATGTGGGCGGCGAGCTCCTGGAGCGGGTCACGGTCTTCGACCTTTACCGGGGAGACGGCGTGGCTGAGGGACATCGTTCGTTGGCCTTTCGTCTCCGGCTTCAAGCGCTGGATCGCACGTTGAGAGACAAGGAAGTGGACCGGATGGTCGAAAGAATCGTGAAACGTCTCAGGGAGAATCTGGGTGTCGAGCAGCGGCTATAGCAAACAAGTCGCGTCGCAAGACGTCGCACCGGACAAGGCTGTCGAGCGGCTGGAGAAAGCGGTGACCGCCGCGCTCCTGCGGGTTGAGCTGCTCGAAGGTGAGGTCGTCCGGATGAACGAGCAGGGTGAAGAGCTGGAGGGCCTGCTCGAGGGGGTGAGCTCAGGCGAGGGTGGGCCACGGGAGATGATCGCAAAGTTGCACATCCTCGAAGAGGAAAATCGCGATCTTCGAAGACGCTTGGACGAGGGGCGGGAAGGTGTGGACCGGCTCCTGTCTCAAGTCAAATTTCTGGAGGAGCACCCGTGACGGACGGCATAAGAGAGTCGGTCACCGTCAGGATCGCCGGCGAGGAGCACACGATTCGCTCTAACGCAGAGCCGGCGTACACGACGCGTTGCGCCGAGCATGTGGATCAGCGGATCCATGAAATCAAGAAACAGGTCGGGCTCCTCGAAGGCCACAAGGTGGCTATCCTCGCTGCTCTTTCCATCACGGATGAGCTCTTTCAGGCGCTGGATACACAGGAAGAGAGCGACTCCCAGATGGCCGAGCGTGTGAATGCGCTCGCGGCTCGCCTGGAGGACGTAGTTTCCAACGGCTGAGCCGGCGCTCCTTGCGTCGGCGGGAGCCCAAATTCTATTGTCACTCAGGACAACGTACGCTCACCCTTCGGATGTGTGTCTTTCGCGTCCGATTGGAGCCGATAAATGGACCCGCTGGCTTATGGACCAGCGGCGGTTGTGGCGTTGCTCTTCGGAGCCGTGGGATATCTTGGACGGGGCTTGGTCGAGCGATCACGTCAAAAAAAAGCTGTAGCAGCCGCCGCGGATGAGGCTTCCAGGATCTTGGGCCGTGCCCGGGATGAAGCCGACAATCTCCGAACGTCGCGTGTGCTCGAGGGCAAAGAGGAAGTCGTCCGGCTTCGGGAGGCCTGGGAGCAGGAAGAGTCCAAGCACCGCAAGGAAGTCGAAAAGGCCGAGGAACGTCTTGCGGAGCGCTCGAGTTCCATGGAACGCCGCTTCGACAACCTGAACGAGCGGGAGGCTGCTCAGGAGAAGCGCGCCCTGGAGTTGGAGGCGGGTAAGGAGGGACTCGCGGCCCAAACTCAGGATCTGGTGCAGGATCGGGAGCGGATTCGCGGAAAGCTCGAGTCGCTTTCTGGGATGTCCCAGCCCGAGGCCAAGAAAGAGCTGCTGGCGGATCTGGAGGACGAGGCCCGGGCCGAAGCGGCCAATATGCTTCGCGAAGTCAAGGAAGAAGCCCAGCGCACGGCCGACCACGAGGGCAAGAAGATTGTCGGGTTGGCCATTCAGCGCATGGCGTCCGAGCAGACCGCCGAGATGACCGTTTCGGTCGTGCAGCTTCCTTCCGACGAAATGAAGGGCCGCATCATCGGCCGCGAGGGTCGGAACATCCGGGCCTTCGAACAGGCCACCGGGATCGACGTCATCATCGACGACACACCCGAGGCCGTGGTCCTCTCCGGTTTCAACCCTGTGCGCCGAGAGGTGGCGCGCATCGCACTCGGACGGCTGATCGAGGACGGCCGCATCCATCCGGGTCGCATCGAGGAGGTGGTCGAAAAGAGCAGGTTGGAGGTCGAGGAGTCCATGGCTCAAGCGGCCGAGGAGGTTCTGTACGAGCTCGGTATACACAACGTGCACCAAGAGATCGTCAAGACGCTCGGGCGTCTGAAATTCCGCACGTCCTACGGCCAGAATCAGCTCCAACACGCCAAGGAAGTGGCTCAGTTGGCAGGGAGTATGGCGGCGGAGATGGGTCTCGATGTACAAGGCACGAAACGAGCCGGGGTTCTGCACGATGTCGGCAAGGGACTCACACACGAGCACGAGGGCACACACGTCGAGCTCGGTTACCGCTTGTGTAAAAAGCACAACGAATCCGAGCTCGTGCTCAACGCCATCAAGGCCCACCATGACGAGGAGCCCCATTTTTTCCCCGAGACTTTTCTGGTAACGGCAGGGGACGCGATCTCGGGCTCACGTCCGGGGGCGCGGCGAGAGATGTTCGAGGGTTACGTCAAGCGCCTCGAAAAGCTCGAAGAGTTGGCGATGGAGCACCCGGGGGTCGAGCGCTGCTTTGCCATTCAGGCGGGGCGGGAAATCCGCGTGATGGTCGAGCCGGAGAAAGTGAGCGACCAGGAGATGGCTCAGATTTCCGAGGTCGTCGCCCGCCGAATCGAGGGTGAGCTCCAATACCCGGGGCAGATCAAGGTGGTGGTGATCCGCGAGACCCGCGCGGTCGATTTCGCACGTTGAATCGGTTCACTCGGTGAGTCGATCTCGCGAGGTGAGTCGCTTTGCTACAGCAAGGCGCAACTTGTAACAGGAATCTGAATGTCTGCTGAACTAATATCGGGAAAGGAGATGGCGGCCTCGATCCGCGAGGAGATCAAGGAACGGGTTGCCGGTCTCAAGGAGTCCGGCCTCACGCCCGGCCTCGCCGTGGTCCTCCTGGGTGAAGATCCGGCGAGTCAGGTCTACGTCCGATCGAAGAATAAGGCCGCGACCGAGGCCGGCATCCACTCCCGGCAGATCACGCTGTCGGAGGACACCCCCGAGGACGAGCTTCTCGGGGTCGTGGCGGGTCTCAACGCCGATCCGAAGATCCACGGTATCCTGGTCCAGCTTCCGCTTCCGGATCAGATCGACGAAGCCAAGGTCCTCTCGGCGATTGATCCCGCTAAGGATGTCGATGGTTTCCATCCGGTGAACGTGGGCCGACTCGCATCAGGCGACCCCGACGCGCTCGCGCCGTGTACACCCTCCGGTGTGGTCGAGATGCTTCAGCGCAGTGGGAACGACCCTGAGGGTAAACACGTGGTTGTGGTGGGTCGCTCCAGCATCGTCGGGCGTCCGATGGCTGCGCTTCTGCTCCGCAAGGCACCGGGAGGGAACGCGACCGTGACCGTGGCGCACAGCCGCACGCCCGACCTCGGCGCGGTTACCCGCGGGGCGGACATCTTGATCGTGGCGATCGGGCAGCCCGATCTGATCCGGGGCGACATGGTGAAACCCGGCGCCGTGGTGATCGACGTCGGTGTGAACCGGGTGGATGACGACACGAGCGAGAGGGGCTACCGCCTGACGGGGGACGTGGCCTTCGACGAGGTCAAGGAAATCGCCTCCGCGATCAGTCCCGTCCCCGGTGGCGTCGGGCCGATGACGATCGCCATGTTGCTTTCGAATACGGTTGAGGCGGCCGTCCGGTCCGCGCCGGCCGAATGATAGAACCTCGTGTCTGGACTGTCACGCAGGTCAACCGAGCGGTGCGGAGCCTGCTCGAGGACACGATCGAAAGTCTCTGGATCAGCGGCGAAGTCACCAACTGGACTCGTGCCCGGTCCGGGCACTGCTACTTCACGCTCAAGGACGAACAGGCGCAACTCCGCTGCGTGATGTTCAAGACCGAGGCTGTGACCCTTCCTGCCGATCCGGAGGAAGGTACGACCGTGAGGGCTTTCGGCGGGCTGACCCTGTACGAGGCGCGGGGAGAGTATCAGATGGTCGTGCGGCGCCTCGAGGCGGAGGACGCCGAAGGGCTCTGGCGTCAGGCGTTCGACCGCCTGCGTTCGAAGCTCGAGGCCGAGGGGCTCCTCGCCCCCGAGCGGAAGCGTCCCCTGCCGCGTTTTCCCGAGGCCGTTGGTGTGGTCACGTCGCTGGCCGGTGCGGCTCTCGCCGACATTTTGACCGTGGTGCGCCGCAGAGCTCCTTGGACGCGTGTGATCGTGCGGGGCGCGCGCGTGCAGGGCGAGGGTTCGGGCGACGAGGTGGCCGAGGCGATTCAGGCCCTCGGAGGCAGTGGCCTGGTGGATGTCTTGATCGTCGGGCGCGGTGGGGGATCGCTGGAGGACCTCTGGGCATTCAACGAAGAGGCGGTCGCTCGTGCGATCGTGGCGTGCCCCGTCCCGGTGATTTCGGCGGTTGGGCACGAGGTGGACGTGACCATCTCCGACTTGGTAGCCGACGTCCGGGCTCCCACGCCCTCCGCTGGCGCGGAAGCCGCCGTGGAGGACGGCGAGGGGTTGGCTGACGCGCTGAGCATCACCCGCACCCGCATGAGCGGGGCGCTACGAGCCATCGCCTTTCATCGCCGCGAGGCGCTCGGTGTGCGTCTGAGTCAACTCAGGCGAGCCGGCGCCGACCTGGTACGGCCACGGCGCGAGGCGGTGAGTCGGGCAGGAGATCGTATGGACTCGGCGATCCGGGGGCTGTGGACACTCAAGAGGGCCCGCCTGACCGAAGTCGCCGGCAAGATGGATGTACTTTCACCCCTTGCGACGCTTGGCCGCGGGTATGCCCTCCCTCAGGATGTGAACGGGAGGATCCTGCGAACCGTCGAAGCGTTCGAGGTAGGCGATCGGTTCTCCCTCCGTGTCTCGGACGGGTCGGTGCCGTGTGAGGTACTGGGTGGATCATGATGAGGAATCGGAGACCGTGACCAAGAAAAGTGACCCATCAGATACCGGGGGTGAAAACCGCCCTTCCCTCGAGGAGCGGCTCAAACGCCTCGAAGAGATCGTGCGATCCCTCGAGGCCGCCGACCTCGATATGGAGGGGGCCCTGACGCTGTTCGAGGAGGGCGTCGAACATGTCCGCGGAGCCGAAGCCACGCTCCGTGTCGCGGAACTCAAGGTGGAGGAGCTTCTCGGCCCAGAGGAGGATCCCGTCGTGCGGTCGTTGGAGGAAGATCCGGAGTGATCGCCGATCGCCCCACCATCGACCGTCCTGCCGTCGACCTCGAAGCGCTTCTCCGCGACGAAAGGGCGGAGGTGGAGCGGGCCCTCGAACGGGCTTGTGAGTGGCTGGGCGACGAGCTTCCCGACGAGCTGCTTCAACCGGCCCGTCACGCGGTGCTCAGCCGTGGGAAACGGCTTCGTCCCATCCTGTGTGTGGTCGCTTACCGGGCGTGTGGAGGGGGCACCGACCCCGCGGTGTACGATCTCGGGGCGGCGATCGAGTTGATCCACGCCTATTCCCTCATGCACGACGATCTCCCGTGTATGGATGACGCCGATCTTCGGAGAGGCCAGCCGACGCCGCACACGCTTTTCGGGGCGGCGGCGACCGCTCGAGCCGGGCTCGCCCTGATTCCGGCGGCCTCTCTGTGGGCTCTTCGTGCGTCGGACGCTTTGGGCGCGGACGACGAAGTTTCCCGGAGGATCGTGCGTGAGTTGAATCGGGGCGCGGGCGCGGGGGGTATGGTCGGCGGACAGGCCCTCGATCTGTTGGGTGAAGGGCAGCACCTCGACTCGAACGAGCTCGATCGTCTGCACGGCATGAAAACGGGTGCTCTGCTCACCGCTTCTCTGGTGATCGGAGGGCTCGCCGCCGGGGCATCGGAGGCATCAATCGCCGGGCTCGAGAGCTTCGGCCGTGGCATCGGACTTGCATTTCAAGTGACCGACGACATTCTGGACGCGACCGCGGTTGCGGCAGACCTGGGAAAACACCCCAGCGACGGCGTGCTCGACAAGAGCACCTACGTGTCGTTGTACGGTCTGGAGGAGGCCACCAGGAGAGCCCGGGTACTCGCCGAGGAGGCGACGGAGGCGCTTCGGGGTGCAGGAATCGACGCTCCGGCGCTGATCGCGCTCGCCTCCTACGTGGTGGAGCGAAAGAGGTAGTGAGGTAGTGGAGCGAAAGAGGTAGTGAGCTATGTTTAGGTCTGGTCACACACGCAGGTAGGAGTCGGACCGTGTCGCTATTGGACCAAATAGACGGACCCGAAGACGTCCGAGCGCTTTCTCGGGAAGAGCTGCACGAATTGGTCGTGGAGGCCCGCGAACGCCACGTGGATGTGATCTCCAAGGTCGGGGGTCACTTCGGAGCCAGCCTCGGAGTGGTCGAACTTACCGTGGCGCTCCACTACGTTTTCGAGACACCACGCGAAAAGCTCATCTGGGACACCGGTCACCAGGGTTATATCCACAAGATTCTCACGGGCCGAAACGAACGACTTCCGACGATCCGCACGAAGGACGGGTTAGCGCCGTTCCTGCGGCGTGACGAGTCGGAATACGATCAATTCGGCGCCGGCCACGCCGCCACTTCGATTTCCGCGGCGCTCGGCACGGCGATCGCCCGTGACCTGAACGGTGACGACTACAGCGTGGTGGCGATCATCGGCGACGGGGCGATGGGATGCGGCCTGGCCTTCGAGGCCCTCAACAACGCGGGACACACCGACCGGAATCTCATCGTCATCCTGAACGACAACGACCATTCGATCGCGCCCAACGTGGGGGCGATGAATAAGTATTTGACGGGCATGATGACGCATCCGGTCTACAACCGGATCCGGCAAGAGGTGAAGGACTTGCTCTCGAAGGGGCCGGGCGGTGAGAAGGGGATCATGAGGCGGGTCGTGAGCCGCACGGAAGAAAGTGTGAAGGGCCTCTTCGTCCCCGGGATGCTCTTCGAGGAGCTCGGGTTCCGCTACATCGGTCCGGTCGACGGGCACGATCTCGACTCACTGATCGAGACTCTGGGCAGGGTCCGCCGCCTCGACGGTCCGATCCTGGTCCATGTGATCACGCAGAAGGGCAAGGGCTTTTTCTTGGCCGAGCAAGACGCGTACGCGTGGCACGCCCGCCCTCCGTTCGACAAGATCAGTGGAGAAATCAAGAAAAAGGGCGGTGGCCTACCCCGGTACCAGAAGGTTTTCGGCAAGGGACTCAAGGAGCTGGGTGAGCTCGATTCCCGCATCGTCGCCTTCACCGCGGGAATGCCGGACGGAACCAGCACGGACATCTTCGGCGACGCTTTCCCGGACCGGTTTTTCGACGTGGGCATCGCGGAGGGCCACGCCGTCACCTCGGCCGCCGGAATGGCGGCCGTCGGAGGCGTTCGGCCTCTCATCTGTATCTACTCTACGTTCCTGCAGAGGGCCTTCGACAGCATCGTGCACGACGTCGCGCTCCAGGATCTACCGGTCGTTTTTTGTATGGATCGAGCTGGGCTCGCGGGCCCCGATGGGCCCACGCACCACGGTGCCTTCGACATTCCGTATATGCTGCTCGTGCCGGGTATGACTGTGACCGCCCCCAAGGACGGAGCCGAGATGATGGCGCTCGTGCGGCTGGGCATCCAACACGAATCAGGGCCGTTCTCCGTGCGCTGGCCGAGAGACGCCGTGCCCGAGGCCGTCCCTCACGTGAGCGAGATTCCCGACGTCGAGTATGGGACGTGGGAGATCCTTCGGCGAGGCTCCGACATCGTGTTCCTCGCAACCGGAACGATGGTTGGTGCCGCCTCCGAGGCAGCCGAGGTGCTGGCGTCACTCGGCTTCCAGGCGGAAGTGGTGAACTGCCGTTTCCTGAAACCGTACGATCGCGACCTCCTGAGGGATGTCGCCGAGCGACATCGGCGTGTGATCACGATCGAGGAAGGGGCGGTGATCAACGGTTTCGGGGCCTATATGTCTCGGGAGCTGTCGGCACTCGCCTCGGAGCAGGCGATCGAGGTACGGTGCCTGGGGCTCCCGGACCGGTTCATCGAGCACGGCGCGCGTGAGGTGCTCCTCCACGATCTCGGGCTCGACGCCGAAGGAATCGCCACCGAGGCCCACAGAATGCTGGGAGGCGCGGTGGCTGCGGCGGCAGAGTCGGCTTGAAGGGTAAGACCACTCCGACCGACGGTGCCGTCGCGATCGGTAATGGGGCCGGTCTGCAGCGTATCGGCGTTATGGGACGCCCGGAGCACGATCATGTGCCCGGCTGCGTCGAGCGGTTGGCCCGCTTCGCCGCCGAGAACCAGATCGACGTTTCGTTCGAGGAGCACCTCATCACATGGGCGCCTGAGGGTGCCAATCCCCTTGACCTCGATGCGGACCCGGTCGATCTCCTGATCGCGTTGGGCGGGGACGGCACGCTGCTCCGGGCGGGTCGATCCGTCGCCGGGCTGGACATCCCCGTTCTCGGCGTGAATCTCGGGCACCTCGGTTTCCTGACCGCCCTAGCGCACTCGGAGCTCGAGCAGCACCTGGGCTTGGTGTTGAAGGGTGACTACGTACTCGACCGTCGCTCCACCCTGGAAGCTCTTATCATCCATGCGGACGGTTCACACGGAGAGCCGCTTCTGGCGTGGAACGACTTCGTGATTCACAAGCGGGGGGTCGCTCGTGTCACCCGGCTCGACCTCCGGGTTCAGGAGGTTGCAGCGGCGAACGGAGGAGACGCCGCGCAGGACGGGGACGGAGCGGGTGGACCCTGGCAGGACATGGGCAGCTTCTCGGGGGATGGACTGATCGTGGCCACGCCTACGGGGTCCACCGCCTATTCACTGTCTGCGGGCGGCCCGATCGTCGTACCCTCGGTCGACTGCCTGATCGTTACGCCCATCTGCCCCCACACGTTGGCTATGCGGCCCCTTGTGATTCCAGCGACGCAACGAGTTGCCGTGAGGCCCATCGAACGGACGCAGGACCTCGTGGTCACCGCGGACGGGCAGGTCGCGCAGGAATTTGAGACCGGCGCAGAGATCCGCATCGGACGTTCCGAAATCGAGATCCCGCTGGTTCGGTTTGCCGGGCAGAATTTCTTCAGAACGCTGCAGCGCAAGCTCAACTGGGCGGCACGCCCTTCGGGTTGACCCCTACCGCCCAGCCGCCCATTGAAGCGGCGGGTGCTCCGGGTACATTGATGGCATGCTCATCGAACTTCGCATTCGAGACTATGCCGTCATCCATGATCTGACCCTCGAACTGGGGCCCGGGCTGAGCGCTCTTTCTGGAGAGACCGGGGCGGGGAAATCGATCATCGTCGGCGCTCTCTCTCTTCTGTTGGGGGAACGTGCGTCCAGTGACACGGTGCGGACCGGCGCGGAGCGCGCGATGGTCGAGGCGGTTTTCGACGTGTCGACTTACCCGAAGCTCAGAGCTCAGCTGAACGACCTGGGGATCGAACTCGAGGATGGTCTGCTGATTCTTCGGCGAGAAGTGGCGGCCGTGGGCCGGAACCGCGCCTGGATCAACGAGTCCCCGGCCACGGCCCGGACCGTGGGCGAATTGGGCCGATCGCTCGTGGACTTACATGGGCAGCACGAACACCAGACGCTCCTGAGGAAGGACACGCAGCGCCACATCTTGGACGCCTTCGGCGAAGCCGAGCAGGACGCATCAGCGGTAGAGGAGGCGTTCGGGGTGCTTTCCAAGCTGGAGGCCCAGTTGAAAGAGCTCCAGGAGCACCGCCGCGAACTCGCGAGTCGGGTCGACTTCCTCCGCTTCCAGATGCGTGAGCTCGAGGAGGCCGACGTCCAGCCCGGAGAGGAGGAGGCGCTCTCGGAAGAGAGTGGACGCCTCGAGAACTCGGAGGAACTTCTCGGTGAGACCACGAGGATCCATGCCGAACTGTACTCGGCCGAAGGTGCGGTCACCGAGAAGGTTTCCGCTTTGGCGCAGACCCTCGCCCGGCTGAAGGAGTGGGACCCGGCGCTGGACGGACTCCACGAAGAGCTCCAGGAGGCTTATCACGCTCTGGTGGAGGTCGGTCGAGATCTGAGCAATTATGTCGGTGGCCTCCGCCATGATCCCGGGCGGCTCGAGGAAGTCCGATCGCGGCTAGACCTGATTCATTCCCTCAAGCGGAAGTACGGCCCAACCTCGGAGGACGTCATCGCGTCGCGGGACCGCGTACGCGCCGAGCTGGACGAGGTCGAGGACGGGGGCTGGGACGAGGACACCCTGGCGGCCGATGTCGAACGTACACGGAGCACCCTCGCCGCCGCCGCGACCCGCTTGAGCGAAAAGAGGCGGGAGGCTGCGACGCGGCTCGAGAAGGAGGTCGAGGCGCTACTGCCCGACTTGGGCCTACCGGCCGGGACCTTCAAGGTCCAGATGGACACTCTTCCCGAGGTGAATTCCCGTGGAGCCGAGAGCATCGAATTCCTGGTCTCGGTCAACGCGGGTTTTCCTCCCACTTCACTCGCTCGAGTTGCCAGCGGCGGTGAGTTGTCGAGGGTCATGCTGACCCTGAAAGCGATTCTGGCGCAGGTCGATCAAGTTCCGACGCTGGTTTTTGACGAAATCGATGCCGGAATCGGCGGACAGGTGGCTTCGCTGGTCGCCGCCAAGCTGAAGGACGTGGCCCGGTATCATCAGGTATTCGTCGTGACCCATCTTCCCCAGGTCGCCTCTCGGGCGCGCAGTCATCTCCTCGTGGAGAAGAACGAGGGCGAGGGACTCGCCGAGACGGCCGTGAGGGGACTCACGGGCGATGCCCGTGTGCGAGAGATCGCAAGGATGCTGGGTGGCGATCCCGAATCCGCGACCTCGCAGGACCACGCCAGGGAGATGCTTGCCGCAGGCGATTAGTTGTTTCCGACGCTAACCCTGTCCCCAGAGGCCCCCATAGAAGCGAAATCCGGCCTCGAGGCGCCAAGTCTTGGGTGTCGCGCCTCCGCTCCCCGACACCGTTTGTTGAACGAGGAAGCGGGCCTCCACCCGGCCCTCGCCGTTTTGCACCGTAGAGTAGACCACCCCACCGCCGATCCCCAGCGACTTTTCTGAGGTCTCGAGTTCCAGCACCCCGGGGTCCAGCCCCACCCCGGCCTCGACCGAGCTATACCCGTCCGCCTTCTTCGTGAAGTACCTGACATCAAACGTGAGCGCGATCTCTTTCGTCAGGCTAAGCCGGGGGGATACACGAACCTGCAGGAAGTCACCCGGGTCCCAACGAACCACCTGTTGCGCTGAAACGGGGGCGAAAATCCTATCCGGAGCCGTGACCCGTCTGAGAACCAGAACGGACTGCTGCATCCCATACCGAACCTCTCCCACGAGGCCCAGCCGCCTTCCGACGCTCAAGGTTCCGAACCCGCTCAACTCGATGTCGTTCTGACCGTCTCCGCTTCCCGTGTCCAGAAAGTTGCGGGGAGAGTCGGTCCGCCCCGTGCCCAGTCTGAAAAGAACACCCGCGCCGATCTCCAAGCGGATATGGGGCTGCGGCTCGTTTGCGCCGGTCTCCAGCCCGATCCCCCACAGGCGGGCGTTGGCATGGATTTCCACGTCCCCCAGCTCCCAAGGGCTTCTCCACGTCGCCAGGGAATCGCCCTGTACTCTGAACGCGCGATTCGACACCAGGTCCAGGTAGGTAGCCTCGGTCAGCATTTCGGTAGCCAACGGGATGGTCGTCGGAAAAGCCGCCACACCGACCGCCTGATAGGCGTTCAAGAGGCTTGTGGTACGGGACTGGAGAGCGTCCCCCGTACCGGAACCCTCGAGCGGGAACACCCCATAATCCCCGTATCCACGGAGCAGGGCCTCATGGAACCCTTCACCCACGGCCAGGAGGTCCGCCGCTTGGGAGCACTCCGGACTCAACGGGTCCGCCGTGCATAACCCCGCGACTATGCCAGTAAGAGCGCTGTTGGCCGTAGAAACTTCCCCGAGAAAGTCCCCTGCCGTAGCAGGAGGCACGCCCACGTCGGCTCCGTCCGTCTGGATGGAGGTCGCGAACTCCGCCCGGCGTCGCGAGAACGGAACCATGGCTCCCACAGTGAGCCAGTCCAGAAGGCCCACGTCCAGCCGGATCGGGAGCCAGACCTCGTCCCTGGTCAAGACCGCCCGTGTTCGCCCCAGCACCACTGGCATGATCGTGGTCCCCGCGGCCGTTGCCAGGTCGGCCTCCAGATCTTCGAAGGCCGGAAACAGACGTGTGCCCACTTCCGTGTCCACGAAGTCGAACTCGAGGGGTTCGACCTCCTTGATGAGCGACCCGCCCTCCACGCGCCTGCCGAAACGCTCGTCCGCGAAATGGAAGAGTGAATTGATCTCGACCCGGAATTGGCCGACCGGGAGGAGGGGCCTGGAGAACTCCTGCCCCACCAGGCCCAGAGGCATGATCATCGAGGCGAGAACTGCGAATATCACCCTCATTCTGCGCTCGATTTCCTCCCGCTATAGGTCCCCTTCCGCCCCACCCCAGGACGGAGGTCGTGCCGCGGAACATAATGGGGAGAAGAGGCCGTGGGAACTTGACATTTCAAGGGCCCTTTCTAGGTTCCAGCGCACAATTGAGGGGTGTTTCGGAAACGTTTCGTGTAGGTTTGGGTAAGGATCCGAGACACCCTTTTTTCTTGCGGGAATAGCTCAGTTGGTAGAGCACCACCTTGCCAAGGTGGGGGTCGCCGGTTCGAGTCCGGTTTCCCGCTTTGAAAGAGGGGCGGGCCCGTCACTCGGGACGAGCAGCCCCTCTTTTCTTTGGCGCCGTAGCCAAGTGGTAAGGCAGAGGCCTGCAAAGCCTTTATTCCCCGGTTCGAATCCGGGCGGCGCCTCTTAAGATGGAGTCCCACGTGTTGCCGCCGCCCGGGTTCGAACCGTTCGGTTCGAGCCGAGCGAGAAGATGTTTACCGTGTATACGGTCTAGCCGATCTCCGCGAGACGACCGAGGATTGCCGAAGGCAACCGGAGGTCAGCCGAGGCGCCGTAGTGTGATCCGCTTTGCGGTCCGGGCCGCTCACCGCCGAGACCACCGAGGATTGCCGTAGGCAACCGGAGGTGAATCCGGGCGTGTGGAGTTGCCCCATCCTCGCGCCCCCCGCCACCTCGAGCTGGCCGAGCAGCTGCCGGAGCAAGCGAGCTTGTCTCACCCCCCCCTCGCCCCGCCCACACCCCAAGAAGCTTGCCGAAGCAGCACCTCCTTCACATCGTGGTAACAGCATACTCACCAGAGCGTTTGGGCCAAGGAGCGGCGGTAGTGGCACGTGTTCTCGTCGTCGAAGACGAACAGACGGATCGACTGATCTTGGCAGGCATCGTCGAGGGGATGGGCCACGAGGTCTATTTCGCCTCGGATGGCGAACAAGCTTTCAAGACCTACATGAAAATGAGCATCGACGTCGTCGTCACAGATCTTCTCATGCCTCACGTCGACGGGTTGGAGTTCATCGAGGAGTTGAAAACGTTGTTTCCGGAGGCGCCAGTCATTGCCGTTTCCGGTAAAGGCCCTGAACTGCTCGCTACGGCAGAGGACAAGGGTGCCTGCGCGGCGCTCACAGCAAGCCCGTCGACCCCGAGGAGCTCGTCGAGGCCATCACGAAGGCACTCCCAGATAGCTCCATCCTTCCAGTGCCCAAGTCCAAGAGCGTCGTCAGAGGCAAATACCGTCCCCTGGATGAGTTCGAATTCAAGTATAGGGGCCGAGTCCGTTGTATTCCGGCGATGGGCACGATCGCTGCGGACGAGGCTGGTGATAAGTTGGCCCGCACGACCGAGCCCCTTTGGGACATTCGGGTAGACGGAGCTTCCATCGGCCACGTTGGTGCCAACCAGCATGAGATGATGGAGACCGTCCGCGAAGCGGCTACCAAGCTCATCGACGAGCTGGAGGCGTAGCGCCCCCCTCCCTGCGCGCTTCGGTCGCCTCGGACCCGAAGCTCGACGAGCCAAATTGACTGGTTGGATCACCGAATTCCCGCACGATATCCTCATTTTTCTACAGGCTCGGGCGTTTTGACGGGGTATTCTGTGCTCGTGCAAGGAAAAATTTGCCGGGGCCGAGCTTCGGCACGTCGAAAAAACGGTGTGGTTATTGGGTTTTCTGGATGGCACGGAACTCGCGGAAGGTCCAAGCATGATCGATCATCGCCTCAAGCGAGCGAATGGACATGAATGATCGAAGGTCAGGTTTTTCAAT
>SMVB01399235.1_pt1 | contig 14224 bp, 9 predicted proteins | sample 2456461 | NCBI WGS metagenome assembly SMVB01 (sample SAMN11095934, study PRJNA526329) | marine sediment metagenome | biome: Marine sediment; feature: Surficial sediment; material: Deep marine sediment; isolation source: Hadal surficial sediment | place: Pacific Ocean | collected 2014-05 | depth 0-1... | reverse complement strand
TACGACGTCCTCGCGACGATCAGCAACCGAATGATCAACGAAGTCAAGGGCGTCAACCGCGTGGTCTATGACATTTCGTCGAAGCCACCGGCGACGATTGAATGGGAATAACTCATTTGAGCGCTCCGTACGGCCCTCCGGGCCGACACTCGCTTTCGTACGACCCGCCGAATTCATCCGGCGGGTCTGAGCGGGCGTGCAAGGACAAACGTGCGGCGGTTTCTGGGTGGCACGGTTGATCCGCCGCAGGCGGACCAGCCGTGGAACGACGTCTTACTTACTCATCCTTCCAAAGATCATTCGCCCTGCGGTCGTCTGCAGGGAATTCGTGACCTCGACATCCACTTCGTTGCCGACGTCCCCTCCGGCTTCTTCGATGACGACCATTGTGCCGTCGGGGAGGTAGCCGACGCCCTGGTTGCCCGACTCGCCCTTCTTGACGATCTCGACCCTCAGCGATTCGCCCGGGATGACCTGGGGTTTGAGCGCCTTGGCCATCTCGTTGATGTTCAGCACCGGGACACCCTGGATCTCGCCGACCTTCTCCAGGTTGTGATCGGTGGTCATGATCCGCATGTTCTGCTGCGACGCGAGTTGGAGCAGCATGTGGTCCACCGAGCGACCCTGGACCTCGACGTCGTCGAGCGAGAGGTCCACGTAGGGGTTGGCCTGGAGGCGGCCGAGAATGGTCAGTCCGCGACGCCCTCGCTCTCGTTTGAGCTTGTCCGAAGAGTCCGCCAGCGTCTGCAGTTCGTCGAGGACGAACTGGGGGACCACCAGCGGCGTCGAGAGGAAGGCGCTTTGGCTCAAACTCTCGATGCGGCCGTCGATCAGGGCCGAGGTATCCAGCAGCAGCGGTCGGACACCACGCACCTGCCGGGTGAACTCGACATACGGGATGACCACGCGGAAGTCGTCCTTGGTCGTGAGCACGATCGACACGGCCAGGTAGCACAGCACGATCGCGATGATGACCTTGATCAGGCCCAGGTAAATCTCCCCTGGTGTGGGGGAATTGCCCGGGTTCGCCCGCTTGATCCCCCACGCCTCGGCCACCACGTCGATGAGCGCATTGATCGCCAAGGCACCGATGAGGCCCACGCAGATGCCCAGGTAGACGCCAACGACGGAGGTCAGCCGCTTGTTGGGCGTCCTGGCGTCGACCACGAGCACGATGACGCCCACCGCCATCGCGCCGATGAACAGCCCGACGAGTGTCGTGATCTCGAATTCATCGGGGCGTTTGGTCCGGCTTGCAACGGTCAGCAGCGACACGGTCACCAGAAGCACGAGAAACAGCAGGCGAACGACAAGCAGCAGCAACCGGTGGCTGCGACGCTGTTGCTCCGCGACGACCGACGGTGGCGTGAAGCGCGGCATCATCAGGTCCGACGGATCACTGGTTTGCGTGGTCTCATCAGGCATTCGACCGAAGTGTACCACAGCCGCGTGGGTCGCTAAGATGCGCTTCAGCCGTGGTGGTGCGGATGACGGCCGGGCCCGTTGGACGGGTGGCCCGTGAATCTGGTCAGGGCTTGATCGCAGCAGCCATAAGCGGCGTCGTCCGAGCCAGTGGTGTCCTGGCCGTCTTCCCTGCCACCACCGTGTGCGTCCGCGCGACAAGATGCGGTAGAGTTCGAGGGTGATGAAGCAAAGCAAAGCCGAACTGCAGCAGGATGTGTCGAGCGCACGCGGTTCCTACACGGTTCTCGCCCGGCGCTACCGGTCGCGGAGCTTCGACGAGCTCATCGGCCAGGAGCCGATCTCGCGGACGCTACAGAACGCGATCAAGTCGGGGCGGGCAGCGCACGCCTACCTTTTTTGCGGTACCCGCGGCGTCGGCAAGACATCGATGGCGCGCATCCTCGCGGCGGCGCTCAACGTTTCCGATGACCTGGTCCAGGCGGACGAGATCGCCGCCGCCATCTTCCGCGGTGACGACCTCGACGTCATCGAGATCGATGGGGCGTCCAACCGCGGCATCAACGAGGCTCGCGAGCTGATCGCGAGCGCGGGGTTGTCGCCCGCACGGTGTCGCTACAAGATCTACATCATCGACGAGGTGCACCAGATCACGAAGGACGCCTTCAACGCGTTGCTCAAGACGATGGAGGAGCCGCCGGCGCACGTGAAGTTCATCCTCTGCACGACCGAGCCGCAGAAGGTCCCCGCCACCATCCAGAGCCGCTGCCAGCGGTTCGACTTCCGGGCGATCTCGACGCCGAAGATAAGCGGCCAGCTCCGCAAGATTCTCGGCGACGAGGGTGTCGAGGCCGACGAGCAGGTCGTGACCCAGATCGCGCGGCTGGGTCGCGGCTCGATGCGCGACGCCCTGAGCCTGCTGGACCGTCTTCTCGCCGCCGGGGAGGGCACGCTCACGCCCCAACTGCTCCAGGAGATGCTCGGTCTGCCGGATCATGCCCTCGCCGAGAACCTCGTGGACGCCATCGCGGACGGCGATGCGGGTCGGGCGCTCACCGCCGCCGCGGACCTGCTGGAACGTGGGACCGGTATCGAGCAGTCGCTGGAGATCCTCATCGAGTACCTGCGGAACCTGATGCTGATCGACGCCTGTGGCGAAGACAGCGAACTCGTCGAACTCTCGCCGGAGACACGCAAGACCGCGGCCCGCCAGGCGAGCCGGTTCGACGCCGCCGGCCTCGCGCACATGATCGCCGTGTGCGACGCCGTATCCAGAAGCGCAAGCGGCTCGGCCGCAGCCCGCGCGCTCTATGACGCCGCGATCGTGCGGTTGTGCATGAGCGAACGGTTTGCCGACATCACGGCGCTGCTCGAAGGCGCCGAGCCCCGGTCTGCCGGACCAAAAAAAAAAGACGTACCGGTAAGCCCCGGACAACCCTCGTCGCCGGCTAGGCCCGCCGCCAAGGTCATCACGGAGCCCCGGACCCCCCCGCGCCGGCCCACCGAGCCCGCACCCGTTCCCCCACCGGCAGACGAGGGCGAAATGCTCTGGCGGAAAACCGAGGCGATCGCGACCGATTCCGCCAATGAGCACACCCTCATCGAACACCTCGTGTACCGGTCGTTCGACGGCACGACGCTGCGGCTTGGCATCGGGTCCGGCGACGAGGGTCTCGCACGATGGATGGCGGGTCAATGCGGCACGCTGACGGACCTGGTCATGCGGGCGACGTCACGCCGCGTCGAGGTCGTCGTCGACGCGTCGTCTGTCGGGGCCGACGAGCGGGAATCGCAGCAACGCCGTGAGGCCGCGCGTGAGTTGCCCCTTGTGCGGACGGCGATGGAGATCTTTGACGCGGAGGTGATCGACGTGCACGAGCGATCGGTCACACAGGACAAGGAGAGCACCGACAATGCTGGATAACCTCAAGTCGATAGCCAGTCTGGGCGGCCTTCTCAAGGACCTGCCGAAGATCAAGCAGCGGATGGCGGCCCTCAAGGACAACCTTGGTCGGCAGACGGTGACCGGTGAGACCGGCGGGGGCGCGGTTCGCGTCACCGCCACGGGGTTGCTGCGTATCGTCTCGATCGAAGTGGACCCGGCGTTGCTTGCCGGACTGGTCGACTCCACCGATCCGCAGGACAAGGCGATGGCCCAAGACCTCATCGCCGGCGCGGTGAATATGGCGCTGCAGAAGGCGCGAGAGCTGGCCGAGAAGGAAGCGGCTGTCGTCGCCGGCGAGCTGGGGTTGCCGTTCCCGGCGGGCGGTCTTGGTGGGTTGTTGTCGTAGAAGAGAGGGGCGAAGGGGCGAAGGGAAGAGACATGGGATCTAGTCACAAGAACTTCGGGGAGGGGGCCTATCCGGAACCGGTGGAGCGGCTCATTGCCGAGTTCACGAAGCTGCCGGGTATCGGGCGCCGGAGCGCCGAGCGGATGGCGTTTCACCTGCTCAAGGCGCCGACCGACGAGGCGATGCAGTTCAGCAAGGCCGTGGCCGACGTGAAGCTGCTGGTTCGTGCATGCGGCGTCTGCCTCAACCTCACCGACGCCGACATATGCAGGATCTGTACCGACGAAGGACGGGACGCCGCGACCATCATGGTGGTCGAGCAGCCACGCGACCTCATCGGCCTGGAGCAGGCAGGGACGTACCGCGGCGTGTACCACGTGCTGATGGGGCGGCTCGATCCGCTCGGCGGGGTCGGCCCCGACGAGCTCTCGGCGGTCCAGCTGATCGACCGGATCGACGATCCGGCAAAAAACGCGCGGCAGGTCGCCGTCCGCGAGGTGATCCTCGGCCTCAACCCGAACTTCGAGGGCGACACGACCTCGCTGTACCTGGCCGAGCAGCTGTCGCAGCGCAATGTTCGCGTGACCCGGCTGGCCCGCGGACTCCCGGTCGGCTCGCAGCTCGAATTCGCCAGCACCGCCGTGCTCGCCGATGCCATCGAGGGGCGGCAGGAAATGGGCGGCCCCAAGCAGGCCGATGGTCCCGCATGATCCGCCTGACACCGGCAGCCGTTGCAGACGTCACATCCGCGATCGTGATTCGGCGTTCCTGATCCCTTTCCCGTCCCGTGCTACTAGAATAGACATGAGGCGGACCATGTACACGGACGGTGGACTGCTGTGAGATTCGATACGAGTCAGAACATGCGGATGGGCCAGCACATGAAGCTGGCGCCGCACATGATCCAGTCCATGGAGATACTGCAGATGCCGTTGCTGGCACTGCAGGAGCGTATCGACCAGGAGCTCGAGTCGAACGTCGCCCTCGAGATCGTCGAGCCGCAGGGTGAGGACGAAAGCCGGACGGACGACCGCATCGATCAGCGTCTGGACCAGCGAGAACTGGTCGTGTCGGACAATGCGACCGACGACTGGCAGCGGCTCAGTGAGTTCGAGTCGTCTCACCAGATGGACAATGAGTACTCGTCGCAGAAGTACACGCGGGCCCGCACCGGCGAACGCGACCGCAAGATGGATGCGTTGGCCAACACACCGGCGCGTGCCAAGGGGTTGACGGAGTTACTGCTCGACCAATGGTTGATCGAAGAGGTCGATCCCGAGGTCGCGGCGGTGGGGCAGTTGCTCATCTCGTACATCAACGACGACGGCCTGCTCGGCGCCGACCTCGAGACAATCCTGGAGCAACAGGCCGGTGTTCCGGGACGAGACCTCACGATCGAGCGTCTCGAGGCGGCCCTGCAGGAGATCCACGAGCGGCTCGATCCCGCCGGCATCGGCGCGCGAAGCCGCCGCGAGTGCCTCATGCTGCAGATCGACCGGTTCGAGGCCGACCCCGGTCACGACCCCGGCTTCGCCGACGTCCGCCGGCTCGTGGCCGACCACTTCGACGACCTGCTTCAGAACCGGCTGCCGAAGATCTCCGAGCAGACCGGTCTCGACATGGACCGGATCCACACGGCGCTCGGGCTCATGCGCAAGCTGAAGATCAGCCCCGGCCGGGACCTGGTCGATGTCGATGTGCCTCCGATCATCCCGGACGTGATCGTCGATCTCGACGAGGAGACCGGCGAGTACGTGGCGGCGCTCAGCGATGGCCTGATGCCGACGCTCCGGATCTCCAAGCGCTACGAGAAGATGGCCCGCGACCGCTCCGTCGACAAGGACACACGTGACTTCGTCGGCAACAACGTGCGTAACGCGCAGTGGCTCATCGAGTCGATCAACCAGCGGAAGAACACGCTGCTGCGTGTCGTCAACGTTGTACTGGCCCGCCAGCGTGATTTCCTCGACCACGGTCCGCAGCACCTCAAGCCGCTGCCGATGATCGAGGTCGCGGACCAGCTCGGCATTCACGTCGGCACGGTCAGCCGCGCCGTGTCCGACAAATGGCTGCAGACGCCACGCGGGCTCGTATCGCTGCGGAAGTGCTTTTCGGGCGGAACCGAGACCGATTCCGGCGAGAACGTCAGCTGGGAAGCCATCAAGGCGAAGCTCAAGGACATCGTGGACGCCGAGGACAAGTCCAGCCCCATGTCCGACGCCGCCCTTGCCGATGCGCTGAAGCAGATCGGTATCGACATCGCGCGTCGTACGGTCGTGAAGTACCGCCAGCAGTTGGACATTCCACCGGCCCGGCGGCGGAAGGTGTATTGAAGAAGAAGTCTTCAGTGATCAGTTGTCAATGATCAGTCTGACTGACGACGGACCACTTCTTCAGTCCATCACGCCCTTGCGGACCAGTGTCGTCGATCCCGCTGTCACGCGAAGTTCGTACGTGCCCGTGACCTCCGAGGTCACGATCAGTCGTGATCCGTCGCGTTGCAGCTGCACGCCCGTGTTCGTTTCGAGCGTCGCCTTGCCGATCCGTTCGGGTCCGAGCAGTTCGTAGACGTGACGCCTGGGCGAACGCTCGACCTGCCGCAGCAGCGGCGATGTCCAGTCGTACGGTCCCCACCGGGTCATCACGATGTGCTCGCGGCCGTCGAGGTGCGCTCTGGCGCCGATCGGGTTCGTGTCGCCTATCGCTTCCGGGTCCTCGATAGGCAGCGGCGGCATGCCGAAGTTGTCCGCACGGTACAGGGCGGACAGGCTCTGCTCGTCGGCTTCCAGTTCGACGCCCACGTCGGTCATGCGGTTGCCGATCAGGGAGACACGGCCCACCTTACGCAGCTGCACGGCAACGGCATCTCGCTCAAAGGTGTTGTCGATGATCGAATCGTTCTCGGCCGCCGTCGGGTTGGCCTTCGCCCACGGCAGCGCCGCGAGTTGCTCGTCGCGGTCCCACCACAGGTGCACGCCGCATGCGTTGTTCAGGAATTGGTTCTTGTAGATGATGTTGGCGAATCCGTGCTCGATGTTGATCCCACCGCGCTCGAGCCCGTAGGGCATGTCGCCGTTGGACTCGAAGTGGTTGCCGGCGATGAAGGTCTGCTGCGAGTAGCCGCCCCAGAGACCGCAGATGGCGGCCCCGACGACGCGGTTGGAGACGACCTTGTTCTGGAAGCTGAAGGTGATCTCGATGCCGTGCGCCGCCGCGAACGAGAAATCGTTGCCCGCGATGATGTTTCGGTTGTTGCCGCGCTGCACGTACCACGCCGGCCTGTGCGTGATGCCGGTCTGGCCCAAGGCCTCGCGGCCGGCGAAGGCGAACAGGCCGTCGCCGCAGTGGGTGGCGGAGTTGTGCGTGATGACGTTCTCGGAGCACTGCTCAAACAGGAGTATCCCGGCCGAGTCCTGGCCGCGGTTGTAGACGCCGTGGCTGTAGCCGCGGACGCGGAAGTCGAAGGCGTTGCGGGAGATCGTGTTGCCCTGGCAGCGCCACATCGCCAGGCCCCAGCCGGACCCGAACGAGCAGTCGTTGTCGTACACCTTCGTTCCGGTGCAACGGCTGAGCACGATCCCGTTCTGCGTGCCCCATGCCCGGACTCTGCGGATTACGGCATTCGCGGTCTGCTCGATATAGATCCCCGCGCCGTAGTTCTCCATCCACTCGTTCGAGTCGTTGGCGTGCGGGCGCAGCCAGTCGGCCGAGTCTTCGCGCTGCGGCGTCGAGGCGAGCCGTTGGCTGAAGTTGCCCGAGACGTCGCAGTCCTCGATGACCAGATCGAGGGCCCGCAGTGCGAAGACGCCGATGCGGTACCCCCGGATGACGGCACCCGACAGCGTCACCTTTCGGCCGGTGACCCGGATGCCGATGCCCTCGAACGTATCCGGTGCCGCACCATCCTCGGCCCCACGAAGCGGAGTGTCTTCGAACGTTACCGAGACACCATTGCCGACGATGTGAACCACGCCGTTGCCGTCGGCGTCCGTGACCGGCGCCGACGAGAACCGGATCCGGCAGGTCTCCGAGATGATGACGTTGTCGCGGTCGACGATGACCAACGGCGGAAGCTCGGGGCTGCCGAGCGCGAGCGAGGCGACCAGAATGGAGAAGCCGTCAGTCATCAGTTATCAGTGATCAGTGATCAGTGATCAATGGTCAGTCAGAAGGAAAAAGCATATCGAGGTCCGCTCTTGGTTTCTTCCCGGTTTGCCGAGTCGCGTCCGCCGCGCGTTTGTCCTTGCACGCCCGGTCAGACTCGCCGGATGAATTCGGCGAGTCGTACGAAAGCGAGTGTCGGCCCGGAGGGCCGTACGGAGCGCTCGAACAAGTCCCCGGAGGGCCGTACGGAGCGCTCAAGAAAGTCCCAGTCTATGATGGCGGACACCAATGCCCGTACCGACAACGAAACCGACGACGGCAGTTGAGCGCATCGACAGGGTCGGCGACCTGTCGCACCGCCCGCGCGTCCTGCTTGGCAAGATGGGGCTCGACGGCCATGACCGCGGCGTCAAGCTCATCGCCCGCGCGTTGCGCGACAGCGGCATCCACGTGATCTACTCCGGGCTCTGGCAGACGCCGCGGAGCCTTGCGATCTCCGCACGCGACGAGGACGCCGATTGCATCGCCTGCTCGATGATGAGCAACTCCCACCTGGTGCTCGTGCCGCGGTTGATCCAGGAATGTGCCAACGTCGGCCGCCCCGACATGATCGTGAACGTCGGCGGGATCATCCCCCAGGAGGACGTCCAGAAACTGCTCGACGGGGGCGTGAACGAGGTTCACCACACCGGCGCGAGCATGCAGGACATCGTCGACACCGTCCGTGCCGCAACCCGACCGTACACGCCGCTCGACTCCGAGCACCCCTCGGCGCGGCTTGCGCGGCATATCAGTATGGCCCACACCGGCGTGAAGTGCGACGACGCGCCCACGCGGCGACCGGCGTGCGTGGTGGGGCTGACCGGCTCACCGGGCGCCGGGAAATCGACGCTCGTCGCCGCGATGGCCGCCGAATCCGTGCGCCGCGGGGAGCGCCTCGCCGTGGTGGCCTTCGACCCGATGAGCCCGATCACGAGCGGTGCGCTGCTGGGCGACCGCTTGCGCGTCGACTTCAACGCGGTCGACGAAAACGTGTTCTACCGGAGCCTGGCGATCGTCGGCGAGGACTATGCGTCGCTGCCGGCGATCATCGAACTGATCGGTGGGGCGGGTTTCGACAAGCTCATCGTGGAAACCGTCGGCGCCGGCCAGAACGATGTCGCCATCCGCGAGTATGTCGATCGGACCGCGGTCGTCGTCGTGCCGGGCATGGGCGACGCGGTCCAGATGGACAAGGCCGGGATCCTGGAGATCGCGGACCTGTTCGTCGTCAACAAGGCCGACTTCGCCGGCGAGAACAAGCTCGTGCGCGAGTTGCGCGACATCGCCGGCGAGCGCGAGATCTTCGAGACGATCGCGACCCAGGGCAAGGGCATCGTCGAACTGCTCGACGGACTACTCGTTTAAGCGCTCCGGGGACTTGTTTGAGCGCTCCGTACGGCCCTCCGGGCCGACACTCGCTTTCGTACGACCCGCTGAATTCATTCAGCGGGTCTGGGCCGACGTGCAAGGACAAACGCGCGGCGGGCGGGTGGCACGGTTGACGTCGCGAAGCGGCGTCGGCCGTGGAGCGACGTCCAACCACGGCAGAGCTCGGACGAGCTCTACCGTGCCACCCATCGCGTCAGGTCCGGCCCGACGTGCAAGGACAAACGCGCGGCCATGCTGTCCTCGTGGCAGGGGCGGCTTGCCCGCCCCTGTAATCGTGCATTGACTCACGAAGCACTGGGGCAGACAAGCTGTCCTTGGCACGCGGTTCATCCAGCGAGTCTGACCGTCCTACCTTCGGCGCCTGCCACGCGCGCCGAAGGCGAAGGCGATTGCGAGCAGTGCGGTCGAGCCCGGTGTCGGGACTTCCCCGACGACCTTGAACAGCCAGTCCGACGAGTAGATGTGAGTGCCGGCCGTGCCGTGGTCGAGCCAGCCCCACCCGGAGATTCCGGCGTAACCGCGGTGGCCCAGGTCGTCGTTCTCGTTGCCGAGCCGGAACGAATAGCCCTCGCTGTTGGCGCGATCGAACAGGTCGATCGCCGCGCCCATGTAGTTGATCATGCCGGTGTTCGGGAAGTTCGGTGTCGTGACGATATAGTCGTCGTCGCCGTCGACCGGGTGGGCCAGCGTGTACACGAAGTCGATGTCCACGAGACTGGTAAAGGCCGGGACGTACGCATTGTCCTGGACCAGCCCGCCGGAGGCCGTACCGTAGATACGCAGCTCGTACTCGTCGGTGCTCATCTCGGTGATGTCGATCCGCATCTCGGTGCCGGGGGCGTCGAAGCTGAACGTGAAGATGTCGTGGCCGGGCGTGACGTCGACCAGTTCGTCAAGACGCAGCCCGTAGCTCGGCGGACCCGCGTTGCCGTCGGGGTGGTCGCCCAGGACGTACGTGCCGGGTCGCAGGACAAGCCCGCCGAAGGCGGGGCCGGCGGTCAGGAACAGCGCGAGGCCGCACGCCCCGAGAACGCGGAGCGGGCGCCATGAAGCGCTGCCACAGTGCCGTATTGTCATCGCTCTCTCTCTTCTCTTGTGCCCACAGGTCCGCGGGCGGCCTGGAGCGGGACTCTCTCTGCTCACTATCATGGGCCACGATCCCGTTTTTGCAAGTGTTTTCTGGGTGCGCGCAGCCGGATTTGCACCGTCGGGCGACCGGAATCCGGCAACCTGGCAGTTTGGGCAAGACCGGGGCCGTGGGATGCCGAACGCTGCTGGTATCCTGCGGTCATGCGCTGTCGCCTGATTGCCTTGGGGCTGTTGCTGATAACGGCCGGGCCGGCCCCGGCGGCGGAGCCGGGCTACTACAGCCAGCCGACATTGCACGGCGACCGCGTCGTCTTCGTCAGCGAAGGCGACCTGTGGGCGGCGACCCTGCACGCGGGGGCCGATGATCAGATTGGTCGGGATGATCGGGATGATCGGGTCGATCCAATGCAGCCGATCATCGCCTGGCGGCTGACCTCCGGTGACGGCAACGAGTCGCGACCGCAGCTGAGCCCCGACGGCCGGTGGGTGGTGTTCACCGGTGACTACGACGGCAACGCCGATGTCTACGTCATGCCGTCCGACGGCGGCCCGCCGAAGCGTCTGACCTACCACCCCGCGTCCGACACGGCGCTGGCGTGGACGCCGGACGGGCGGTGGGTGCTGTTCCGGTCGGCGCGCACCAACCCGATGGGCCGGACGGAGCTGTGGCGGGTCGCGATCGCCGGCGGTATGCCGCAGCCGTACGATTTCGGCGAGTGCTCGATGGTCGCGTTGAGTTCGACCGGCCGTCGCCTCGCATTCACCCGCTGGTCGAACGAGCACTGGACGTGGAAGCGGTACCGCGGCGGAACGGCGCCGGAGATCTGGGTCGGCGACCTCACGGCATCGACGTTCAAGAAAATCACCGACGACCCGGCCAGCGACCTGTTCCCGATGTGGCTGCTGGGCCGCGTGTACTTTCTCTCTGATCGCACCGGGACCGCCAACCTGTTCTCGGTTTCGCCGGCGGGTTCAGGACTGAGACAGCACACCGTCTTTGCGCCGGACCCCGCGAACCCGGTCGCGCTCGACGGCTACGACGTCGCATGGCCCAGCGCCGATGCCCGGCGTCGTGGATCACGGATCGTGTTCTGCCAGGCCGGCGGGCTGTCGGTGTTCGATCTCTCCAACGACACCGTCACTCGCTTCGACGTGCGGCTGGCGAGCGATCGCGTGGCGGCGCGCCGTCGGTTCGCCGACGCGATGGAAGCGGCGACCGAGTACGCGCTGTCGCCCGACGGCTCGCGTCTGGTCCTGGGCGCGCGTGGCGAAGTGCTCATCATCCCGGTTGAGCCGGGGGCGCCGCTTCAGCTCACGCACACCTCGTCCGCGCGCGAGTGGGGCATCGGATTCCTCGGTGACGACCGGCTGTTGATGATCACCGACGCGACCGGCGAACAGCAGGTCGCGGTCGCTCCCGCCGACGGGTCCGAGATGCCGTCGTTGATCACCGAGGATCGCGAGGCGTGGCTTTTTGCGCCGGTGGGCTCACCCGACGGCAAGTGGATCGCCTTCGGCGACAAGACGCAGCGGCTGCACGTGCTCTCCATGGAGACGTTGCAGCGCCGGCTGGTCGACATTTCCGAGGCCTGGGAGATCACCGATTACCGTTTCTCGCCGGATAGCCGGTGGCTCGCGTGGGTCAAGCCGATGCCCAACGGCTACGGGATGATCTACATCCACGCGCTGCGCACCGACCGGTCGTTCGCCGTCAGCGACGGCCGCCACGACGACCGCGAGCCGCGCTGGGACCCCGCGGGCCGCTACCTCTATTTCCTGTCGCGGCGGCACCTGGACCCGGTGCTCGGCGAACTCGACTTCGAGCACGTTTACCTCAAGACGACCGAGGTCTACGTCGTACCGCTGGCCGAAGCGACGCCGCCGCCGGACCCGCGGACGGCCCGCGCCGCGGGCTTTGACCTGGAGGCGTGGGCGAAGCCGCCGGATGACCAGGACGACCCGGACGCGGAGGCCGTGGAGGTCGTGGCGATGCTCGTGGACACCGCGGGCCTGGCGACGCGGCACTACAGGGTCGCGCTCGAGCCCGACAACTACGCGCAGCTCGAGGCCGGTTGGGGTTCGCTGACCGTCATGATCGAGCCGGTCATGGGCCTCCTCGAAGCCGAATGGCCCCCCCCGCCGCCGGTTGCCGAGGGCAAGGCGACGCTGTGGCATTACGACCTCCTGGAGCAGGAGACCGAGGAACTCGCCGCGAACCTGTCGGGGTACGCGGTGAGCCGCGATCGCACGACGGTGGCATGGCCGGCCGGCAACGGCTTCAAGGTCAAGAAAATCCTGCCGCCGGCGGACCCGCAACAGCTCGACCTCTCGGCGCTGCGGGTTCGAATCGACGCCCGGCAGGAGTGGCGTCACATCTTCGACGAGGCGTGGCGGCTGCAACGCGATTTCTACTGGGCGCCGAACCACGCCGGCGTGGACTGGGCGGCGATGAAGACGAAGTACGCGGCGCTGTTGGGGCGGGTCGGCACGCGGGTGGAACTCAATCGGCTGATCGGCGAGATGATCGGCGAGTTGGGGACCAGCCACACCTATATCTGGGGCGGCGACGTCCACGACCGCGCCGACACCGTTTCCGTGGGGTTGCTTGGCGCCGATATCACGTTCGACGGGCAGGTGTTCCGCGTCACGCGGATCCTGCCGAGGATGTCGTGGGACGACAACCTCGCCGGCCCGCTGGCCGCGGCGCACCTCGACGTCAGTGTCGGCGACGCGATCACCGCGATCAACGGCGTGACGCTGGGGCCGGGCTCGAACCTCTACGACCTGCTCCAGGACCAGGCCGGCAAGATCGTCCGCGTCACGATCGGCGACGGGCCGCGGAACACGCGCACGATCGAGGTCCGGGCGTTGTCGTCGGAGCAGCCGTTGCGGTACGCCGCGTGGGTCGAAGCCAACGAGCGATACGTGGGCGAACGGTCCGACGGCCTGCTCGGCTACCTGCACATTCCCAACATGGGCGGGGACGGCCTGGCGGCGTTCAGCCGGGCCTTCTACCCGCAGATCGAGAAGAAGGGGCTCGTCATCGACGTGCGCGACAACGGTGGCGGGTTCGTGAGCCAGATGATTGTCGAGCGGCTCAACCGCAAGGCGTGGGCGTTCATGAAACCACGTCACGGCAGCACCGAGCGTTACCCGCGCAAGTCGCTGTACGGTCACATGGTCGTGCTCATCGACCAGTTCGCCGGCTCCGACGGCGACATCTTCCCCGAATCGTTCCGGATCAACGAGATGGGACTGCTGGTCGGCACGCGAACCTGGGGCGGTGTGGTCGGCATCCGCGCAGACAAACCGTTCATCGACATGGGTCTCTCGACGCAACCGGAGTTCGCGTGGTGGGAGCCGAAACGCGGCTGGTCGCTCGAGAACAACGGCGTGACGCCGGACATCGAGGTGGTCATCCGCCCCGAGGATCGCGTTGCAGGCAGAGACCCGCAACTGGCCAAGGCGGTCGAGGTGCTGCTGGACAAGCTGCGCGAGGATCCGAAGGAGCTGCCCCCCGCGCCGCCGTGGCCGGAGTAGTTGGAGCGCTCGTACGACTCGCCGGGTTCGGGTGGCACGGTAGAGCTCGCGCAGCGAACTCGGCCGTGGTGCGACGTCCGAAGACACGGCCGAGCTTCGCTCAACCGTGCCACCCGAGCGCCGCGTGGGCGGACGTGCAAGGACAGACGCACTGTGAATCTGGGTGGCACGGTTGAGTTCGCGCAGCGAACTCGGCCGTGGTGCGACGTCCGAAGACACGGCCGACGTCGCTTCGCGACGACAACCGTGCCACCCGAGCGCCGCGTGGGCGGACGTGCAAGGACGAATGCGCGGTTGCACTGCCTACTGGAACGGACCGCGTTCCTTGATCTCGAAATCGTAGAGCG
>SMVB01022822.1_pt1 | contig 14236 bp, 9 predicted proteins | sample 2456461 | NCBI WGS metagenome assembly SMVB01 (sample SAMN11095934, study PRJNA526329) | marine sediment metagenome | biome: Marine sediment; feature: Surficial sediment; material: Deep marine sediment; isolation source: Hadal surficial sediment | place: Pacific Ocean | collected 2014-05 | depth 0-1... | reverse complement strand
CCCGGAATTCCTGGTGGAACTCTTCAAGATTGAAGTGCCGGAAGTGGGCCAGGGACTGATCGATATTCTCGGCGCTGCACGCGACCCGGGTCTGCGCGCCAAAATTGCCGTGCGCAGTAACGACAGTCGTATCGATGCAGTTGGTGCCTGCGTCGGCATGCGCGGGTCTCGCGTGCAGGCCGTGTCCAACGAGCTGGCCGGCGAACGAGTCGACATCATCCTTTGGGACGATAACTCAGCGCAGTTTGTTATCAACGCCATGTCTCCGGCCGAGGTTGTGTCAATCGTCGTTGATGAAGATGCACGCAGCATGGATATCGCCGTTGAAGAAGACAAGCTGTCGCAGGCGATCGGCCGCGGCGGGCAGAATATCCGTCTTGCAAGTGAGCTCTCCGGATGGGAGCTCAACGTAATGACGGCTGCGGATGCCGAGCAGAAAAGCGAAGCTGAAATGAAGGAGCTGATTGAGTTATTCGCCAAGCAACTCGATGTCGATGAGGAAGTTGGCCTGATTCTCGTACAGGAAGGATTCTCGACAATCGAAGAGGTTGCCTATGTGCCGGCGTCGGAGCTTGTTGAAATCGAAGAATTCGATGAGGACATTGTGAGCGAACTTCGCAATCGTGCGCGTGATGTCTTGCTTACACAGGCAATTATTGTGGAAGAGAAGATCGACGAAACAGAGCCTGCGGAAGACCTGCTGAACCTCGACGGCATGGAAAAATCATTGGCTTTCCTGCTGGCCAGCAAGGGTGTTGTAACACGCGAAGATCTCGCTGAATTGGCGACCGACGATTTACTCGATATTCATGAAATGGATCAGGAAGAGGCAGGTGCTTTGATTATGAAAGCGCGGGCACACTGGTTTGAAGAGGAGCAACAGGCGTAAGCGCTGTTGATCCGGAGTTAAAGCATGGCTGATGTGACAGTTGAACAATTTGCTGAGGTGCTGAAGGTACCGGTCGATAAGTTGCTAGAGCAGCTTGATGAGGCTGGCATCAAGGTCAGTGGCTTCGGCGACACCATTACGGACGATGCGAAGCTGGAATTGTTATCGTTTTTACGACGCGCGCATGGGCAGGATGAATCCCCATCCGCGGTTGCGACGCCGCGTAAGATTACGCTGAAGCGCAAGTCGCAATCCGAATTGAGGATGTCTGGATCACAGGGTCGCTCGCGAACAGTAAGTGTCGAAGTGCGGCGCAAGCGCACCTACATCAAGCGCGATGTTCTGGAAGAACAGGTACAAAAAGAGCAAGAAGAACTTGATCAGATTCGGATTGCAGAAGAAGAACGCGTAGAAGCTGAGCAGCAAGCGGCGGCCGCAGCAATTGCAGAACAAGAAAAGGCAGTCCGTGATGCAGAGGAAGCGCGCGAGAAAGAAGAAAAAGAGCGTCTCAATGCAGAGGAAGATGCACGTGCAGCCGAAGAGCAAGTAGCGAAAGCCGAAGCGGACGAAAAGCTACGCCTCGAAAAGGCCGAACTGGATGCCAGGAGCCGTCGTGGGAAAGAAAAGACCAAGGCCGCGCCGAAGCATGCGGTGACGAAATACGGCCGCAAGGAGTTGCACGTTGCAGGCGACAAGGCGGGTCGCCGCAGACGCAAGACACCGATGCGTCGGCGAGCGGTCGCAGTCAGTGGCGACGGGCAGCACGGTTTCGAGAAACCAACGGCGCCCGTCGTACACGAGGTGGAGATTCCGGAGAATATTTCCGTTGCTGAGCTGGCGCAGAAAATGGCGATTAAGGGCAATGAAGTCGTCAAAGTGCTCTTCAATATGGGCGCAATGGTCACGATAAACCAGGTGATCGATCAGGATACAGCGACGCTTGTGGTCGAGGAGCTTGGTCACACGGCGAAGCCAATTACAGAAGCCGCGGTCGACGAGCAGTTGTTGGCCGAAGAGAAGATTATCGAGGGCGATGCAACTGCACGTCCGCCGGTCGTCACGATCATGGGCCATGTTGATCACGGCAAGACCTCTTTGCTCGATTACATTCGCAAGACCAAAGTCGTCGATGGCGAGGCAGGCGGCATTACGCAGCATATAGGCGCGTACTCGGTTGATACTGAAAAGGGTCGCATTACGTTCCTCGACACGCCGGGCCACGCGGCCTTTACGGCAATGCGCGCGCGCGGTGCGCAGGCAACCGATATTGTTGTTCTGGTCGTTGCGGCCGATGACGGCGTCATGCCACAAACTATTGAGGCAATACAGCATGCCAAAGCGGCCGAAGTGCCGCTCGTTGTTGCGATCAACAAGATCGATCGTGAAAATGCTGACCCGGAGCGCGTGAGAAACGAATTGTCGCAGCACGAAGTTATTCCGGAGGAGTGGGGCGGTGAGCACCTGTTCGTCAACGTATCCGCTCAAACGGGCGAGGGCGTTGACTCTTTGCTCGATACAATCCTGTTGCAATCTGAAGTCATGGACCTGAAGGCCGTCGAAGACGCACCTGCGCAGGGTATCGTCATTGAGGCGAGCCTTGAGAAAGGACGCGGCGCAATGGCAACCTTGCTGGTGCAATCGGGCACACTGAAGCAAGGCGATATGATCATCGCCGGAGAAGAATACGGTCGTATTCGGAATATGTACGATGAAACGCAACAGTCGATCAAGTCGGCGGGCCCCTCGACTCCGGCCGTCATTATCGGTTTGTCCAAAACGCCGAGTGCCGGGGACGACTTCCTGGTCGTGCGGAATGAGCGCAAGGCCCGCGAGGTTGCGGAGTTCCGCCAAACCAAGTCACGTGATATGAAACTCGCACAACAGCAGGCATCCAAACTGGAGGACATGTTCAGCCAGATGAAGGATGGCGGAGCGCAAACGATTTCGGTCATCATCAAGTCGGATGTGCATGGCAGTGCTGAGGCATTGCGCGACTCACTGATGAAGCTGTCTACGGATGAAGTGAAAGTGAAGATTCTCGGGTCGGGCGTCGGCGGTATTACCGAAACAGATGCGACGCTCGCGGCGGCGTCGAATGCATCGATCATCGGCTTTAATGTTCGCGCAGATGCTGCGGCACGCGCTTCGATCAAGGAGTCCGGGGTCGATGTGCGCTACTACAGCATTATTTACGAGGCAATCGATGATGTGAAGGCGGCCCTGAGCGGTCTCCTCGCGCCAGAAATTCGCGAGCAGATCGTTGGCCTCGCGAAAGTGAAGGAAGTATTCCGCTCGCCCAAACTTGGCGATATTGCGGGTTCGATCGTCACCGAAGGCTTTGTGAAACGCTCTAACCCGATTCGTGTGCTGCGCGACAACGTCGTGATCTATGAAGGTGAGCTCGAGTCGTTGCGGCGATTCAAGGATGACGTCAACGAAGTGAAGTCGGGCACCGAATGCGGCATCGGCGTCAAGAATTACAATGATGTTCAGGTTGGCGACCAGATCGAGTGCTTCGAACGCATCGAAGTCGCGCGGACGCTGGACTAGGGTATAGCGAGCAATCCAATGCCACGTGAGTTTTCTCGAAATCAACGCCTGGGTAATCAGGTGCTACGTACGCTGTCCGAGTTACTGCGGTTTGAGACGAAAGATCCGCGCTTGCAGAATGTGTCGCTTACGGCAGTGGAGCTGACTCGGGATCTGAGCGTGGCGCGAGTCTATTTCAGCCTGATGGACCCCAACGATGACCCGGTACTGGCGGCCGAAGGTCTCGCGGCTGCCTCCGGGTTCCTGCGACGCAAACTCGGCAGTTCGATCAAGATTCGGCATGTTCCGGAGCTGCGCTTCGCACACGACGATAGCGCCGCAGAAGCCGTCCGCATTGGCCACTTGATTGATGTTGCGATCGAATCCGACTCCGCAGTCGATTCTGACTCCGACGACGACCTCTAGGGCAATTCACAGTGACGAATAAAAGAAGTCGATTGGAAGCCATCGACGGCCTCTTGCTGCTGAACAAACCGGCGGGTTTGTCCTCGAATCAGGCCTTGCAACGCGTCAAACGCTTGTTGAATGCGAAGAAAGGGGGACACACGGGCAGTCTCGATCCGGCGGCGACGGGCATGTTGCCGCTGTGTTTCGGAGAGGCTACCAAGGTGTGTGCGTTTCTCCTGAACGCGGACAAGACCTACCGCGTAACGGCGAAGCTCGGGGTCGCCACGGATACGGGCGATGCGGAGGGCAACGAAATAGCGCAACAGCCGGTTCCTGAGCTGAGTCGGGATGACTGGGACGCAATTTTGCAGGGATTCATGGGTGAGTCGATGCAGATACCGCCCATGTATTCGGCGCTAAAGAAAGACGGTAAACGTTTATACGAGCTCGCCAGGAAAGGTGAGATCGTGGAGCGTGCGCCGCGGCAGATTCGCGTCGATGAGATTGAATTGCTGGAATTTGCAGGCACGCGGCTGGTGTTTCGGGTGCGCTGCTCGAAAGGCACTTATATTCGCTCGATGGTCGAGGATATCGCTGCGAAGGCCGGGACTGTCGCGCATACAGCGCGCTTGCACCGGGAAGCTGTAGGTGGCTTCGAGGCGGACGCAATGATGGACCTGACAGCAGCGGAAGCGTTGGCTGATAAGGGCAGGGAAGCGCTCAGAGAGCGGCTGCTGCCCCCCGATGTCGCGTTGACGGATATGCCGGCTGTCAGTCTTGATTCGGCGGGCGTCGAGGCGTTTCGTCTGGGCAAGATTGTGGCGCTGGATGAGACGCAGGATCAAGGGCTGGCACGGGTTTACGGCCCGGCCGGCAAGCAGGAATTTTTAGGTGTGGGCGAGTTAAGCGGAGACGGGCATGTCGCTCCAAAAAGGGTGTTTATGCCGGGGTCTGAAAAGACCCCGGATAATTGATATTTAGACTGTTAATAGCTCTTTGCAGGCGCTAAAATACCGCGCTTCAAAAAAGGGCCAAATTAAAATCAGGTACACAAGGTACCGTGGAGTAATCGAGTAATGTCACTTTCAAGTGAAGCGAAAGCAAAGATCGTAGAAGACTATAGCCGTGGCGAAGCCGACACGGGTTCTCCCGAGGTTCAGGTAGCACTGCTGTCAGCACGAATTTCAGAACTTACCGGGCATTTCGGTGAGCACAAAAAGGATCACCACAGCCGTCAGGGTCTGCTCAAAATGGTCAACAAGCGACGCAAGTTGCTCGACTATCTGAAATCCAGAGATCAGGACCGTTATCGCGAGCTGATTTCCCGGCTCGGCCTGCGTCGCTAGAGCGCGCGTAATCCCGTCAATTAAATGACCCGACTGGTCCCTGAAAAGGGTACACGGCGGGTCGCTTATGCCTACATCAACTCAATCGAGTAAATATAAAGTGAATTCAACAACTAAGACTTTCCAATATGGGGAGCATCAGGTATCCCTAACGACTGGCGGGATTGCCCGTCAGGCCGACGGCGCTGTTCTCGTCAACATGGCTGAGACCATTGTTCTCGTCACCGCAGTAGGCCGCAAGCAAGCGGACCCAGGGCGCGATTTCTTCCCGCTCACGGTTAACTACCAGGAAAAGACCTACGCTGCCGGCAAGATTCCGGGCGGATTTTTCAAGCGTGAAGGACGCCCGGCCGAGAAAGAGACGCTGGTTTGTCGCCTGATCGATCGCCCGATTCGTCCGTTGTTTCCGAAAGGCTTCAAGAACGAAGTTCAGGTTATCGCGACCGTTATGTCGCTGAACCCGGAAGTGGATGCGGATATACCGGCCCTGATCGGTGCCTCTGCTGCACTGGCTATTTCGGGCATGCCGTTCGCGGGACCGATTGGCGCAGCGAAAGTAAGCTACATCGACGGCAACTATGTATTGAATCCGTCGGTATCAGCCGCCAGGGAATCCGATCTGGAACTTGTTGTCGCCGGCACCAAAGACGCAGTCCTCATGGTTGAGTCAGAGGCAAATAGCCTCTCGGAAGAAATCATGCTGGGTGCCGTCATGTTCGGCCACGAGCAAATGCAGATTGCGATTTCGACGATCAATGAATTGGCCGCAGAAGTTGGCAAGCCTGCCTGGGACTGGGTTGCACCCGCTGAGGACGAAGAACTCGCCGCTGCCGTTGCCACGCAAGCACAGGATGGCATGACCGCTGCGTACATGATCACGGACAAGCAGGAGCGTCAGGCGGCTGTAGCCGACGTGAAGGCCGCGGCTGTTGCAGAACTCGCAAGCGATGGCGACGACGCTCGCTGGTCGGCTGGCGATGTCATGAGTGCCACGTACAAGCTCGAAAAGAACACGGTTCGCCAACGCATTATAGCGGGCGAGCCGCGGATTGACGGCCGCGACAAGTCGACGGTCCGTCCGATCAATATCGACGTTGGCCTTCTGCCTCGCGCACACGGTTCAGCCGTGTTTACGCGTGGTGAGACGCAGGCGATTGTTGCGGTAACGCTGGGCACCGGTCGTGACGCGCAGATCGTTGATGCGATCACGGGTGAGTACAAAGACAACTTCATGTTGCACTACAACTTCCCTCCGTTCTGTGTCGGTGAGACCGGCTTTGTCGGTTCGCCGAAGCGTCGCGAGATCGGCCACGGCAAACTGGCGCGTCGCAGTATCGAAGCTGTTCTGCCGAGTCAGGATGACTTCGGCTACGTCATTCGCGTTGTATCCGAAATCACCGAGTCCAATGGTTCGAGTTCAATGGCCTCAGTTTGCGGCACCAGCCTCGCACTGATGGACGCAGGTGTGCCGATCAAGGCGCCGGTTGCCGGTGTTGCGATGGGCCTCATCAAGGAAGGCGACGATTTCGCCGTCCTGACCGACATCCTGGGTGACGAAGATCACCTCGGCGACATGGACTTCAAAGTTGCTGGTACTGAAGAGGGCATTACAGCCCTGCAGATGGACATCAAGATCCAGGGCATTACGCGCGAGATCATGGATCTCGCACTGGCGCAGGCTAAAGAAGCGCGTTTGCACATTCTTGCGGAGATGGCCAAGGTCATCGACAAGCCGCGTGAAGAGATGTCTGAATGGGCGCCGACGATTATTACGATCAAGATCGATCCCGAGAAGATACGCGATGTCATCGGCAAGGGCGGCTCCACGATTCGCTCCATCACCGAAGAGACCGGTGCATCCGTCGATATCGACAACGACGGCACTATCAAGATCGCATCGGTTGACGGCGCCTCGGGCAAGGAAGCACTGCGTCGCATCGAGCTGATCACGGCAGACGTCGAAGTTGGCCGCATCTACGATGGCAAGGTTGCCCGGCTGATGGACTTCGGGGCATTCGTCACGATTCTGCCGGGCAAGGACGGACTCGTTCATATCTCGCAGATCTGCAACGAGCGTGTTGAGAAAGTCAGCGATAAACTGGCCGAAGGCGATCTCGTCAAGGTTAAGGTCCTGGAAGTTGATCGCCAGGGTCGTGTTCGGCTCTCGATGAAAGAGGTCGACGGCGAATAGCTTGTAGGAGCGGCTTCAGCCGCGAAGGGGTTGGTAGGAGCGGCTTTGCCCGAAGGGCCACACCGTGAGCCGCGACACGGTCGGACCTCAAGGCCCTCCTACAGCAGCCGCGACATGGTCGGGCCTCAAGGCCCTCCTACATCCCCGGTCGGGCTGTAAACGGCTCCAAAAACCCGATGATACGATTGGGCAGATAGAAGCTCGGTTTCCACGGTGTGCCGCCGTCGATAAAACCGACGTGACCACCGTGGGTGCTGACTTCAAGCGTCACCGAGGCCGACAAGCGCTCTGCTGCAGGGATTACCTCTGACGACATGAACGGATCGTCCAGCGTGTTGATAACGAGTGTCGGTTTTTCAATCGAGTTCAGAAAATTGACCGAACTGCAGCGATCGTAGTAGTCCTGCTTGCCGTCGAAGCCGTGTAACGGAGCCGTCACAGCATCATCAAAGTCATCGAAAGTCTTGGCGGACATGGCCTTGTCCCAGTCAAATGCAGCCGTGTGCTGATCGAATTTTCGCCGCACAGCGTTCTTCATTCTCTTTATTAAGTAATACTGATAAAGCTTTGAAAAACCAGTATTTAATGCGTCAGAACATAAATTCAAATTGAGCGGCGCACACACAGCGGCCGCAGCTCTGAGCGGCGTCGTGTCGCCGGCCTCGCCGAGATATTTCAAGAGCACATTGCCGCCCAGAGAGTAGCCGACGGCGACAATCGGGCCGTATTGTTCGGACGCGTCGAGCTCGCTCAGGAAAAATCGCACATCGTCGGTCTCACCTGCGTGGTAGCGACGTGGCAGGCGATTCGTGTAGTCGCCGCAGTCTCTGAAGTGCATCACGCAGCAATGCCAGCCAAGATTGGCGGCCAGGTGCATCAGCATTCGTGCGTAGGAGGATTTCGCGGAGCCCTCGAGCCCGTGCAGGATGACAAGAATTGGCGCTGAGCGCGGCAATGATTCGGTCGGGATGACCCAGTCAACGGCTGTGGCATCGCCGTCCGGCAGCTCCAACTCCTCTCGGCGCAGTTTCGGCCGGTGCCGAAACGCCCATGGAAAGGACGGATAGATCGTTTGCAGATGACGATTTCGCAGCCACGGGGCAGGCCGAAATTCGCTCTGAATGATGCGCTTGTCGTCGCCGTTGGTCATCGCTGGCAGCGTAGCGGATTTCTGTTCACAGCCAAAGCCTTTCAGCGGTCCGGCACAGCCGTCTGTCCGCGCAGTACGTCGATACGCCAGTGTTCTTTCGCCCACGCCCATACGTCAGCCAGGGTGGCATCAACAAGCTGCTCCGGAGGGTTCTGTCCGAGTGCCCTGAGCGCCGCAACAAGTGTGGGCTTCACTTCGTGCATCGCAATGCCCTCGGCACCGGTCAGCTTACTGAGTTTGGCGCCGTCCGCGTTAACGGCGACCGGAATATGCTGATAGTCAGGCGTGTGCAGGCCCAGGCATTGCTGCATCCAGATCTGACGAGGTGTTGAATCCATCAAATCAATGCCGCGTACGATTTCTGTCACGCCCTGCAGGTGATCATCGACAGCAACAGCGAGATGGTACGCGATCAGGCCATCGCGTCGAAGAATGATGAAATCACCAGACTCGGACTCGAGCTGTTGCGATTGCGGTCCTTGCAGACCGTCTCCAAATTCGATCGGCCTGTCGTTTGTACGAATTCGCGCAGCCGTTTCAAGCGAGCTCGTGCCATTGCGGCAATATCCGGGATAGATCGTGCCCAACGGACCTCGCGGCACCTCGGCGAGGTCGCTTCTGGAGCAACCGCACTCGTAGGCGAGGCCCTCGGCGAGCAATTGCTGCAACAACTGTCGGTGCTGCGGATCTGACGTGCTCTGAAAAGTGATCGGCCCGTCCCACTCCAGGCCGTAACTATCGAGTGCGGCGACAATCATGTCGCTCGCTCCGGTCTGCTCACGGGGAGGGTCGATATCTTCGATACGCACGAGCCAGCGGCCATCATTGCGCCGTGCCTCAAGGTAGCTTGCCACTGCTGCGAGCAAAGAGCCGAAATGCAGTGGTCCGGTGGGAGAGGGGGCGAACCGCCCCACATAACCCGTTTTACCGATAGCGATCGTCCCGATCGCGGAACTGGCGTTCTGCAAGTTCGCGACGCTCCTGCGCCTCGACAGACATTGTGGCGACTGGACGCGCCTCAAGGCGTTTCAAGCCGATTTCCTCGCCGGTCTCATCGCAATAGCCGTAGGACGCATCGTCGATGCGCGAGAGTGCCGACTCGATTTTGCGAAGCAGTTTCCGCTCCCGATCACGCGTCCGCAGCTCAAGCCCGAATTCGGATTCCTGAGTTGCGCGATCGTTAGGGTCGGGGAAATTCGCCGCTTCATCCCGCATGTGATGCACCGTGCGATCGACCTCTATGATGAGTTCACCTTTCCAGGCACTCAGGATATTGCGAAAATGCCCGAGCTGCTTGTTGCTCATATATTCTTCGTCGCGCAGCGGCTTGTACGGGCTAATGCCGTGAATCGGTCCTGACAGGATATTGCGGCTCGATCGCGGGCGACGTGGCGGGGCCTTCCTGGTGACCGGCTTCTTGCGAACGGTTGCCTTTCTGGCGACATTTTTAGGCGCAGCTTTCTTCTTGCTAACGGCCTTTCTGGGCGCAGCTTTCTTCTTGCTAACGGCCTTTCTGGGCGCAGCTTTCTTCTTGCTAACGGCCTTTCTGGGCGCAGATTTCCTCTTGCTGGCGGCCTTTTTCGGCGCAGCTTTCTTCTTGCTAACGGCCTTTCTGGGTGCGGCTTTTTTCTTGCCTGGCTTTTTACTTGCCACTTTCTTTTTACTAACCTTCTTCTTGCTTATCTTTCGAGCAGCCGGCTTTTTCGCGCTGACTTTCCTGCGAGATACCTTCTTCCTGGAAGATGCTGCCTTTTTCTTGCTCACCTTGGGTTTCCTGGCCGCCGTTTTCTTAGCCACAGACTTCTTTGCTAGGGTCTTCTTGACCGCGGCTTTTTTTCGCGTTGATGAGACCTTTTTCCGCTTCTTGCTCACGGTGTTCTTTACGGGCATTTCTTACTCCAGCCGGGCCGAGAAAAGGCCGGGATTATACATTGATGGGGCCGGCATGGAAGCCCTGATTTGCCCTTATTTCGTGCCACTTCCGGGACCCCTGTCTATTTCTTGCGACAATCGTTTTATGGGCTGTTTTCTATTACACTAAGCGCCCTTCCAGGGCCCCAGGTGTAACAGCACTTCATGCGACTCAGCAAAATTAAGCTCGCCGGCTTCAAATCCTTCGTAGACCCCACCACCATTACCTTTCCGAGCAACCTGATCGGTGTCGTAGGCCCGAACGGCTGCGGTAAATCCAACGTCATTGATGCCGTCCGCTGGGTCATGGGAGAGAGCTCCGCGAGTCGCCTGCGTGGTGACTCGATCACGGACGTAATTTTTAGCGGATCGAGCGCCCGCAAGCCCGTTGGTACGGCATCCGTCGAATTATTGTTCGATAACACCGAGACCACGCTAGAGGGGCAGTACGCCAAATATGCCGAGATTTCGATTCGTCGCGAGGTGTCGCGCGACGGCATATCCAATTATTACCTGAACGGTACGCGTTGTCGGCGTAAGGACATTACCGGCATCTTCCTTGGCACGGGCTTGGGTCCTCGAAGCTACTCGATTATCGAGCAAGGCATGATTACGCGCATAATTGATGCCAAGCCCGAAGAAATGCGCGCATTTCTTGAGGAAGCCGCCGGCATTTCCAAGTACAAAGAGCGCCGCCGCGAAACATCGAACAGGATAAAACGCACCAAAGAAAACATTGATCGCCTGAAAGACGTACAAGACGAAGTGGCTAAACAGATTCGTCATCTTGATCAGCAGGCGAAGACGGCGGAGCGATACGGTCGCCACAAAGAAGACGAGCGCCGTACGACGGCAGAGCTGCTGGCTCTGCGAACGAAGGATCTCGACGACAAGGCGCAAAGCGCAAATTCAGTCTTGTCTGAGCGCAAGACGAAGCTTGAAGCAGTCATTGCAGACCAGCGTAAAATTGAAGCCGGCATTGAAGATGCTCGTCTTCAACAGACTGAACGGGCCGACGAGTTCAACGAAATTCAGGGGCGTTACTACAAGGTTGGAAGTGAAATTGCACGTCTCGAGCAATCCATTGAGCACGCGCACGAACTTCGGGAGCGTCAGGAGAAAGAGCTGCAACAAGCCGTAATTGGCGCCAAAGAAATCGTTGATCACATTGACAAGGATCAGGATGAGATCGCTCAGTTGGAGTTGACCTTGAACGAGCTGTTACCAGGGCTTGAGCAAGCGCGCCAGCAAAGCAGTGCTTCCTCGGAGTCGCTGGAAAAGGGTGACTCAGCATTGGCGGACTGGCAGCAGCAGTGGGAGTCCTGGACACAGAGATTTAACGACGTCCACCAAGAGTGCAATGTTGAGTCCATGCGGGCAGAACAGATCGAATCGCGTCTGCAGAGTTTGTCCGATAGAGCTAAAAAACTGGACGAAGCGAAGTCCGGCGCCAACCAGGATGAGCTGCAGGCCAAGTATGAAGAGCTGACCGGCCATGAGTTGCGCAAGCGACAAGCGCGGGATGAATTCGATCGGCACCTCACGGACATTAGCGACAAGATTCGCAAGCTTCGCGAACAGGATACCAAGCTCACCAAGATGGTCGACGAGCGACGCGCGCTGCTGTTGGTGGCGCAGGGAGAATACGCGTCGTTGGATGCACTGCAAAAAGCGGCCATGGGCGAAGGTGATGAAGGCGTTCAGAAATGGCTGGGCGGTGCAGGTCTTGCGGACAATACGCGCGTGGCACAAACGCTTAACGTCGCTACTGGTTGGGAAAGGGCCGTTGAAACGGTATTGGGTGATTATCTTCAGGCCGTCTGTGTGGACGATATCCAACCGATCACCGAGATTATTGGCAACCTGAAATCCGGCAACGTCACGGTCTTGCAGGGCAGTGTGGGCACGCCGATAGACAGCGATGAGAATTCACTTGCGGCGAAGGTGAGCGACGCGCCGGCGTCGATTCAGGACATTTTGTCGATGGTTCGCATAGCCGATTCCTTGAATGACGCATTGTCGATGCGCGATTTGCTGGGCGACGGTGGCTCGGTAATTACGGCTGACGGAATCTGGTTTGGCAAGAGCTGGATACGTGTGTCCAGAGACCAGGACACCAAAGCAGGCGTGCTGTCTCGCGAGCATGACATGCGACGTTTGAAGAATGACATTCGAGAGATGCAGGCCAGATTCGATAGTTCTCGAAAATTGCTAAATGACGGACGTGGACGTTTGGTACAGCTCGAAGAGCGACGCGAGGCCGTGCAGAACGACGCCGCTGTGTTGCTAAGTGAATACGCTGAGGTCAAAGTCTCGCTGGACTCAGCGCGTTATCAGATGGATCAGGCGAACGCGCGTCAGGCCGCGATCGATGCGGAATCGACTGACCTGGACAACGAGAAGATCTCGGCGGACGAGCAGCTGCGCGAGTCCAAAGCACGCTATACGCAAGCCAGTGATTCCCTGGCCGGGCTCGAGGCAGAAAAGACCAGTCTCGAAGCGCGCCGTGATGAATTACGGGCGGAATTGGAACGCGTTCGCAGTCAATCGAACGAGGATCGTCAGGCCGTTCAGAACATCACGATTCAATTTGAGAGTCGTCGGTCGAGTAAAGAATCAGCAGCGCAAAGCCTCGAACGCATGCAGTCACAACTGACCCAGTTCCGTAGTCGCGAAGAGAGTATTCGTGAGCAGCTTGCAATGAGTCAGGCGCCGATGGGTGATAACAAGCTGCGGCTTGAAGAACAGCTGGCAGCGAGCGTCAAGGTCAAGAAGGATCTGGGCAGCGCACGAACGCTCGTTGAAAATGTAGAAGAAAAGTTGCGGGAGCTGGATCAATTACGCATGCAGGCAGACCAGGTCGTGGAGTCGTCTCGAACGGAACTGAGCGCAGCGGAAATGGCCTTGCAGGAAGTACGAGTGCGGCGTGAAGGCTTTTCAGATCAGTTAGGCCAGACAAACTACGAACTCGACACGCTTATTCAGGAATTGGATGAAAGTGCGACGATCGAATCCTGGGATGAGAAGCTTGAGAAGATTCGGCGACGCATCGAGCGCCTTGGTCCGATTAATCTCGCGGCAATTGATGAATTCAAGGAGCAGTCGGAACGCAAGGCGTACCTGGATGCGCAACTTGAGGATTTGAGCGAGGCGCTGGACACACTTGAGAGCGCGATTCGCAAGATCGACAAGGAAACTCGAACGCGTTTTAGTGAAACCTTCAACAACGTCAACGCGGGCTTCCAGCGCTTGTTTCCGAAATTATTTGGCGGTGGGCACGCGTACCTTGACCTGACCGGTGATGATTTGCTGTCGGCCGGAGTCACTGTGATGGCGCGTCCTCCGGGTAAACGCAATAGCACAATTCATCTTTTGTCAGGCGGCGAGAAGGCACTGACGGCGGTCGCATTGGTGTTCGCGATTTTCGAACTCAATCCCGCGCCGTTCTGCCTGCTCGACGAGGTTGATGCGTCGCTCGACGATGCGAACGTCGCGCGCTTCTGTGAGATCGTTAAATCGATGTCGGAAAAAGTCCAGTTTGTGTTTATTACACACAACAAAGTGACTATGGAAATGGCGCGCCAGTTGATTGGCGTGACCATGCAGGAGCCCGGCGTCTCCCGTCTGGTTTCCGTCGACCTCGATGCAGCGGTGAAGATGGCAGCGAGTTAGGAGGTTTCGGGTGGACGGTCTGCGATGGTTGCTACTGTTCTTCGGCTTGGTCGTAGTCGTTGGCGTCTATTTTTACAGTCGCCGCGAGCAAAAATCGCAGCAGGAATCTGAGTCTTTTGAACGCCGGACGCCAACCTTGG
>SMVB01179735.1_pt1 | contig 14238 bp, 12 predicted proteins | sample 2456461 | NCBI WGS metagenome assembly SMVB01 (sample SAMN11095934, study PRJNA526329) | marine sediment metagenome | biome: Marine sediment; feature: Surficial sediment; material: Deep marine sediment; isolation source: Hadal surficial sediment | place: Pacific Ocean | collected 2014-05 | depth... | reverse complement strand
CGCTGGTGGTATTGATTGGTTCTGCGCCACTCGCCATCTCCGGCGCGCTGTTGTTCACCTTTTTCGGTTGGACCACCATCAACATCTATTCTCAAGTTGGTTTCATAACTTTGGTCGGCTTGATCGCAAAAAATGCGATCCTCATCGTTGAGTTTGCCAGGCAGATGCAACAAAAAGGTTTGTCGAAACTCGAAGCCATAAAAGAGTCTGCGGCCAACCGCCTGCGTCCGGTGTTGATGACGACGGGCGCTACGGTAATGGGGCACTTCCCGTTGGTGCTGGTTTCTGGTGCGGGCGCTGAAGCACGTAACAGTATCGGCATTGTTTTAGTTGCAGGGATGCTGATCGGTACGACTTTTACGTTGTTCATTCTGCCGAGTGTCTATTTGTGGCTCGCCAGCACCCATGAGACTTTACCTGAACATGGCTCTGAGCCGGACACTCCGACAGAGGGGATGGCGCAAACGACAGCCTAGAGGCGGTAGATCTTTCGCGCTGTGCCACTGAACATTGCGTCTTGTTCGGCTGCAGAATATTCACTGGCGATTTTCTTCAACGCATTCCACAACACCGCATAGCTGATGGACATACGATCTACCGGGAAATTGCTTTCGAACATGCATCGATCTGCACCGAAGCATGCAATGGTGTGATGGTAGTAGCGGGCTTGCACCTCAACAAATTCGTCGGATGTCGGCGGCAGGTCTCGGTCATGCCAACCAAAGCCGTTGTCTGGCATTGCCAGACCGCCGAGTTTTGCGACCACATTCGGACACTGGGCAATGGCCGCCATGTCCCGCTGCCAACTGCTGAAGATCGCTTCGCGTTGATCGGCGTAGACGCCTACACCCAGCGGTGTTCCAAAATGATCCAGCACCATCGACGTAGAGGGAACGGCTTTGGCAAGTGCCAGAAATGATTGGTTCTGGTGATGGTAGTGCCAGGTGTCATATGAATAACCGCGCTCACCCAGGCGCGCTACCCCGCGGCGAAATGCATCGTTGGCATATAAGCCTTCGGCAGAGCGACCTGGAATGGTCAGAGCTTCAGGGTGGGGATCGCGTGCACCGGCATGCCTGATGCCGCGGAACAATCCATTGCCTGCTGCTTCATGCGCATCGAGCACTTCATCGAGCTTGGCGTGGGCTAAATCTGCCCGGGACACGATGGCGGCTATTGTTGCCTTGGTGTCATCAGCTTGAGAAGCCTTGGCGACGGCAGCGACATAGTGAGTTTCGCCGACAGGCTGCAGATGTTCCGGACCATCGGTCAGGTAGCTGGAGCCGCACTCGAGAAATACTGTTTGCACAACATTGTGACCGGCGCTGGTATCGGCCCATAACTCATCGAGACCGTAAGTCCAGTCAGGCCGTTCCCAGAGATGGTGATGCGGATCGACGATCTCGCGATCAGCATCGATGATGTCTTCGGATACTTGTTTCAGCCAGTCGTCTTGGTCGGTCATCTGATGATCTCCGTTTTTATCAGTGTGCGCTTTAAATGCCTCAAACGTGATGTGCTTCGCTCTACTTCTGGCGTGTGGTGCAACAAGTGTGCGCACCATAGCAGGCGCAACAGGCAGGATTTGCTATAAATGGGGATTCGAACACAGGCCTTCATCTGTACATGGGATTTACAGCGCGTCATCTGCATATCTGCCTACTCAGTGGCTTGGTCTGGCTGCTGTCACCCGTATCCTGGGCACAATCCACTCCAAGCTATGAGCACTTGGCAGGGCCATTACGGGTACGTAATGTCAGCCCGGTGGTACAGCTTTATGGCCTGCCACGCATGGTGGGTGCCCGGGTGATGCGGGGCGGTACCGAATCCACCTTGAACTTTGAAGCAGCGAATAATTTCCAGAGCGACAACCGGCTCGGCACCTTTGTTTTTTTGGACGGCGAAACGTATATCACCAGTTATCGCCTGCGCGGAGGGTGGGGAAATGGTTTCGAATGGGGTGCCGAGATTCCTTATGTGGCACACACTGGTGGCGGATTGGATGGTGTTGTCGATGAATTCCACGAACTTTTTGGTCTACCTGACGGCGAGCGTTCCCTGGCACCGAGAGGGCGGCTTGATTATTTGATCCGTTCGGACACTGTGGTCTATGCAGATTTCAATGACAGTGTCCGTTCACTCGGCGATGTGCGTGGATTTCTCGGTTATCAATGGATCGATCGTGGTGGCCATGCTCTGGCGGTGCGTAGTCAGATCAAGTTTCCGACAGGTACGGTGGAAGATCTATCGGGCTCTGAAGGGCTCGACGTTTCTCTGTGGGGCGAATACCAGTACGACTTTGTGTCCAAGGTTCTGGATTTCAGCATCACTGTTGCCGGCGGTGTCAGCTATCTGGGAGAGGGTGAACTCATACCCGATAAACAGGTTACCTGGGTGGAATTCGGCCATATCGGTATTCAGATTCAGTTGCACGACCGGGTCGTGCTGCATGCGCAACTCGATGCGCACACAGATATATTGGCTACCGGTAATCCGCTGGTTGCCGACGGCGGTGTGCTTGGCACGGTGGGCGGCCGTATCGGCTTGAGCCGTCGTCTGTGGGTTGATCTTGCCATTATCGAAGACCTGGAAAATGAGGCTGCTTCGGACGTGGTCTTTCAAATTCTGTTGGGCGCCAAATTCTAGCTATTCTCACCGGTTACACTGTTGAAGATCGGTTAGCATACTGCATGATATTCGTAAGATTGATGGTTGTTGTGTTGGCCTGCGCTACGGCAGCGGGGTGTGACAGTGCCGGCACTGTCACCAGGCCAGACGAATTTGGTTTGTCTCCCGGGAAAGAGCGACCAAGTGCCTTGCCGCTTAACAACCCGTCGTTTACCAGTGGTGCAGCCGCCGCCTACATGCACCCGGATGATGCTGTTGTCGGTGTGGTTGTGCGCGGTAAGCCTCGTGCTTATCCCTGGTGGTACGTTGTGAACTATCATGTTATTAATGACACAGTGGTCGTCAGCGATCAGTCAATCCCCGGTGTTATTCCGAGCGCGACCAATGATGCCTGGTCGCAATATGAACATTATCCCCCTGCAAACGATCCGCGCGATCCATACATACCCTTGTTAGTTACATTGTGCGAGGCGTGCAGTGGTGCCAGTGCGTACATTCCGATAGTAGATACAAAACTTGATAACCCATTGATCTTTGCACAATGCCGTAGCCAGGGAAGTTCTGCAGGTAGCTACACGGCAGTGGGTGTGTACACCATTTGCGACATGCAATCACACAGCCGGTGGCATCCCTTCACCGGAGAAGCCAACAGTGGCCCGCTGGCAGGTAAGCATTTGCAGCGTATTCCGGTCAGCGTTGAAAAGTGGAGCGATTGGTTGAAGCTGTGGCCATCAACAGTAGTGGCAGTGGCAGCTCGGGAAATGCGCGTACGCACACATGCCCGTTTGCGCGGCAACTTCATGGGTGCCAAGGGCATGCACCCCACATTGCGCAAGTGGATGAATGAAAACCCGGGACTCGTCGATAGCAGGGTGCCGATAAATACGATGGTACTGGGCATCAAAAGTCACAATGAGAATAAGTCATTAGCCTATCCGCTGGCGACGCTCAAGCAGGCCGGAGGCGTCGATCAGCTTGAGTTCGAAGGCAAGCCGTATCTTTTTATTGTTGCAGGCACTTTTCGCGGTGCCGTTTTTCACCGATACAATAATGGGGTAGCCTTGGACATGGCGGTCGAATCTTCACAGCCGCTGATGCTCAGGGATCAAACCGATACGGTGTGGAACGAGCTGGGTGAAGCCATCAGCGGGCCTAATCAAGGCGATCGTCTTAAAATGGTTAACGATGCCTATCTGGCTGAATGGTCCGAGTGGATAATGGAGCATCCTGGCGCAGAAATTGTAGTAAAAGAGCAGTGAGCGAAGTGAGTGCCTTGAACCGTGCCGGTTTGAAGCCCAGGTCAGATTTGTGTCCGTTCGATTGTGTATAGATGCCCCGCCTTGAACTCGCCTGTCAGCTCGGTCGTTTCTCCACTGGACCAGACCACTTCGACTCGAGAAACCGTGGTATGACTGCCTAAGCCGAAGGTTGCTCGGGGAGCATCGAATGATATGAAGCCGCCGCTGGCTTTAATTTCCCGAATTTGATGTTTGCGACCGCCCTCACCGTAGTGAATGATTATGCGGCTGCCGATGCCCATACGATTTGCTTGATGGTCGTTCAGTTCGAAGATGATGCCGGGGTTGTTCTGGGTATTATTTGTGTAAATCCAAATAGGTCCATCGAAGGATACGGCGATAATGTCCAGGTCGGCATCATTGTCGTAGTCGATGTACGTATAACTGCTCATGGCTAGATAGTTTTCCAGACCTGCCTGACGCGTATCGTTGGAGAAATGCTTGCCTTGCTCGTTTCTAAAAAAGACGTTGGTCGCTCTTTTGGTTGAACGATAGTGTCCATTCACCACAAAAATATCCTGCCATTCGTCGTTATCGAGGTCTGCAAATTTCGCCGTCCAACTCCAGCCGGAGATATCGATGTCGAGGCTTTCGGCTAACTCGTCGTAGACGTTATTTTGGTTGAGTTTGTAAAATATATTGCGCCCCAACACTTGCCTGAGAACCTCACTGGCTTGCGCATTGGTGTATACCGGGGGTGGCTGGTGGCCGAGGTTGCAGATGTAAGCCATGGTTTCCCAGCCCTTACCGAATTGCGCGCATAGCTTCGGATTCCTGTCGAAGGTGGTAGATTTCTCCAGCAGAAAATAGGCGAGGCAGTGCCTTTTTTCTCGATCATCGCTGATATCCAGGCAGAGACGGGGATTGCGTTTCTGCCTGGCATCGAATATGGCGGTGTGCCAGGCAATTCGGACCAGACAGCGACTTTTCCAATGGTTGTCTTCATATTCATCACAGCTCGCGCTCGCCGGTCGCAGTGGCAGCATCGATGCACGATTCGTTGGGTTGGTTGAGGTAAAGCCACTAGCCTGGGTGGCGTAGATTTCAAAAACTAAATCGTTGTCGATATCGCCACTGTCGATGCTCATCGTCGAAAAAGTGGTGATGGGGAAAAATCGATCCGAGCGTTTGGTTAGCCTTAATTTCCCGCCTGGTCTGCCGAGATAGTAAAACTCGCCCATCTGGAAATCATTGCCCACCAGCAAGTCCGGGTAACCATCCTGATTGAGATCTGAGACCAGAATGCTGAGTGTTTCTCCAGGCAGCCCTTCGAGCCGTTCCACCCTGAAATGATCGGTCTCGTTCCAAAGTATGGCATTGCGCGAGCTCTCTCCAGGCAGCCTCGTCCAACGCCCGGCGGTCCAATTTCCGGCGATAATATCAATGTCACCATCGAGATCCATATCCGCAAATGCGACCGCGTTGAGAAAGGTGGAGCCCATTTTCGGTAGCACATGTCGATTTTCTGCTGGAAACGTACCTTGGTCGTTGTAGACGATGTAATTGTCATCGCGGTAACTGGAAACAAATAAATCCGGCTGGCGGTCATTGTTAAGATCTACCAGGGCGACGCTCATCGCATCCGTAGGGGCATCAGGAAACACCAGGGGTATCCGCTCGAAGCGCTCACCACGTATGTTTTTGAAGAGAAACAGACCTTGCTCCGTGCCGAAAACGATATCCACCCAGCCATCGGCGTCTATGTCTGCAGACGCTACCGGCCAGTTCCGATAGAACGGCGCCATAAACTTCCTGCTCACAGACATGTTGGATTGGGTGACTAAACCTCGCTCCTCGCCATACTGGCGGGTGAACAGTTGGTTTGCCGGGGGTGAGATTTTCTGCGTTGCGGTTTCTGTAACGTGAACTGTTGCATCGTTGGTGTGGAATAACGGAGATTGAAGCCCGCCTGCCCAGGCTTTGCCAAAAACAGAGAACTGCATGCCAAGATCGAATTCCTGAAACAGCTTCTGCTGGTTCGACTCATCCCACTTGAGGAACAGATCTACAACAACGCCAGAAAAGATACCCAATGACAAAAGTACGCCACTCAACACCAGGGCGACCTTTTTTGAAATCCCCGTCCAGATGATAAAAAACGAATACACACTGTATATACCCAGGGTATACAACAGGATCATCGCGTATAAAGGCGGTGTTCCGGCCGCCAGCAATGCGGTCACTATGGCGACATCGAATGCGATGGGCACGGGTAGGAACAATCCCACCGCAGCCAGTCCGACCACGCCAAATATCGCCAGATACCATTGCTCGCTGGTAAACATGTCGGCCATTTCCTGCCATGGCAGCAAGGTAATCGCCACGGCTCCCATTAACCCGGCGAGAAACATGAGCGGCACAGTGAGTTTGATGATGTAGATCAGGTTGGCGAAATATTTTTGTGCCACCCACTTGGTCGATGCCAGCCATGCTGGCTCATCTGCCCAGATTTCATCGGCGGTGCTGTTGCTGGTCGGTGCAAAACCGCCACTTACCGACAGCTCTATATTCTGCGTGACGAGTTGATCTTTAAAGACGTATTTTGCCAGTAGCGGCACCAACAAAAGCAGGAACAACAACGTCATCACGACTTTGGTGACTGCCATATATAGTGGCATAAGTGAAAACAGCATGGTCAACACGATGATGTTCAGGGTGGGCGAGCTGATCATGGTCACCAGCGTTGTTTCTAATCTTATGCCTGAGTCGTGCAAGCCGCGGGCGATGGGTGCTGCGCAATTTACACAGACCCCCAGCGGTATACCGATGAGCAGGCCAAGCATTGTGTTGCCAAAATGGCTGGATAAGCTGCGGCGTTGTAACAGAGACAGAATTGTCATAAACCCGGCAGCGAACAGGATACCGAAGGTCATCCCCTGGCGGTTGGTGGATATCCAATTTATGGTGGTATAAAAAATTCGCGTGAGGACCGGGTCGCCCACATCCACCGGGTAAACGGCTTCAAAACCTAATGGATCTTGCAGGATCAGGTCACCACCGAGAATCGCTTTGTCGCCCAAAGACGGCACCCGTGAACCCGCCCAGAAATTGACGGCAATGGCGAGGCAAATCGTCGTGATGATGACCAGACGTTTGTTTTGTTGGAGCCAGGTTGCGGAACTACTCAGCACGTTGTACCACTTGATTCACGACTTGCAGGCAAGGGGCGGTGGCCCCGACACTATAAGCAAAAGGTCGTGGAGTGTACTCTAATTGCCAACCTGTCCAGATTTTCATCAGTTTAGGAATCCTATGTCTTATACAGCGAATGACACCCTTGAAGATTGGCTGGCTCTGGAGAACCCGGAAGAGGTGCTGGAGCCTGATCTACCGATCATCGACCCCCACCATCACTTGTGGGACATTCGAACGTTCACTACGGAACCTCACACCAGCTTCGCGCAAAAGGTGTATCTGTGTGAAGAAATCATCAACGATATCCGCGAGTCCGGCCACAATGTAGTGCAGACGGTATTTGCACAATGCGGAGCGTTTTATCGCGCTGCAGGACCGCAAGAGATGAAGTGTGTGGGCGAAACTGAATTCGTGCAAGGCATTGTCGCTATGAGCAATTCGGGAATTTATGGTGACGTACGGCTCTGTGCCGGGATAATTGGCAGTGCAGACCTCCGCGCTGGGGCTCAGGTTGAGGAAGTATTACAGGCTCATATAGCAGCATCGCCAAACTTTCGTGGCGTGCGAACAGCCTTTCCCAGCGATTTGAGTGAAAGTTTCTTGCAGGGCTATGCGATTTTGGGGAAGTACCAGCTCAGCTATGACAACTACTCCCCGGACTTCGAACGGTTACCTGGTCTGGCCCGGTTAGCCGACGCCAATACTGACGTGTCTGTTATCGTCAACCACCTGGGTGGTACGGTGAATCCCGATGCACCAGCACAAGTAGCCGAACGGTGGCGACTTAGCATTGACGCCATAGCGCGGTGCCCCAACGCGGTGATGAAATGTGGTGGGGGCCAGATGCGGGTGGGAAACTGGCAACCACCCTTCCACATGCATGAGCGAGCGACGCCCATTGGCTCGGAAGAAGTTTGTGAACTGCTATTCCCGTATTATGAATATGTCATTAACGCATTCGGGCCAGACCGTTGTATGTTTGAGAGCAATTTCCCTGTCGATAAGGAGTGTATCTCCTATCGTATGTTGTGGAATGCCTTCAAACGGATTGCTGCGCGCCTGGGCTTGAGCGAGACGGAAAAAGCAGCGATCTTCGGCGGCACTGCAGCCAAGGTGTATCGCCTTTCGCTGTAGGTCATCACCTTTACACTTTTCTGGTTGATCACGGTGTTCTCGGTTCTGACCAGTGCGCCGGGCACCAGGCGTCCTTCGAAATCGGTATGGTTATCGAGGTATTCATAGGACGTAAATAACTCCTCCGGCCTGCCAGTCCTGGAAATAGAAACCGTGGCCTAGTAGCGGCATAGTGTTATTCGTGCGTGATTGGAAGTGGATCAATCTAGAGTGCTTGTGATCGAAGCTCTACTGTGCAACTGATACGCTGCGCCGCTGTTAAACCTGCATGAGAAAGAAGAATTGAATTCAATCAGCTTGGGCGAAATAAAAATTGGTATTAGCCGCTACCGATATCTCACCGGTTTCGTTTTTCTAGTTCTGGCACACGCTTCTTATGGCCTCGAATTCGAGATCCAGAATATTGCCATCGGCCACGGACAGAATATTGCCTTTATGCCGTTTGTCAGTGAGGCATCTGGGGTGCCGGAGATGTTGGTTATCGAGACGCCAGATCTTGATGAGCGTGACCGACAGATGCAAGGCCTGGTCGAGGAACCTGTTCGTACGGTGGCGATTTATAGCCGCTCCGGATCGACATGGACGTTGCGCTTGCGCAAACAACTCGACGCTTCCATGGATCTGGTAGATGTGCTGCAAACCCCTGATGGGGTGCGGCTGGTCGGTTACCAGGATGCGCAGCTACACTTTTTAGATGAACAAACACAAAGCTTTGAACCCATGTTCTCGACCAGTTCGATGTTTGTTGGTCGCAACTGGGATTCCTCGCCAACCATGGAAATGTTCGCCGACCTGAATAGGGATGGCTTTGATGATTTTCTCTTGCCGGGGTTTGAAGGGTGGCAGATTGCCATGCAGGGTGCGGACGGATTCTCGTCACTCCAGGTCATCGGACCCCGGCCACACATGAATTTTGGCGATACCGCCCACTATGTGGGTTATCGCGCCGAGACCCCTTACCTGCTTGATGAGAACAGAGACGGCCTCAACGATCTGGCGTTTTGGTTAAACGGTAGATTTGAGGTCTATCTGCAGGACCCTTCAGGAAAGTTCGCCAAGGACGCACTTATTCTGGACCCGGACCTGAAAGATGTGCTGGGTGGATACTTTTCCATCAGTCTGGGTACCCGCGGAGACGACGAAGACGACGTTCAACGATTACTGGATGGCGTGGAGGATATAGATGGCGACGGCATGGCTGACTTGATCATTCAGAGCATTCAAGGGGAGGGGATATTTGGTCTGGAAACCCAGTACGAGATATATCGGGGCATGGTGGGACCAGACGGTCATCTCAGGTTTGAGCAGAACGCATCATCTATTGTCTCCACCGGCGGCATCCAGCTCAACAATGAGCGGTTAGATCTCACCGGCGATGGTGTACAGGAGTTCGTCGTGACTTCTGTCGATATCACCATAGGCACCATTATCGGGGCCTTGATTACCCGTTCCGTATCGGTAGATGTCTCGATTTATCATATGGTCGATGGTGTGTTTCCTGATAAGCCGAGTCTTAAGAAAGAAATCACGGTCCGCTTTGATTTCGCTACCGGCAATATCTTTATCCCAGCGATATTGAATGCCGATGTGACCGGTGATGGACGAGAAGATCTTTTAGTGCAGAAGGGACTTGATACTTTGTTGGTCTATCCGGGGCAGGCGGGGCGTAAATTGTTTGCCAGATCGCCGATCAAGCTGGCGTTGAGCTTGCCGCGTGATAGAGATGGTTTTGTCGTATTCGATCTGGATGGTGATGGCCGAGACGAACTGATATTGCACGTGGAGCGGGATGAAGGGTCGGTATTATCTGTGGTTGCGTTCAGCGATTAGCAACCTGGCTGGGATAGTACGGCATATGCCTTGACAAATTCAGGCGGCATTCTATGTGGACGACCGGATGCCACCTTAATGCAAATGTATTCAATCTCGGCGCGCATGATGCAGACTGAGTCTGACTCGCGGAGAATTTGAAATGCGCGGGTGGCGCGCAGGCGGCCATCGTTAACCACTAACCAATCTGCCACCCATAATTGATCCCCGGCAAACGTTGCGGCGATGTAGGACATATGCGTCTCGCGAGCGGCCATGGCACAACCAGAGGCCAGCATCGCCTTGCTGGGCAGACCTACGGCAGCGGAGTGTTGCCAGGCACAGAGGTCGAGCCAGGATAGATAGTGCACGTTGTTGGTATGACCTAGCTGGTCAATGTGCTCCGGGCCAACGGTGATTGGAATTGTGAAGGGATCGGGTCGGTCCCACAAATCCAGAAACTCGAGCGGAGGTTTTTGCATCTGCTGCTGTTCAGGCTAGTTGGGTTCTTCTTCGATGATCACCACCGGCTCGCGTTCACGGATCAAATCCGGGTCAGTTGGCTTTTTTTGCGTAACGATGTAGTCGCCGTCGGTATTGTTATAGCTGTAAATATCAGCTTTGACAGCAAGGCTGGTTAACAGCAGCAATAGAAGTAGAAAGCGCATGACATCACCGGTTACACGTTGGCGTAGGGTAAATTCTGGCATGAGCGTGTTGATCCCGCCATGCTAAAGTGATCTTTATTGTTTGTTTGGATTGGGAGCCCGTCATGAAATTTGGATTGCGCTATTGCAATACCGGCCGCTACGTACAGGCCAATGCGGCGGTGGAACTGCTGCAAGCTGGCGAACAAGCGGGTTTTGAGTCGGCTTGGACAGTGGAACATACCATTGTACCCGCAGGCTATACTTCCCTGTATCCCTATTCTGAAGACGGCAAGATGGCGGGTGGCCACGTAGATATCCCGCTACCGGATCCTCTTATCTGGATGTCTTACGTCGCCGGTCAGACCAGCAGCATAAAGCTGGGCACGGCGATTTTGATTCTGCCCCAACACAATCCGGTAATCGTCGCCAAACAGGTGGCGACACTGGATGCCTTGTGCAATGGGCGTGTGTTGCTCGGTGTCGGTGTCGGATGGTTGCGCGAAGAATTCGATGTTCTGAATGCAGACTTCGATTCGCGCGGTCCACGCACGGATGAATATATCCAGGCGATGCGCCACTTGTGGCAGGACGACGCACCCACGTTCGCCGGTAAATTTGTGCAGTTCACCAATGCTTATTGCCGGCCGCAACCGGCTAACGGCACCGTGCCGATCATTATTGGCGGTCATTCACCGGCAGCGGCGCGCCGCGCGGGACGGCTGGGTGATGGTTTTTTCCCTGCTCGAGGTATGTCTCGCGAGTTGCTGGATGTGGTGCGGGAAACTGCGATTGAGTGTGGCCGCGACCCACAAGATATTGAGATCACAGCTAGTCTGCCGGCGGAACTGGATGAAATTGAACAGCTGAGCGAGCTAGGTGTATCACGCATCATGGTGCCGGTGACACCGATGGCAGGCATGGCAAATCCAATCAAGGGTCCGGAAGACGCTTTGGCCTGGCGCGAAACTATAGATCGGTTTCGAGACCTCTAGCCGATTTGCTTGCCCGGCCTAATCCAACGGCGACAGCAGGAAGTGTCCGTGGGCTACGGAAACGGGCGGGTGACGATCGCTCTGCCATAGGTCGTCAGATCACGCGCTGAACGCAGGTAATTGAAGGAAACGTCAACGGTTTTCGGCAGGCGTTCACAAGCCGTGTCATAGATGAGTTGCAACACCGCCGTGAACAGCGGGCAGATTCGTGTTCCCGACCAGGTGGTCCTGGAACGGCAGGACGGTGATGACCTCATTGCCTTGCTGTTCCACCTGCAGGCCGAGGAATAGCGCATACGGAATAAGTTTGAGTAAAGACGTCAAATCCTGACCTCGCCCCTGGTCTCTCAAGTCTTGCAGTATCTTCATGATGCAACGGGGCATTGCGTGTACCCAGCATGAAGGTCGCGGTGCATGTTGCGATGGGATCATCGGCGGTTGTTGTGTAGGCGACGGCGCGTACGAAGGCGACATTTCTGGTCCGCTTAAAACAATGGGCACTGGCGTGAACATCCTTGCCGAGTTCGGCGGCACCCATGTAGTCAATGCGCATGTCCAGCGTGGCAATCGCCGCTATTTCTCGGGGCATGTCTTTTGGCCGCGCGATCATGGCGCCATGATAGTATGCGGCGTTTCGCAAACAGACAGTGGGAGGATTCTACAATGGCGATGCAGCGTACGCCTTTGTTGATGCATACAATTTTGGATCGTGGTGCCAGGGTGGCGCCGAACGAAGAGATTGTGACCGCAACCGAAAATGGCGTACGGCGTCAAACCTACAAGCAAACCCGTGACCGGGCGCATCAGTTGGCCCATGCGCTCAAAGATGCAGGCATTGATGTCGGTGATCGCGTAGGTACCTTCATGTGGAATGGTTCGCGCCATCTGGAGACGTACCATGCCTGTGCTGGCATGGGTGCAGTTCTACACACGCTTAACGTGCGTCTGTCTGACAAGGACCTTGAATACATCATTGGTCACGCCCAGGACAAGCTGATTATCGCCGATGCCGATACATTGCCGTTGCTGGAAAAGTTGATCGGCCGCATGCCTAGTGTGGAACGGATTATCGTCGCCACGGAGGAAGGCTTCGAAGGCTGGCGCACGGACCTGCCCAACGCTGTGGACTATGAAGATTTTATTGCCGGTAAACCAAGCGATTTCGATTGGCCGGATATCGACGAGAACTCTGCATTGGGACTTTGCTATACCAGCGGCACCACGGGTAACCCCAAAGGCGTGGAATACGAACACCGTTCTCAATATTTGCACACCATGGCTCAGTGCATGACGGATTCCATGGCATTGTCTGCTACGGATACCGTACTCGGCATCGTGCCGATGTTTCATGCCATGGGCTGGGGTTTGCCCTGGTCGGCACTCATGTTGGGCTGCAAGCAGGTCATGCCGCACCGGTTTATGGATCCGCAACGATTATTGGACTTGATCGAATCTGAGGGCGTGACGTTATCTGCCGGTGTACCGACCATCTGGCAAGGCATCAAAGGCTTGTATGAAGACGATCCAGACAAATACGATTTGACCAAGCTCACACGTTTGACCTGCGGTGGCAGTTCGCCGCCGCCTTCGCTGATCCGCTGGTATTGGGATTCGCTCGGGGTTGAAATGATCCAAGGCTGGGGCATGACCGAAACTTCCCCGCTGGCGACGTTGTCGCGGCGCGTCATGAAGCGGTCTCAGCTGGAACTCAGCGAAGACGAACAGTTTGAAAACGTCGCCAAAGCAGGCCAGCTTATACCCGGTCTGGAACTCGATATTTTCGACGAAGACTTCAATCGCCTGCCTCACGATGGTGAAACCGTCGGTGAGATCCTCATCCGCGGACCGTGGATATGCTCTGAGTACTACCACGATCCACAGCCAGATAAATTCCACGATGGCTGGCTGCTCACCGGCGATGTGGGCAAGATCGATCAAGAGGAATACTTGATCATCAGTGATCGCTCTAAAGACCTGGTCAAAAGTGGTGGCGAATGGATCTCCTCCGTCGATCTCGAAAACCACATCGTCGCAATTGACGGTATTTCTGCGGCGTGCGTAGTCGCTCAACCCCACCCGAAATGGGATGAACGCCCGGTTGCATTAGTGGTACTGGAGCCCGGCAAACAAGTCACCCCGGAACAGATACTCGAACACTGCGCCACCGCCTTCGCCAAATGGCAATTACCCGACGATGTCCTCTACATCGACAGCATCCCACTAACTGCCACGGGCAAGATGAACAAGAAAGTCGTGCGCGCCGACCTCGAAGCCCAAGGCTATCAACTCCCCGACCTACGCGAACAATCCACCGGTTAGCTGTTAGAAGCCGGAATTACGTATAGCCTTGCAAGTTGGGAGTAGGACTGAGATTGGAGTCTAGAATTCGTTTACGGATCGTCGTCGGCAGGGACGCCGACGCCGAAGCGTACATGGATGTACTCGCAGCGCTCCGGAAACGAATTCTAGACTCCAAGTTCGGTCCGAGGTCCGATTTTTCAATTGGTCTAATACATTGAACTTCTCGACTTCAGTTCGTTGGGTAATCTCCGCCACCCTGGTAATGGCCGCCGCCATGGGCATCGGCCGTTT
>SMVB01173971.1_pt1 | contig 14239 bp, 9 predicted proteins | sample 2456461 | NCBI WGS metagenome assembly SMVB01 (sample SAMN11095934, study PRJNA526329) | marine sediment metagenome | biome: Marine sediment; feature: Surficial sediment; material: Deep marine sediment; isolation source: Hadal surficial sediment | place: Pacific Ocean | collected 2014-05 | depth 0-1... | reverse complement strand
GACTCGCGTAAGTTGTTGATTCTAAAGAGGGCGCGCCCGTAGCTCAGGGGACAGAGCAGCGGACTTCTAATCCGCGGGCCTGTTCTGGGTGCGTTCCGTCCGCCCGTGGCTACGCCGAAGCTCGCCGACTCTCCGTTTGATTCGATCTTCCCGCTCATCGTTTGCCTCTTCGATAGAGCGGAATCTCTGCACGCCAGCCGGAGCGGAAAGCTCGGTGATCCTGCTGGAGAAGCTCCACAGATTCCGGATGCGCGAGGCCAGCGACGGGTCGCCGGCACACGCGCACGGTAACTCCGTCCACCTAGGGAATCCGCTCAGATCGAATGTAGGCGAGCAGGTCCAGGATCTGTTCGCGGGTGAGCGTGTTCAACAGGCCCGCGGGCATCGTCGACAGGTTGGAGGGCATCATTCTCTCGATTTGGTCCCGATGTATCTCGGTCGCGGCACTGCTCAACTGCGGGTTCTCGACGATCCGTATCGTCGCCGCATCCTGGTCCTCAACACGCCCGTAGACCACGCGACCGTCGATCAACTCGATGGTCCAGGTCACGTACTCCGCCTCGATGCGTTTCGAGGGCTCGATGACTTCCGCCAGCATCTCCACCGGCCGGAGCCGGGTCGAAGAACCGCTCAAATCCGGCCCGATGACACCGCCGGCCCCGCGTACCTGATGGCACGGTGCGCAGAAGCCGGTAAAGAGTTGTTCACCGCGCTCGAACGAGCGCCCGGCCCCGAGACGGTCCAGATCGTTCACCAGATCGTCCGTCGTCCAGTTCCGCACGAACACAGCCGCCGTAGGCTGAAGGCTGGACACCTCACTGGCGTTCTCCGCCATCCAGGCGTCGACATCGTCGACGACGAGCATGATGCCGTTCATCCGCACCCAGTGGCCGGGAACGGTACAGAGATAGGGGTACTCGCCCGTCACCTCAGGAGCGACGAACGTCAGCGTCGCGGATGCGTGGGGTTCGACAAGCGGCGTGGCTTGCAACACCTCGACGGAGTCGGGCACGAATTCCCTGCCGTCTTGGCGCGCGGGTGCACCGATCAAACCGTCGGCCGCCCACCCGATCTCCTCCATTTTGCCGGGCGCCACGATCACGAGGTTGTGATTCATGACTCCAGGGTCCTCGAACGTGATCTCGACCGGCTCGCCGGCTTCGACGACGATCAGGGGCTTGTCGTAGAGCAACAGGTGTGGGACCGCCCGAATCGTAACGGTGCGGATGCCCAGCCCCCTGAGCACCTCCCTGACCTCGCGACCCCGTTCTGATGGTAGAAGCGACGCGAGCTCGTCGCCCAGCTGCAGGGCCCGCTTGAACTCGGGCGTGCCGCGCCGCTCGACGGCCTCAGTTTGCAAATAGTCCAAGACGCTGTCGGCCAGCTCGCCAATCCGTTGCTTCGGCCAGCGGGTCGCCGAGAGATCTCGAAGAGCCTCGACGGCAGCGGCGCGATCGGTGCCGGACTCGACGAGCTCGGCGAGGAGGGTGAACGTCTCTTCTTCGTGCCCTGGTATGAAAGCGCTCGCACGAATTGCGGCCTGTCGAAGATCGCGATTCGTGGCGTCGTGAATCAGAGACGTGACCCTCGGGTACAGCGCGGCGCGAGCGATAGGATCCGGAATCAGCGGTACGCCGGCCAGCAGGTCCAGCAGCGCCGCATCCGACTGACCCGCCAGCTGCCAGACGGCCTCGGGGCCATCTGCGATCAACAGCGCCGCGTAGGCAGCCCGCCGGGACAGCTCGACGTGCACAGGCTCCGCGAGCGCGACCAAGGCATCGCGTTGCCTGGCGAGATCTGCGGGCGGGGTCATCATCAGGATCTGGACCAGGTCGTTCAGCGCGCGGCGGCGGCGGCCCTCGCTCCGCTCGGCGCCAGCGATCCCTTCGAGCAGCTCGGCCAACTGACTCGTCCCGCGGATGCCCGCGAGCTCGACAATCGCCGTCCTTCGCAGGGAGGCGTCGAGGTCTTCGTGCACCAGCATCTCTATATAGACAGGTTCCGTGCGCTCGATATTGACGAGCTGCTCGTTGGTCAGCCGGCTCAAAACATAGGCGACCCCTTGGGGGAAAGCCGGCAGCTCGATCTCGGTTGGATCGGTTGGATCGACGCCGGAACGCCGCCGGTCGAAGTAGTCCATCGTCTCATCGAGCGCGTGCTTCGTCCCCACGTCCAGCGGATACTTGGTGGCTTGCAAGGCGACGTCGCGCGCCCGATCGGAATCGCTGAACCCGCTGGCCAAGATGGCCTCGAGCCGCACGCGGGCATCCTCGTCTTCGACCTGTTCTGCGAGCAAATCGATGGCGCCGTCGATCCTGTTCTGCCACCAGCGCAACACCCGCGTTGCGGCCGCGCGGGCGTGCGGATTATCGGCTCGCAGCAGTCGACTCAGCAGATCAGGCTCAACGACGTCGAGACCTTGGTAGATCCAGAGCCCCTCGAGCAGGTAGCGCTCGTGATCTGGATCTGATGAATCGAGCCCACCGAGCCACTCTCGCAGTGGGGGGAGCACTGCTTCCGCCCCGCGTTCTTGCAGCTCACGGCGGGCGAAACGCCGGGTCGTGTTCTCGCTTGCGCCGAGCAGACCCAGCAGCAGCGGGACGGGCTCACCAACGACCCTCACTCGAGTCGAGAGCGGGCCGTCGGCGTAGCTGATGCGCCAGATGCGACCGTGCCCGTGGTCGCGGCCGGGGTCCCGCTTCGGTTCTGAGGTGTTCTCGATCAGCGGTGAGGAGAAGTCGGCGACGTAGAGAGCACCGTCGGGTCCGAACGCCGTCGCCACCGGCCGGAAGTACGGGTCGGTAGAGCGCAGTAACTCCGGAATTTGCTGGTCGACCTCGTACTTGGTCCCATCCTCCGAGATCTCGTACCAACGAATGCCGCGGAATCCGCCCGACAGCTGGCCGGCGAGGAACCGCCCCTGAGCCTCTTCGGGGAAGTGGCGGCCTTGGATCAAGTTAATCCCCGCCGCGGGGCCGAGGCTCCGAGGAGCAAAAGAGAGCTTGCTGTGCTCGTTCTCCTTCTCCTTGGGGTATACGAAGTTGGCGGACAGGACACTCGTGTTGAAGTAGTCGTGGGAGGAGGCGTCGAGCACGATGTTCTGCCCCCAACTGTCGAACACCTGCCCCCAGGGGTTCCAAAAGGCATAAGAGACGATGGCGTCGAACCTCTGCGTCGACGGTTCGTAGCGGAAGACTCCGCCGTTCCGTACGCGCCGCGGCCCGTACGGCGTCTCCACCTGCGTGTGGAAAAAGATTCCTTCCATGAAATACAGCGCACCGTCGGGCCCCCATTTGTAGTTGCTGATGGAGTGCTCGACGTCTTCGCCTCCGAACCCTTGCAGAACGATCCGGAATCGGTCGGCTTGCAGGTCCCCATCGATGTCTTCAGCATGGATGATGTTCGGGGTCTGCGAGATGTAGGCGCCGCCGTCACCCAGCGCGAAGCCGTGGATCATATTGAGGTTGTCGATGAAGACTGTGTGCTCATCGGCGACGCCGTCGCGGTCGTTGTCCTCGAGGATGACGATCGAGTCGCTCGGCTGCCGGCCGGGAAGCGGATGCGGCCAGGTAGGCGTGTTGGCGACCCAGAGCCGTCCCTCGGCATCGAAGTTCATCGCCATCGGGTTGGCGATCGGGAACTCCTCTTCGGAGGCGTACAGGTTAATCGCGTAGCCGTCCGGCAGATGAAAGGACTTCAACGCGTCCTCTACGCTCAGGATTCCCCTGTCTGGTCCCTCCTGGCGCGGCGCTGTCGGCTCTTCTGTCGCGGTGATCGGCGGTACATCAATGTCGGTGTATAGCGGCGGGTCAATCCAGAGCGGCCTGTCGGGAGGAAGTTCTTGCCACACCTCCTCGGGCCCCGGCTTTGCCATCTCCCATACATTGGTTTCGAGTTGTTCGATGATTCCAGCGAGTTGGCCCAACTCCTCGGTCATTAGCTCGGCGCCGGGCAGTGTTCGGCGCTCGCCGTGGATGTACTCCATGTTTGGCGCCCGCCAGCGGAAGAAGAACGAATGGTTCTTGTCGTAGATGGCTCTGCGAAGGCTCTCAGCAGCGGGGTTGCCGGCGGTGTTCACCGCAGCGATCGTCTCCACGAACCCCAGGGAGCGAGCCATGATCTGGCTGACGGTCCAGTAACCGTACGCGGTCAGGTGGATGCCGTTGGAAGTGAGTTTTCGCGCGGTCGTGGAGTACAGCTCCTGTGTCGGAGTGAATAGGTCGACGAAGGCCAAGCCGTATGCCTCGGCAGCGTCACCCATTGCCTCGGTGTATTGCCGAAGGCTCTGGTTGTGCTCGATGCCGTCAGGAAGATGACCGCCGAGATCCTCGTGGGCGATTGGTGAAACGAGGACGATGCGGGGCGCTGACGCGCCATTGTACCGATGCGTCCGGAGGTCTTCGACCAGGGCATCGAGGTCCGCTTGAAACTGCGGCAAGCCCTCTGCCCCCCCGAAAGACTCGTTCATTCCGAAGCAGGCGAAGATCACGTCGACCTCCTGCTCGGTCAAATAACGGTGCATGTCACCGAAACGAAATGGGCGCGGCCTCAGGGCGACCTCATCGCCCGACCACCCCATATTCCGTATCTTTAGACGGTGATCAGGATACTTGCTGTGCAGCAGTGTTTCGAAGTAACCGAACAGATGCAGCCGCTCGGCGAAGGTGTTGCCGATGAAGACGATGCTGTCGCCCTGGATGACCTCGAGAGACACGCTACGCGATTCTCCGGCACACGCACCGTTCAGCCCGACCAGACCGACGCTGGCCAGGAGAAACAGGATCTTCTTGGTTGTCGCAGGGATACCCATGAGCTACGGAGCCTATCATCCACCGTCCCCGGGACTTCCCGACCGCAGTGCAGGGCAAAGCCGCCAATCTCGAAGGCGTCAGCAACGTCGGAACGATCGGCAAACACGTTCACCGGGCAGCGATCTCTTCCTCGGTGAACCTCGGGGTGATGTGCTGGGGGCAGTTCACATCCCACGCTTCGATGTGAAAGACGAGCGCGCGCTCGACGGTTGCCCCATAGGCCGGGTCCGCCAGGCGCTCGAGGAGCGACGGCGTGTCCTCCACGAACTCCGCCCGCCCCCAGATCTTGATGCGCCGCCGATTCGGGTAGTCCATCAGGAATATGAAGGCGCGATCGTTCTCGTCGAGGTTCCCGACCGATATGTACTGGCGGTTTCCGGAAAAATCGGCGAACGCCAGCGTCTTGTTGTCGAGGACTTTGATGAATCCCTTCGGCCCCCCGCGATGTTGGATGTACGGCTGGCCGTCGGCGCTGGCCGTTCCGAGATACAGAGAATCCCGCTCGCCGATGAACGCCGCGAGCTCGGGGGTGATCTCGTCGCTCCATCCACCTTTCTGTTCCATCAGCGCGTACCCGGCTCGGGATCCGCGCTGCTCCTGTGCCACCTTGACCGACGGGCTGAACCCGACGTCGCTCACCTGCCTTTTCATGTCTGTTTTCCTTTCAGGAGCTCGCTGCATTTGCGGAAGTCGGCCGCAACAACCAGGTGTCGTTCTGCCCCCGGCGATGGAGGCCAAGCGGGTCCAACGTCTATACCGAACGTTCGGTTCATTAGCTGAGCAAAAAAACGGATCATCACGAGCTCTCCTCCAGGAGCTGGTCAGGAAGTTCCGCCAGCAGCCGGCGGAACACTCCGGTGTCTTTCATCCCCCGTGTGACCACGAGGGCGCCTTGCAGTCTGATTACGGCGTCTTCGGCCCGCCGCCGGGCAATCGCCGCCGGGACGCCCGCGTCCCGCACCGTGGCGCTGAGCGTGTCGATCCAGGCGCCGAAGGCGGCGGCCAATTCGTCCGCAAATAGTTCCGAACCACCGCTCAACACCATCGACCCGAGCAGGCAGTTCTTGGCGCCGCCGGCATAGAATCGCCCCACCGCTTTCATCGAGGCGGTGATTCGATCGCGCGGATCACCCGGCGCCTCCAGCAGAGCCAGGATCTCGCCCACTTCTTCACCGACTTTCCGGAACACCTGACGGACCATGTCATCCTTGCCGCCGGGAAAATGATGGTACAGGCTTGCCCGCCCGAGCCCGGTAGCGTCCGCGATTCGGCTCAGGGTGGTTGCGGCGTATCCATGGGACCGAAACTCTTCGGCGATCCGTTCCACGACTTCCTCACGGCTGAGCTTGGTTTTCGGCATGTGTCACCTGTGCGAGGACTGTATCGAACGTTCGGTACACTGTCAACAAGAATCTGCTTCCGCACGCGTGTAACCTCTCGTTCCACGCCCACCCAACAAGGAGACTGGCCAACATGAGCCCCGAAACGAGAACGAAGGGCACCCTGCTCTCGGTCAACGTCGGCGGCGTGCGGAAGTTCGACTTCAACGGCCGTCCGGCGGCCAGCGCGATCTGGAAAGCGCCGGTCACGGGCCGTGTCGCCGCGCGAGGCGTAAACCTCGAGGGAGACGATCAGGCCGATCGCGGCGCCCATGGCGGGCCCGACAAGGCCGTGTATGCCTACGCCATGGAGGATGGGCGATGGTGGGAGAAGGAGCTGGGCCGCCCCCTCGAGCACGGCGAGTTTGGAGAGAACCTCACCACCGAAGGCGTGAACGTCAACGGTGCGCTCGTCGGTGAACGTTGGGAAGTCGGAAGCACCATCCTCGAAGTCTCGGAGCCACGTGTCCCCTGCTGGCGCCTGGGCGTGCGGATGGAAGACAAGCGGTTTCCCCGTCGATTCACCGAGGCCGGGCGCCCGGGGACGTATCTGCGGATTGTTGTAGAGGGCGAGCTGGGCGCCGGCGATGAGATTCGTGTGATCGAGCGCCCGGATCACGACCTCACGATCGGCGACGTCTTTCGCATCTACACCGTGGCTCGCAACGAGGCTGATCGACTGCTCTCGGTGCCGCAGCTTTCGGAGGCCTGGCGTCAGTGGGCACGGGCGCGCATCGACCGAGACAAGGACGACGGAGCCACTCCAGGTTGCGCCGAATGATCGCGCTCACCGAGCCTTTTTCATTTTGTTTCTGGCAACGTTGGAAAACCTCTCGAGGGAGACACAATGGATAGCGTGGCAACAGCTCCGCTCGAGCCGGGCGCGGTGCGGGTCACCGAGGCTGGTGTTGGCAACTACACCCAAATCGTTACGGACGGACGGCACGAGTGGTCCGCTGACGAGCCTGAGTCTGTCGGCGGCCACGATGCAGGTCCGAACCCGTACGAGCTGCTCGCCGCCAGCCTTGCTGCGTGCGCGACGATCACGATGCGGATGTATGCCGACCGCAAAGGCTGGGCCTTGGAAGGGGTTTCCGTCGACGTGAAGCACGGCAGGATCCACGCCAAGGACTGCGAGGATTGCGAAACGCAGTCGGGAATGATCGATCGACTCGACAAGACGGTGCGCATCGTCGGCGACCTCGACGATGCTCAGCTCGATCGGTTGATGGAAATCGCCGATCGCTGCCCCGTGCATCGCACATTGACCCGAGAGATCCAGATCGTTACTTCCCGGGGCTGACGCCGGCGGAACCCGTACGGCAAGGCTCGAGGTCAGCGCAGCTCAGGCGAGCAATCGAGGGAGCCCCCTCAGTCAGCGCGGCCGGGGGAACGTCCCGTCCCGCATCGCTGCGTGGTACGCGAAGCTCGCCATCACGACCGAGTTGATCATCAGGTCCCTCGGCAGGAGCCGGTCGTAGACGTCCATGTTGAAGTGGTGGCTCCGGGCCCGATAGTCGATTCGGTCTTGTAAGAACTGGAAACCGGGGAGCCCGTTTCTGATGAACGACAGGTGATCGGTTCCGGTGTTGCTGAATTGGGAGATCGTCTCCATCTGGAACTCGTGGAACGGTGTCATCCAGGCCTCGAGTATGGGTGTCGCTTGGGTGTTGCCTTGTATGTGCACGCCGCGGAACTGGCCGGTACCGTTGTCCATGTTGAAGTAGACGGAAAACCGTTCATAGTCGGGCATGGTGCCGTCTAACGGACTGCCGAAATGGTTTTGGACGTAGCCGCGAGAACCACTGTGGCCGACTTCCTCCTGACTCCACAGGGCCACTCGAATCGTTCGCCGTGGACGGGCATCGATGGCCTTGAGAATGCGCATCGCCTCGAGCACGACGGAGATGCCGCTGGCGTTGTCGGTGGCCCCGGTGCCGGTGTGCCATGAGTCCAGGTGCGCCCCGATCATCACCACCTCGTCGGCCAGATCGGTGCCGGGAATCTCCCCGATGATGTTGAACCCCCTCTGATCCGACTCATCGAATGCCACCCGGACCTCGACGTCCATGGTCACCGGGATGCCGCGCTCGAGAATCCGGTGGATGCGGTTGTAATGTTCGGTAGCAACGGCGAGGGTGGGAAGAGCGCCCTCGATCCCCTCTCGGGTCCTGTTGTCGCGGGTCGTCGGAAGCCCGGTCGCGTAGACGGTCCCGTCGCTGCCGATACTCGCCGTCAGAACGACCGCAGCCCCCTCCGACTTGTAGAACTCCTCGACCTCGGCAGCAGAGATTCCCTCGCGTCGAAAGGTCGATTGCTCGGGCTGACCTCGTGAATAGCGGCGGATCAGGAGGTCGACACCCTCGGTCTCGAAGACGCCCAGCGACTCCTCGTCGTGCCGAAACGCGTCCTGCACAAAGCGGGGGCTCGTCGGCATGGGCGGTGTGGCCAACACGATCGCACCATCGAGCCGACCGCGATACTGATCCAGGTCGTCGGGATTTTGAATCGTGGCAATCACCGCGTTCGCGGCAATCGGACCTTGGGTCCCGGGGCTCCAGGCGAGCGGGTAGGCAATCACCATCTGATAGTCGGGTGCGGTCATATGAACGGAGACACGTTCCACCTCCCACCCGACGGTCTCGTCGCCCCACGCCTCCTTCTCGACGCCGGACAGCCCGAACTCCGTCATCCGGGCCAGCGCCCACTCCTGGGCCTGCCGCATGTTGGGCGATCCGGTGAGACGCGGACCGATCACGTCGGCGAGGTAGCCGGCGCTGTCCATGACCTGCGAGTTGTCGAATCCCTCGCTTCGAATACGGTCGACCACGTCCCAATAAACCGGCTCTTGCGCCGCGGCGGGAGGGGAGAGAAGGGAGAACACGGCGACGATGGTCAGCAACCCATACGATTTGGTCATGTGATCTGCACCCCTATTCTTGTTGGTTCGTGACGGGCTATCGACCCGTGCGAATCGTGACCGGCCGGCCAACCGTCGAGGCCGGATCCACTCCGGTCTCGCGGACGGCGTCTCGCCTTCCCCCAGCCGGAAAGATGACCTCGATATCGACGAGGCCGGGGCCCGGCAAGCCGAAGTGGACGGGCGCCACATTTTGACTGTTATAGCCGGAGCCTGAATCCACCACCTGGGCCCCGAGCAGCTCGTCGGTGCCCGCTCGATAGATCCGGACCTCGGCACCCGCCCGGGTGGCGTTGCCTTCGGCGTCGACCACGAGCACCTGAATCGAGACCCCGCCGCCGTCGTCGCCGCGGGAGTTACGCATCACGTAGTGCATCCCCGTCGGCGGGGCGCCGGTCAGCGACAGATCCAGTGCACCGTCTCCGTCGAAGTCGAGCCACTGGGCACCATGGTCGGCGTGGAGCTCCAGAATTTCTGCAGGCGTGACGTCCACAAAGCCATCTTCCGTTTGTCGGAACAGGTAGTCGCGGTAGTGGGTGTCGCCGCTGACGGTTCCGTTGACGAAGAAGTCCACCCGTCCGTCGAGGTCGTAGTCGCCAAAGGCACAGGTGTCGTAGTGCGAATCGATCGCAACGCCCAACTCCTCGGCGACGTTGCGGAAGCTCCCGTCGCCCTCGTTGTGATAGAGGGCGTTCGGCCCGTAGTTGGCCATGAACAGGTCCATCCGGCCGTCGGCGTCATAGTCGACCACGCAGGGCCGGACGGTGCCGTATGCGGGGTCACCGACGCCCCGGCCACCATCGGCGATTCCCGCTTCCTCGGCCACGTCGGTGAACAAGCCCTGATCGTTACGGAACAGACCGTTGGCGTCGCCGTCCATGTTGGCCACGACCAGGTCCAGGTCGCCGTCCTGCTCGTAGTCGAACCACAAGGCTCCAACCGTCCGCCGGGCGTCGGCGACGCCCACCTCGGCCGCGACATCATGGAACTGGCCGCCGTCGTTGCGGAACAGAAGGTTCTCCCGATCCCGCATGGCGAAGAAAAGATCCAGGTCGCCGTCGCCATCGAAATCCACCCAGGCCGCCTGGCGTGCCGAGCCCGCCTCCAGCCACAAGCCGACCTCGGACGTCACATCGACAAAGCGGTCGCCGTCGTTGCGAAGCAGAACCGCGATGCCATCATCACCGCCAGCGAGCCCGAGGAAGAGGTCGGGGTCGCCGTCGCCGTCGAAGTCTCCCCAGGCGGCGCTGCGCGTGCGCCGCGGGGTCGTCATCCCCAGCTCCGCCGCGACGTTCACGAGGACACCGTTGTCATTCCGGTAGAGCCGGTTCGGTTCGCCGTTGAAGCCAACGAAGAGATCAAAGTCCCCGTCTCCATCCACGTCGGCCCAGGCATTGCTGAACGTTCCACCAGCCCCCATGAGCTCCGCTTGAACGGCCGAAAAATGAGGCGCCACGGCTTCTCGAGATTCCGGCTCGGGTGGCTCGCTGCAAGCCGATCCGAGGACGGCCACGGACAAAATCGTGAGAGCGATACGACGAAATTCGGAACGCGGACAGGATCTTCGACTAGCCATTAGCGTGAGCCCCGGTCGAGGCGGTCTGAACAGCCACCGCCCCGCGGATGTTCGGGGAGGCGGTGAATCTGGATCGCCTGGTTGGCGCGATACTATTCTCGCCGTACCCCCACGGTAAAGGACCGTCACATTGGTGTGTTCACCGCGTCATCGCGAGATCTTCGAACCGCGACACGCTTGGTCTCCCGCCGGGCTCGCGATCCTGGTTGTCGCCGTCCTGCCGTGGCAGGAGCCATCGTCGACCCAGCGGCCGCAGTTCGAAGCGTTCGTCGCCCGGGTGCGCGTCGACGTTATCGTTACCGACGACGAGGGTGGCTTCGTCGACGATCTGCGCCTTGAAGACTTCACCCTCTTCGAGGATGGGGCGCAGCAGGAGATCCTCGACCTGCAGCTCGTCGATCTCGCCGCCGGAAAGGTATCCGACAGGATCGGCGCAACGGCCGCGCCGAGCGCGGCGACCGACCCGAATACGGTTCCCACTGCCGACCCGGCGGTAGCATCATCGGCCAGCGCCAGCGACCTCGGCGCCATGATCTTCCTGATCGACGGGGCCGGCCTCGATCCGCGGGCCAAGAGGCGCTTCGCGCGGGCGTGGAGCGAGTGGATCGAGCAAACCGACGAGTTGGTGGTGCCGCGTGCCGCCTATGCGATCGCCAGCAACGGGACGCTCGAGGAGCTGGTGCCGCTGACCTACGAGATCGAGCCCTTTCGCGCCGCGGCCGACGTGATCTACGAGTTTCCGAGCTTCGGCACGTCGGTTCTCGGCCGCATGCGTGAGCTCCTCGACGACATGAACGACCGCGGCGACCGCGGCGAGGTAACCATCAAGGCCCAAGGCCTCGAGATCGACGAGGTAGCGCGCAGCCTGCACACCCTGGACATCCTCACCCAGCTGTGCCAAGTGCTGGGGGCTCGCCCCGGACGCACCGCCCTCGTGTGGGTTTCCATGGGCGTCAAGCTCACCCGAGGAGGGCCGTACAGCGCTCTCGTCGGTTACGACACCTTCAACACCTTTGCGCTCGATCGGAGGATCGTCGAGCGCGAGGAACAGCTGCACCAGGCGGCCAACAGCGCCAACGTCAGTATCTACTCCATCGACCCGACGCTGCGCTCCGAGCAGCGCTTCCTCGGTTTCGACATGAGCGTCGGCAGCATGCAGCTCGCCGATCTTGCTCAGACCCCGGAGGTACAGGGCTCCCTCGATGGCATTCGCCACTCTCTGCAAAACGCTGCCATCGCCACCGGCGGCCGGGCCTATGTTCAGGCCTCGGACATCACCGAGATGCTAGAGCGGATCGAGCAAGACAGCAGCCGCTTCTATCTGCTGGCCTATGCCCCTCCCGCTCCGCGCGGCGACGGCCAATACCGCGAGATCCGTGTCGAGGTCAGCCGGCCGGATGTCGATGTGCGGGCGCGCGGTGGCTACATCGACGCACCCGCCGCCGACCGTCACACGAGCATGGTGAGCGTGGCGCTCGCCATGCCGGGGCTGGCGCAGGGGCTTCCCGTGGTCGCCAGGGTTTTTCGCAGATGGTCGCCCGACGGGCGGCCGATGGTACAGCTTGCGGTCGGTCTGGAGGTATCCGCAGACCAGATGGAAGCCGGCACCGCCGGCTTGGCGGGCGCCTGGGATCATTTCCACGGCCGAGTTCTCACCGATGACGACGAGATCGTCGAGGAATCGCATCAGGAGATTCGCCGTATTCCGGGTTCATTCTCCGACGAATCGAGCGGCTTCGTGCGTCCCTTCGTACACCTGCAAGACTGGCAGCTGGAGCCCGGAACCTACGCCATCCACATCGCCCTGGGCGACACCGTCAGCGGCCGCCTCGGCGCCACGAAGCTCGAGGTAGAGGTCCCCGAGCCGTCGAGTGAATGGAGCACCAGCGACTTGATCCTGGCGGTGGGCGACGGGGTCGGCGAGCCGCAGCCTCTTGTCGACGTGGCGTTCCGGTCGGAGGAAACGCTGCTCGCGTATGTCGAGGTGTCGGGAGGACGAGAGCCCGTCATGACAGGGAATTTGTTCAACGCCGAAGGTACGGTTCGATTGTCCGAGCTGCCGCCGTTGGTGCTGGAGCGCGACGAGGTCGGACTGCACCGCGGCGCCATGCGCTTCCAGGGGCTCCCGCCGGGCGAGTACACGCTACAAATCATGGTTTCCGACCCGACCGCCGGGCAGCATCGCGTCTTTCGCGAGCGACTTCATGTCGTCGGCGCTGAACGCCGACCGTGAGTGCCGGCGTGTAGGCGCGGCGCGCTGCAGAGTACTCTTGGACCAGATCAGGGGCCGAGGAGCGGCGTGATGTCGAAACAGGTGATCATCGCACTTGTCTTGTCGACGATGGTGCTCGTCGGTGGTACGGAGACGATATCCGGCGCCGTCGGTGCGCAGCAGCCTGCCGCCATCGACGTGCGGCTCGACGACGTGCGCGCCCAGATCGCCCGGGCCGAGCTCGAAGGCGAGCGCGCCACAGATGACTTGGTCAAGACGCTGATCGCAGTCCGTCTGGCAATCCTGCGCAACACGGAGGCGATGCTCGAGCAGAAGAAGATCGCCGTCGAGCAAGGCATCACGCTTACCTACGCCGTAGAAGGTGCTCTCTACCAACCCGGGCCGCCGGGCGCCGAGCTCATCGCCGGACTCACGGCAGCAATCGCCGACACCGAGGCCCAGGTCGACGTGGCGATCGCGAGAGCGGCCGCGCACGCCGACCCGGCCGCGAGATCAACCGCCGCGGAAGGCGTCGCCACTCTGGAAAACACGCTGGCGATGTTGCGCCAGCGCTGGTACGCGGCAACCTATTCCATTCCGTACATCGGCAAGGAGGCTGCCGAGCCTGAGGCCGCGTCGCCGTCTGCGCCGACAGTCGCTGCCCGGCCGCCGATCGGCGGTGGCGTGGAGATGGTCGAAATCAATCTACGCGTCACCGACGCGACCACGACGTGGTGGGAGATGTCGTGGTGGTTGACGCTGCGCAACGCCAACGACGAGGACGTCCGGGTTACGGCGTCCATCCAGTTCCTCGACGAGGACGGGGAGGTGGTCGACGAATACGTGGTGTCTGACTTGCAGGTCCCGGCGGCGCAGGAGGAGGTGTTCCGGGGCGCCCGTCGCGTCGATGTGCTCGTCGCACCGCAGGTGAGGTCGATATTCGCGAAGATCCAATACACGCGGGATTGAGCCGCGGGGCGGTACGAGCTCAGGGTCCGGCTGCCGCACCGTCGTGACGGGGGACCGACAGAACCGGTTCGCTACGGCTCGTGGTCAGTCTTGAGGCGGAGCCAGCGACAGGAATAGGTTGTTGAAGGACTCTGCCAGCGTCGGGTGCGAGAAGGTCGCCTCCTTCAGCTCTCGGTAATGCAGCTTCCCCATCATGGCGATCTGAATCATCGTCGCCAGCTCGCCGCCTTGGATCCCGAGGATCGCGCACCCCAGGATCGCGCCGCTGCTGCTCTCGACCAGCACCTTCATGAAGCCGCGGCTCTCGTCGGTCTCGAGGGCGCGGGCGACGTGGCTCATCGGCATCTTCGCGACCCGATAGTCGATCTCCCG
>SMVB01255587.1_pt1 | contig 14244 bp, 20 predicted proteins | sample 2456461 | NCBI WGS metagenome assembly SMVB01 (sample SAMN11095934, study PRJNA526329) | marine sediment metagenome | biome: Marine sediment; feature: Surficial sediment; material: Deep marine sediment; isolation source: Hadal surficial sediment | place: Pacific Ocean | collected 2014-05 | depth... | reverse complement strand
GGGGCTCGATCGTTGTTGTCGAGAATCGAGAGGCAAGCGCTTCCGCGACCTGCGGGGTCTCGCCGCGGCGTGACGGTGCGCCGGAACGTGCGACGACCGCCGTCAACCCCACAACCACGGCGGTGTCCTCGATAAAGACACTGTCGGGGTGGCGCTCATCAGCAGCAACCGCTTCGATGGCATATCCGGCCGATTCGAGAAGCGCCACATAGACACCGTGCTGCTTGCGGGCAAGATCGGCGTCGAGTGCGGGGCCGGATCCCCCACGGAGCGCATCGACGAAAGAGTCGGGCACGCCCCGAACCAGTGCGGTGTCCACCCGGTACCTCCTGTGGCCCCAAACGGTACAGCTCGCCCGGTTTCGGTGAGCACACCGGTGCCGAACCCGATGTCGTCCAGGTAGGGTCATCCCATGATGGGCGGAATCGACCCTGATTCGGAAGTCAGCGCAGCCGCTGAAGTATGGGACGAGCACGCCTTCAAGGTGATCTCCGCCGCAGCGCTGGCCGTCGTGACCACAGGGACCGTCTCATATCACTTCCTCGAGGGCTGGAGCTGGGTCGACAGCCTCTACTTCAGTGTCGTGGCCGTGACCACCGTCGGTTTCGGTGATCTCGTGCCAACCACCGACCCCGCCAAGCTGTTCACCGTCGCATATGTCATCGCCGGGATCGGCGTCCTCGGGCTGTTCCTCAACGAGCGACTGCGGCGCAACCAGCATCGGCGACGGCTGAGGGCGGACCGTCGTCAAGAGGATAATGACGACGACTGATCGGTAGTTTCGGCAAGACACCTCTCGCTCCCAATCTGAGGAACCGGAGGGCGTAGGACTGCCCCGTCGTCGAGTCTTTCCGTTGATCCCACGGTGTATGGTCTGACGCAATGGGCGTCACCCACCTCGACCGCATCAACCTCGAAGCCCGTCTCCGGAACGATTCGGGCGCCGAGCCGTGAGGCTGACCACGGCGATGCTGGCGGACGCTGCCCAGGTGCAAGGCGGAAAGCTGTTCGTGCTCGGCGGTGGATTCGACACGATTTCAGCGCGCACCCTTCCCATCGTTCACCGGACCCTGGCGTTGGCGATGGTGGCCGAAGTTGACCCAGACGAGCGCCATCGCGACCTAGAAATCTCCATATCGCTCTTCGATGAGGACGGAGAGTCAATGGACGTCGAGGCGAAGGGCAAGTTGCGCGTCGGAGCACCACCAAACCTTCCTCCAGGGGCGACGAGCATCGTTCCCATCGTCAGCCCGTTCCACAACATCGAGTTTCCCGAGGCCAAGGGATACGCCTTCGTCGTCGATTTTGAGGAAGAAGAGCTGGCAAGGGTGAGGTTCCGCGTCGTTCGGGTCACCTGACGATGGATCGATCCGCGCTAACGATCCCGAACGCGATCTCGGTGGTCCGTCTGCTTCTCGTTCCCGTGTTCATCTGGCTCGTCGCCATCGACCAGATCGGACTGGCCGGACTGCTCATCGCCCTGATCGGTGCGACCGATTGGGTCGACGGCTACCTTGCCCGTCGTCTCGACCAGGTGTCAGAGGTCGGAAAGTTTCTCGATCCGCTCGCCGACCGGATCGCCATCGCAGTGGCCGTCATCGTCGGCCTCATTGCCGGAGTTCTACCGGGATGGCTGGGTTGGGCGATCATTCTTCGCGAGGTGCTGATCACCGTCGGTGCTTCGTACGGATGGATCAAGGGCGTGACCCGCCTCGACGTTCGCCGGATGGGGAAGCTGGCGACCCTTCTCCTCTACAGCGCCATCGTCGGCTTGTACATCGGCGTTGGTTTCGAGCTCGCGTGGCTGGAGTCGGCCGCCGCGGTGGTGGGCCTGGTCGGGATCGTGCTCTACTACGCCGTCGGCATCGCCTACTTCGGCGATCTTCTCGCCACGATCAAGGCCAACGAAGCCGGGTGAAGGTTCGTAGGCCGGGGAACGGTATAGCGATCTAGAAGCCCCCATCGACGCCAGGGTAAGGTGCTACGCACCAGCGAGGAGGCGCGGTTGAACGTTCCAGAGGATCTGCGCTACACCAAGAACCACGAGTGGGCCCGCGTCGACGACACGGGCATCGTCAGCGTCGGCGTCACCGATTTTGCCCAAGATGCGCTGGGGGACGTTGTGTATGTCGATCTGCCTGATCTGGACCGATCCGTGGCCGCCGGGGAAGGCTTCGCTGAAATCGAGTCGACAAAGTCGGTCAACGACGTGTACGCGCCGGTTGCGGGAACGGTCGTAGCCGTCAACGACGCCCTCATGGACACCCCGGAACTGGTCAACTCCGACCCATACGGAGATGGATGGTTCGCCCGCATCGACCCGGGAGGCGAACCCGATCTGTCTTCCTTCATGGACGCTGCCGCCTATCGCGCCCTGATCGAGGCCGAGTAGCCCGCGAGGAAACCCTCAATCAATGGTCGAGGGTTGGGGTACGATACGCCCATGACGGACAACGACGGGCCCGAGCACGTCGAACACGAGCCGACGGTCATCTACGACCCGACCGCAGAACCGGCAGGGGTGGGTTCTGGGAGCAGCGTCGCTGGTGCCTTCGGCTGGGCACTGACCGTGGATTCCGGCCCCCAGGCAGGGCTCACCTATGTGCTTGGGCCCGGGGACACCTTGGTTGGTCGCGGTGGTGACTGCGACATCTTCCTCGGCGACGTCACGGTGTCACGCCATCACGCCAAGCTCTTCGTCGACGAGACCGGTCTCCGGATCGAAGACCTCGGGTCGACCAACGGGACGTACGTCAACGGTGTGTGGGCGGATTCGGCCGTCCTCGACGCAGACGACGAGCTCATCATCGGCAAGTTTCATTTGATCGTGGCGCGCGGGGATATTTAATGAGGGCGTCGCCGCTACGGGCAGCAAGAACCCGCAGCATCGGCGAAGTCATCAACCTCCTCAAGCCCGACTTCCCCGATCTGACGGTCTCCAAACTTCGCTTTCTCGAAACCCAGGGCTTGGTCCAGCCGGGCCGGTCATCGAGCGGGTACCGCATATTCACCGACGATGACGTCCGCCGTGTCGAGTACGTGCTGCAAGAACAGCGAGACCACTACCTCCCGTTGAAGGTGATCAAGTCGAAGCTTGCGGCATGGGAGCTTGGGGAGGAGTCTCCGGTTGCCCCCGAGACGGGGCCGCCGCCTGAAACCTACTTCGCATCCTCAGGCGTGTCGCTGACGGCCTCCGAGCTCATACGCTCGTCCGGGCTCTCCGCCGGCCATGTCGACGCCCTCATCGAGGTGGGGATCCTGGAACCGTCGGAGCTCCCGGACGGGACCGAGGTATTCCGCGATTCGGATCTGTCGATCGCCAGAGCCGCCCATCGCCTGCTCGTCCATGGCCTGGAGCCCCGCCACCTGCGTGGGATCCGGCTTGCTGCAGACCGACAAACCGATCTCCTTGGCCAGCTCGTGGCCCCGTTGTTACGACATAGGAACCCGGAGAACCGGCGCCGCTCCGGCGAGATCCTTGCCGACTGCTCGCAGGCAGCAGCACAGCTTCAAGAAAGCATGGTCAGGGGTAGGCTTCGGCGTCTTCTGGATCGATGATTCTCACAGCCCTTCTCTCCCTCGGTCTTGCCGTCGCGTCGTTGGTGCCCCCGGCTCCTCTTCCGGTACCAATGAGCGACCCAGGCGCGCCTCCGAGACTGGAGTCGTTTTCCTGGGCCATCCACGACGAGAGCGCCGATGTGAAGCTGGCGTCGTGGAATGCAGACCGCCGTCGCTCCATGGCGTCTGTCACCAAGGTCATGACCGCGATGATCGTGCTCGACGAGATGCGCCTCGACGACAAGGTCACCATCCCCGATGTCGCCACCACCGGTTTTGGGTCGTCGGCGGGACTGGTCACCGGCGAGGAGAGGCGCGTATACGAGCTACTCATTGCGATGTTGGTCCGCTCCGGCAACGACGCAGCTATGACATTGGCATGGCATGTCGGGGACGACAGCGTCGAGGCGTTCGTCGATCAGATGAACCAAAGGGCAGCCGAGCTCGGCATGACCAACACCCGCTTCGCCAACCCGCACGGCCTGGACGCACCCGATCACTACTCGACGGCAAACGACCTGCTGAAGTTGACGCTGGCCTCACTCGACTACCAGGTGCTACAGGACATCGCTCGCATCCGCCTTGTCAAACTCCCGGACGATCCGACCGGTGGGAACCGCCTGCTCAAGAACACCAACCTGCTCCTTGGTGCCTACCCGGGGGTGGTCGGGCTGAAGACCGGGGACACACCGTTGGCCGAGCGGGTGCTGATTTCGGTCGCCGAACGGGGCGATCGGCGCCTGGTCGGTGTGGTGATGGGTACAGACGATCACTTCCGCGATACCCGTGAGATCCTGGAGTGGGGTTTCTCCACATATGGGTTGCGCGACCGCTGGCTCCGTCCGTTCTTCGCCGAGCAAGGCGGAGCAGGGGTTCCGGTCCCCGACCTCGGACTGTCGGAAGGCGAGATGAGACGGCTCAGGGTGATGCCGGCCCTCGACGATGGGCGCTGGAGACTGTCGGCGCTTGCCGATCTGCCAAAGGCTGCGCTCATCGGTGACTGGCTCAAGGACACAATTCCCGGTGTCGATGCGGAGCCTGACTCGTGACCGACCCGTTCGTCGAAGTCATCGATGAAGCGACCCTCGCCGATCGCGTAGCCCAACTCGGCGCCGAGATCACGAAGGACCTCGGCGATATCGAACCGGTTGTCGTCGGGATCCTGCAAGGTTCGGTGCCGTTTCTCCGCGATCTGGCGAACGGCCTCCCGCTTCGGTCCGAGATCGACTTTCTTGCGCTCACCCGGTTCGGGTACGACGGGAAGGTGTCGATCGCGATGGACACGTCGATACCACTCGACGGGCGGTTCATCCTGCTCGTCGAGGACATCGTCGACACCGGCCTGACCCTGTCCACACTGCGCAAGATGCTGCTTGCCAGGGGAGCGCTTGAGGTGAAGACCGTGGCGCTGGTCGACAAGGTCAAGCGCCGTATCGTGGACGTCCCCGTCGACTACGCCGGATTCGAGGTTGGCGACGAATACCTGCTCGGATACGGGATGGATTGGCAGGGAAAATATCGGAACCTACGCTCGATCTGGGCGGTACTGGATTTGTCTGTACTGCAGAAAGATCCGCTCGCTCTCGCCCACCGTACCTTCCCCGAGCACGCCGTTCCAGCAGGCCGATCAGCCGTCCGGTGATAGGCTAGGCGGATGGATGACCAGGTGCCGATGGAGATCATCGGAGTGCGGGTAGAGCTGCCGACGAACACGCCGATCCTGTTGCTGCGTGAGCGTGACGGCAACCGATATCTGCCGATCTGGATCGGGACACCTGAGGCAACAGCGATCGCTCTGGCGCTCGAGGGTGTGGAAACGGCGCGACCCCTCACCCACGACCTGATCCGCACGATCCTCGAGGCACTTGGCGCCGCTGTCGAGCAGGTGAACGTCACCGGTCTTGAGGAGGGAACATTCTTCGCCGACCTGATTCTCGGCGCAAATGGTGACAAACTGACGATCTCGAGCCGACCCTCCGATGCCATTGCCCTGGCCACCCGTACCGGTGCGCCGGTGTTCGCCTCACGCGCCCTTCTCGACGAGGCAGGCATCGAGATTCACGACGAGGACGAAGAGGCTGAGATCGCGCAATTCAAGGAGTTCCTCGACGACATCAACCCCGAGGACTTCGAGGCACCCGCGCAGAGCTGAAGCACGAGGCGCTTCAGCTAAGTATTGCGTATCACGAACCGGTTCCAACTACGCCTGGGAATTGGTATGGATAGAGCGTGCACGACTATCGCCGACTCCGGGTGTGGGAGGCGGCTCGTCGACTCGCACTCGATGTCTATCGGTTGAGTCAGGCCTTTTCCATCGACCGAGAGGTTTTGCCTTACCTCACAGATCCGTCGAGCGGCGGTGTCCATCCCGTCCAACATCGCCGAGGGCGCCGGCCGGAATGGTGCTGCATTTCGGCAGTTCCTGGGGTACGCCGCAGGCAGCGCATCTGAGCTGGATACTCAGCTTGATATCGCGCGACAACTCGGTCTCGGTGAAGAAGCCGCCCTGGTTCGTGCCCAGGCAGATGTCGACACAGTCCGCAGAATGTTGTGGGGCCTCATTAATCAGGGGCAGCCCGCAAACTCGTAATACGTAGTACGTGATACGTAATACGGGGGTTATCCACATGGGGTTGTTGACAACGTGTCGTTCCCGGTCCTAGCTTCACCGGCGTAGTTCTGCCTTGGGAATTACATCGGTGTAAGCTAGTTGGGCAATGGAGGAAGCAACATGACGGACGAGCGACAGATGATCGACAGCTATCGCGCCCCGCAGGTGTGCGGCCTCGTCGGGATCTCGTATCGGCAGCTCGATTACTGGGCCCGGACCGGGCTGATCACACCGTCGGTTCAGGAAGCAAGCGGTTCGGGCAGCCAACGCCTATACAGCTTTAGCGACGTCGTCCAGCTCAAGGTTGTCAAACGCCTCCTGGACGCCGGCATGTCGCTGAAGAAGATCCGCAAGGCAATGGAAATCTTGAGCGTTGAGCTCACTTCGGAATCCCCGCTCACCGACGTAACCCTGCTCTCGGATGGAATCACCATCTACGCCGCTCATAGCGCCTCTGAGGTCGTCGACGTGTTCAAAGGCGGTCAAGGCGTCTTCGGGATCGCCGTTGGCCCGGTACAGGACGAGCTCGTCGGTGAGATCCACCGGCTGTATCCCGACCACGCGGCCACCGAGGTGGGACGATCGAGCGCAGCGGCACACTGAACAGCGAATTCGGTCCTGGCCCCGCAGACCAGACTCAGTTCGCTCACAAGAGCGAGCGAGAGTTCGCCAGTTTGCTCGACTTCTACGATGTGGCCTGGGACTACGAGCCGCGGGCCTTTGCCATAGAGTGGGACGACACCGGGGAGCCCACCAAGTACTTCAGACCAGACTTCTATCTCCCGGATGATGATCTCTATATCGAGATCACGACGATGAACCAGAAGCTGGTCACCAAAAAGAACCAGAAGATCAGGAGACTCAGGGACCTGTACCCGGAGATCCGGTGCAAGGTCTTCTACCAACGGGACTATCTCCACCTCCTTGTCAAATACGAGCTGGCCGAACCCGACGATGTCACCCTCCCCACGGCCCCCACGCGTATCCCCGGCCCGGTCGAGGTGACCAACCTCGCCGACCGGGACGCCGACGTCGGCTGAGCTAGCCTGGGTCACCCGACGAGGAGACCTTCTGCCGCAGTCGCCGCTCCATGATCTCCACCAACGCCTGGAGGCGCGGTTCACCGATTTTGGGGGGTGGGAAATGCCCGTCCAATACGATGGGGTACTCGCCGAACACGCCGCGGTTCGCCAAACGGCCGGGGCCTTCGACGTTTCGCACCTCGGTCGGTTTGACGTCACAGGACCGGGAGCGACCGAACTCGTTCGCCACCAACTGTGCAACGACGTGACCACGGTCGCCGCCGGTCGGGCCCAATACACCATGGCCCTCAACGATCGGGGTGGGATCGTGGACGACATCATCGTCTGGCGCTGCGTCGACGACGGCTATTGGGTAATGCCGAACGGCACCAACTTCGACGAGATCCTCGGCCGATTCGTCGACAACGCCGAGGCGGCGACGACCGTAGCCGCGGTGCGCGACGACACCGTGCTGATAGCGGTCCAGGGACCAGACTCGCCCCGCGTCGTCGAGTCGGTGATCGGGGCAATGCCCGGCCGGTTCCGGGTGATCGATGGTGAGTTCGCAGGTGGCTGGTTTCGAGCCGGGGGGACCGGGTACACGGGGGAGCGAGGGGCCGAGATCGCCGTCCCATCGGAGTCAGGAGAGAACCTGTTCGAAGCCCTGCTGGAGGCGGGGGCAACAGCCTGCGGTCTCGGCGCCCGTGACACGCTGCGACTCGAGATGGGTTACCCGCTGTGGGGGCAAGATCTCGACGAGTCAACCACGCCGATGGAGGCCGGGCTCGGCTGGGTTATCGGATGGGACCACGACTTCGTCGGCAAGGCAGCCGTCTCCAGGCAGCAGGACGACGGCGTGCCAAGGGCGCTCGTCGCCTTCGCCTGCGAGGGTCGCACCATTCCGCGCCATGGACATCAGCTACGCGCCGGGTCGTCGACCGGTGAAGTTACCAGCGGAAACTTCAGCCCGACGCTCGGCCACGGGATCGGGATGGGATATCTCGCACCGCCGATCGAGCCTGGCACACAAATCGAGGTGGAGATTCGCCACAAATGGGTACCCGCACAGCAGGTCGACCCTCCATTCATCAAGACGTGACCGGAGCGGGGGTCGGTGCTGTCATCGACGCCGTCGCCGACCTCCACCCTCAGCGCACCCTGGTAGCCCGAGCCCTTGACCTCACGTTGCGGCGCTCCCTGCTCGAGTCCGGCTCGGTCGAAGAGCTGCCTTTCGTGTATGGCAGGACGGTTGTCCCCGCAGATCTGGGTCCAGAAGACGTTGTCGTCGCCGGTCACCCCAACCTGCTCGGTGTTTTCGACCTCCCTGTGGCACCTCGCTGGTTGGCCGTTGCCGGGCGATGGTCGTCGCTGTGTCCTGCGACCGGTGCCGTGGCAACGATCGAGCTTGCCGGCGCCTATGACTTACAGACCGCTGAACGCACCCTGAGCGCGACCAGAGACCTCGCCAAACAGCTCGATCAGATGCGCGGGGTGACCGTTGCGTTCTCCCCGCACAGCCCGGTGCTCACCGTGTTGCTCAGCGTCGACCCTGTGGAGGTGGCAGCGCGAATGCCCCTCCCCGGCTGCATGCCCCTGACCGGGTTCCCCGAGCTCCCAGGGGGCCTCAGAATCTCTCCAGAACCGGTTGGCGTGGGCGGGGATCTCACCGGATATGCTGCTGCACTGGAAACGGCCATCCTTGGCACAACGGAAGAGCGATGACAGAAACGGGATTCATCGAAGCATCCGACGGCATCGAGCTGTTCACTCGATCCTGGGCACCGGACGACCCCAAACGAGACATGCTGATCGTTCATGGGCTCGGCGAGCACTCGGGGCGGTGGGATCACGTTGCCGAGTTCTTCGTCGGCCGCGGGTATGCGGTCACCGGTTTCGACCTCCGCGGCCATGGGCAGTCGGGAGGTGCCCGAGTTCATGTCGATTCCTTCGCCCAGATGGTCGACGACCTGGATGCGGTGGCAGACGGCGTCGGCAGGGACCGGCCCTGGGTGCTGTACGCGCACTCGTTTGGCGGCCTGATCGGGACGCACTATCTCACCTCAGCGTATCGGAGGCCGGACGCTGCGGTCTTGTCGGCTCCGGCCTTGGACGACGAGCTTCCAGCTGTGCTGCATGCCGCAGCTCAGGTGTTGGGCCGGGTGACGCCGAAGCTGAGCCTCCCAAACTCGATCGATGGGGCCCAGCTGTCTCGTGACCCTGCGGTCGGCGAGGCGTACTTCGCCGATCCACTGGTGCAGACCAAGGCAACCGCCAGGTTCGGCCTCGAGGGGTTCAAAGCCCAGGAGGCGGCAAGGGCGTCACTCCACGAGATCGACGTACCTACCTTGGTCATCCACGGTGCGGAAGATCGGCTGGTCCCACCGATGGCGTCGGCGCCTCTTGCCGGGGTCGATGGCGTGGAACGGAAGCTGTACCCGGGCCTCCGCCACGAGCTGCACAACGAGCCCGAAGGGGATCAGGTGCTCTCCGACGTTGCCGACTGGTTGGATACCGCGCTCGTGTAAGCGGGGAGCACCACCTCGTCGATCAATCGCCGCCGAGTCGGCCAGTCCCCAAACCCAGCTTCGATCGCGTTGGCTGTGATCGAGCCGAGGTCGGTGAGGGTCAGCCCGTAGCCCTCAATGGCAAGCTCATATTCGGAGCTCGCAGTCGTCGCGCTCATCAGCCGGTTGTCGGTGTTGATCGACACGTTGAACCCGGCGCGATAGAGGGCACCGAACGGATGCTCGATCTGAGGTGCGAAGGAACCAGAGTGGAGGTTGGAGGTGATCGAAACCTCGAGCGGGACCCGATGGTCGCGAACGCGCCTGGCGAGTGACCCGAGGTTGGTCAACTCACCGTCCAAGAGGGTGGCGTCGTCGACGATCCTGGTTCCGTGTCCGATTCGCTGCGCCTTGCAATGGGCCAGCGCTCGCCACATCGAATTCGGGCCGTCTGCTTCACCGGCGTGGATGGTCAACCCCAGACCGTGTTCCGAGGCGAGCCGGCACGCCGGTTCATGGTCGTCCGCAGGATTACCGGCCTCGGGCCCAGCCAGATCGAAACCGACCAGTCCTTGCCCGGCAAACGGAATTGCGGCGTTGGCGACTTCCTCGGAGTCGGTTTCCTGTCGGAGCGCGGTGGCGATCCCGTAGACAACGATTCCGGTCTCTCGGCTTGCGCTATCGAACCCGTCGAGGACGGCTTCGATGGCATCCTCGCGCTTCAACCCGTCCAAGGTATGCAGGCTTGGGCCGAACCGCACCTCGGCGTACACCACGCCGTCCGCTGCCAGGTCGACGCCGGCCTCGTAGGCGACCCTCCGGATCGCGTCCTGGTTCTGCATCACGCCGTAGGTGTGCTCGAACGCCTCGAGATAGAGCTCCAGCGACCCTGACCGTCCCTGGTGGAACCACTTGGCCAGTTCCGCAGCATCCGTGGTCGGGAGCTGCGTATAGCCGGCGCCATCGGCGAGCTCGATGACGGTGGCGACGCGCACTCCGCCGTCGAGATGGTCGTGGAGGATCGCCTTGGGTAACGAGGTGTAGTCCATAGCGACGAGAGCCTACCGGTCGGTTCCATCGTCGGGAGGCCGTTCCAGACGCGGGTCAGAAGCGAAGGACCCCGCACACAGGGCCAGAAGAAGTCGTAGCATCAGGGCTCGAGGAGGTCACACATGGCGCTACGCAAGGGCACTCATATCAAGACGCTGACCAAGACCGTTGGGAAACGGCCGCGTCGCGGCATCATTGAGCGCGTCGACGGAGACACCGTCGAAGTCAGGTGGGAAGACGGCCACGTCTCGATCCTGTCCGGTGGAACGCTGATCCAGGATCGGAATCACCAGAAAATCTCGAGCTGACCGCGTCGTCAATGGACAGGTTGACCGGGTCGCTTCTGATCGCCTCTCCGACGCTGCTCGACCCCAACTTCTATCGCTCGGTCGTGCTGTTGATGGCGCACAACGACGAAGGCGCGGTGGGCGTGGTACTCGACCGTCCACTCGAACTTGCCGCCACCGACTTCGTCGAGGACTGGCGCCCGGTCCTCACGCCGCCGTCACGCGTGTACGAGGGCGGTCCCGTACAGCGAGAGACTGCGATCGGGGTAGCCCGTCGCAGCGGATTCGGCCGGTCGGACGTGTGGGAGCCGGTGCTCGGGTCCATCGGCTTCATCGACCTGGCACAGACGCCGACCGATTTCCCCGGAGTGGAGGACCTCCGGGTGTTCTCCGGATATGCGGGGTGGGGTCCGGACCAACTGGACCTGGAGGTCGCACTCGGATCATGGTTCCCTGTCCCTGCCAGCATCGACGACATCTTCGACCCTGTCCCGCACACGCTGTGGCAGCGGGTGCTGAAGCGACAGGAGAGCGGCCTTGCCCTGTACGCAGACTTTCCCGTCGACCCACGCCTCAATTGAGTCTGATGACCGATGACACGGAGCTTTCTCGGTAACCTCGTCCTGTGACCGTCCCCAGGTTGAGGAACGCCATCAGATCAAAGGCACCCGGCCTCATGGTGGAACGCGAGCTATGGGCTGCTGGAAATCAGATCGTGGTCGGGGTCGATGAGGTCGGTCGGGGCTCGTGGGCTGGCCCGATATCGGTCGGTGCCTTTGTCGCCCCCCACGATCGGCGGGTGTACAAGATCAGAGATTCGAAGATGCTCACCGAGAGTGAGCGGGAGGCGCTGTTCGACCGGGTGACGGGCTGGGCGGTGGCCTGGAGCGTCGGCCACGCCAGTCCGGCGGAATGCGACGACCTCGGGATGTCGGCAGCGCAACGCCTCGCCGCACGGCGAGCCATCTCCGGCCTCGGCATCGCTGCGGACCACGTGCTCGTCGACGGCAACTGGGACTTTGTCGGTCACCCGCGCACGACCAGAATCATCGGCGGTGATGCGACATCACTGACCATCGCCGCCGCATCGATCGTGGCCAAGGTCACGCGAGATCGGCTGATGCGCGCACTGGCGCCGGAGTTTCCAGGATTCGAGTTCGACAGCAACAAGGGGTATCCCGGCCCCAGACACCTCGCCGCCCTGGCCGCCTGTGGGCCGACACGGATCCACCGTCGGTCCTGGGCATTCATGGACGGCACCGCCTGGACTGGTATCCGGAGGGTACCGCGGTTCGGGCAGACCAGCCTGTTCGAAGCGGAGCCGGTGTCACGATGAGCCGCTTGGCGCAAGTTGGAATCCCCGGCGATCTCGACCAAGTCCTCGACACCGAAGCGATCACGGTGTGGGACTTCGTCTGGGCCATCGTCATCGTCGCCCTCAGCTTGCTCATTGCTGCGCTGACTCGGAGGTTGGTCGGGCGTGCGCTTCGCAAATTCCCCGACCTTCCGCAGAACTACAAACTGCTCATGGCCAGCGCCAGCGGCTGGTTCGTCATTGTGGTCGGCGTCATCTACGCCCTCGGGGTTCTTGGAGTCGACCTCGGCCCGGCCCTGATCGGCCTTCTGCTCATTGCCGGCGTCGTCTTCTTCGCCGGCCGCGGCCTCCTGGAGAACTTCTCGGCGGGCCTGGTGCTCCAGGGAACCACGATGTTCGTCGTCGGAGACCAGATTGAGACCGCGGCGGGGACCGGCACCGTGCTCGAGATCACAGGCCGAACTCTGACCATTCGCACGGTCGACGGCAAGGAGCTCAACGTCCCCAACACTACGGTTGTCAACGAGCCCCTCACCAACCTCACCAAAGAGGGCCAGCGACGATCATCGCTCGAGGTCGGGGTCGCCTACGGGACGGACCTGGAGGAAGCCAAGGCTGCGCTGCAGACAGCAGCGGCTGGGTGCGAACTCGTCATCACGGAACCGGGGCCGGAGGCCCTCGTCGCCGGGTTCGGAGACTACGCCATCGAGTTCGAGCTTCGCTTCTGGCACCAACCGACCATCATCGAGCAGCGGAGAGCGGTCGACGCCGTTGCCCGCGCGGTGGCGCTCGAACTGGCCGAGCGCGATATTGTGATCGCCTTCCCGCAGCGCACCTTGTGGTGGGGTGACGGTCAGGAGCCCTCAAACCGTTCAGGTAACAGCGAGGGGTAACCTGGCCAGATGAGCACTCCGATCAAACCTGGAGGCGAGTACAGGGGGGACTTCCTCGAGGTCGATGCCATGCTCGACGACGAGGAGCGTCTGATTCGCGACACCGTGCGGGCGTTCGTCGCCGATCGAGTGCTGCCGGATATCGCCGACTGGTTCGCCCAAGGAACCATCCCCGTAGAGCTGGCCAAAGAGATGGGGGCAATGGGCCTGCTCGGAATGCACCTCAACGGATATGGCACCGCCGGAACCAACGCCGTCAGTTACGGGTTGGCCTGTCGCGAGCTGGAGGCCGGCGACTCCGGCGTGCGCAGCTTCGTTTCGGTCCAGGGCTCGCTCGCTATGTATCCGATCTGGGCGTTCGGATCCGAGGAGCAGAAGCAGCGGTGGCTGCCCCCGATGGCGAGCGGTGAGATCATCGGGTGCTTCGGGCTCACCGAGGCAGACGCCGGATCCGACCCAGAGGCGATGAAGACCTCGGCCAGAGAGGACGGATCCGACTGGGTGATAGACGGCACCAAGATGTGGATCACCAACGGCGGCATCGCAGGCGTTGCGATCATCTGGGCACACACCGAAAACGGCATCCGCGGGTTCATCGTCCCCACCGACACCCCTGGGTTCTCGACCAGCGACATCCGCTACAAGATGTCGCTGCGAGCATCGGTTACGTCCGAGCTCGTTTTGGACGGGGTGCGGGTCCCTGGAGACGCCATCCTGCCGGATGTGGCGGGTCTCAAGGGGCCGCTGTCGTGTCTCAACGAGGCTCGGCTCGGCATCGTGTTCGGCTCGACCGGCGCCGCCAGAGCCTGCTATGAGGCTGCGCTGTCGTACTCCAAGGAGAGGGTGCAGTTCGGAAGGCCAATCGGCTCGTTCCAGCTCACCCAGCGAAAACTGGTCGAGATGATGGTCAAGGTCAATCAAGCCACGCTGCTGGCCATGCATCTCGGCAGAAAGCGAGATGCAGGGACGCTGACCGCCCAGCAAGTGAGCTTCGGCAAGATGGT
>SMVB01386041.1_pt1 | contig 14246 bp, 13 predicted proteins | sample 2456461 | NCBI WGS metagenome assembly SMVB01 (sample SAMN11095934, study PRJNA526329) | marine sediment metagenome | biome: Marine sediment; feature: Surficial sediment; material: Deep marine sediment; isolation source: Hadal surficial sediment | place: Pacific Ocean | collected 2014-05 | depth... | reverse complement strand
GTGCATTGTGCTGCCGTTCCGGAGACTCTGATCGAAACGACCTTGTTTGGTCATGAACAGGGCGCCTTCACGGGCGCCCATCGACTGAAAAAGGGTCGATTAGAGCGGGCGGCCGGGGGAACGTTATTTCTGGATGAGGTGGGGGATATTTCCCTTTCCACGCAGGTCAAACTCCTTCGTGTGCTTCAGGAAAAGGAGTATGAACGGGTGGGGGGAAGTGAGACGCTGAATGTCGATGTTCGCGTCATCGCGGCCACGCACCGGAATCTTGAAGCCATGGTGCAAAGCAGAGAGTTTCGGGAAGATTTGTACTATCGTCTCAATGTCGTCCCGTTGGTCTTACCGCCGTTGCGTGATCGCAAGGAAGATGTGCCGTTGCTCATCCGGCACTTTTTGGCCAAGTTCGATCAAGAACCTCGCCGGGGTTTCGAATTGGCTCAACCCATGGTGGATCTCCTGAAGGCCTATCATTGGCCGGGCAATATCCGGGAGCTGCAGAATTGTGTTGAACGGCTGGTGGTCCTGTCCGATTCACCCATCATCGATGTTGATTCCATTCCAGATTCGCTTACTTCGTATTTTGAACATATGCGGGCCGCTCGCCCTCTTCCAAAAACCAAGCTTCCCCACGCGTCTGCTCAGCAAACGCTCCCAGCCCGATTGGATGCGATCGAGCGGGATCGCCTTCGTGAAGCCCTCACCAAAGCCGGGTGGGTCAAAGCCAAAGCCTCCAGGTTGTTAGGGATGACCACTCGCCAGATTTCTTATCGAATGCAAAAGTATCAGCTCGTTGAAGAATCCTGACGTGCCTCAGGCCATTAATTTCTCACTGATCCTACCTTCTGTTGAAACAAACAATTTTGTCGGGTTGTGAACAAAAAGGTCTGCTATGAACAATATTGTCAGATTTCATTACGGACGTTTATCAAGAATCGCATACGTTCTTTGAGGTTCTTCGATATTGGGTTCTGGCAGGGTCCTTGCAACAAAAAATATGTGAATACTTTCCTTGATGAATTTGAAGGAAAAATACCACGGCAGTGAACAGGTTATGACGAACGAGTCCCACAAAGGAGTGGCCTTGATCCCGGCATTAGCCTGATAACCAAACCATAAGTTCAGCCTCTTTGCGAAAAAGAGGTGATTGGCAAAGACGCCATCGTTCCCAAGGTGGACCACGGACGGTCCCGAGGAAATGATGGCGTTTTTTTATGGGGCTGTTGAAAAAGGCCGCCAGCGGCGTTCTCGGTCCATCGTCGTGCTCACGTACTCCATGTACGCTGCGTGCGCCAACGGCCCTGCGGCCTTGCTGGACGGACCTTTTTGAACAGCCCCTATTAAAAAAATTTCAAGAGAGGAGACAAATACAATGTATATGGAAGATCTAAAGCGGATGGCAGAGGTTTCAAGAAAGAAGGCCGAATATTGTCTGAACGCCCCGGGTGGATATTTTTTGTTGTCCGCCCTGGCGGGAATCTATTTAGGGTTGGGCATTTGTTTAATTTTTAGCGTTGGGGCGCCTTTTGCAGCGGAAGGGTCAGCCGCGTTGAAATTAGTGATGGGAATCTCTTTTGGGGTTGCCCTGACATTGGTGATCTTCGCGGGATCGGAATTGTTTACCGGCAACAATATGGTGTGCACGATTGGCGCCCTGTCCCGGGCTATAACCTGGAAACATGTTGGTTGGATTTTTGTGTGGTCCTTTATCGGAAACCTCGTTGGCTCGTTAGCCGTGGCGTGGATGATTGTGCAATCCGGAGTCATGGCCAAAGCTCCGCAAATGGATCTATTGATGAAGGTCGCGGCCATGAAAATGTCTACCTCTGCGTGGGAATTGTTTATTCGCGGAATCTTGTGCAACCTACTCGTGTGCCTCGCCGTATGGATGGCGGCACGGACTAAAAATGAAGCCGCAAAAATCATGCTGATCTTCTGGTGCCTGTTTGCCTTTATCGGCAGCGGGTTTGAACACAGCATTGCCAACCAATCATTGTTGGGCATGGCGCTGTTTCTGCCACATGGTGAGGCTATCTCCTGGAGCGGGTTTGCGTGGAACCAAGTCTTTGTGGGACTGGGCAACATTCTTGGCGGGGCCTTGTTGGTAGGTGGGGTGTATTGGTTAAGCAGCCCATATCGAGTCACGGATGCCTCCGCTATTCAATCTGAGTCGGCAGTCCTTGACAATGAATCGATCGGGCATCCGACAGAAGCTTTATCGGCAGCAAGTCCGGTTGTGCCGATGAACGTGGGATTTGTAGCAAAACTGAACCGTGAACGAGGCGTGCGATGAATAAAATGGAAGTGCTGAAACGCGAACGAGACGGGTTGGAGATTATTAAAGATATTCCGCTGTTTGCCAAAACAGGTTGGGAATCGATTCCGGAAGATGATATCCAACGCCTCAAATGATACGGCCTGTTTTTGAGAAATCCCACACCAGGGTATTTCATGCTACGAGTGCGGATTCCCGGAGGACGCGCCACCTCAGCTCAATTGCGCACCTTGGCGGAGATAGCCAAGACCTTCGGTAATGGGCAATTAGATTTTACGACTCGCCAACAAATTCAGGTTCGCCATCTTCAAATCGAACATGTCCCTGAAGTGTTCGCACGAATGGACGAGGTGGGCCTGACGTCGCTGCAAACCGGGTTGGACAATGTGCGAAATATCATGACCTGTCCGGTAGCAGGGTTGTCTCCGTCGGAATGTATTGATGCGACACCCTTGGTCCATGCCTTGAACCAAGAGATCGTGGGTAATCGGGAATATACCAACCTCCCGAGGAAGTTCAATGTGGTGATCACGGGTTGTCCCGATAATTGTCTCCATGCGGAAACCCAAGATTTGGCTCTGGTTCCAGCCACCAAAGAAATCGATGGGGAAGAGAAGCAAGGATTCAATGTGTTGGTCGGCGGAAAACTTGGGTCCGGTGGGTACCGGATCGCGACACCATTAGATGTCTTTGTGCTTCCCGACGAAGCCGTAGAGGTCTCGTGTGCCGTGATTCGAGCGTTTCGCGATTACGGATTTCGCGATTCACGAACCGCAGCACGGTTAGCCTTCTTGTTGGAAGAATGGGGAGAAGTTCGATTTCGTGTCGAGGTGGAAAGACAAATGGGAAGGGCATTGTGGACAGCAGGAGAGGATGCTCGAAAAAAATCCGTCAATACTCACGGTGGAGTCTTTCGGCAAACACAACCGGGATTGAACTACGCCGGGCTCCATATCCCAGTCGGGAGAATGCAGGCGGAGGACTTACTGGGACTCACCCGTTTGGCAGAGCGTTATGGGACCAGCGAACTTCGTCTCGGGGCAAACCAGTCCTTCGTGATTCCCCATATCCACGACAAAGCACTTGGCGATTTTCTGGAAGAGCCGCTCTTGCAACAATTTGCCTACAATCCTTCGCCTGTCCGGAAGGGCTTGGTGAGTTGTGTAGGGAATGATTACTGCAATCTCGCGGTCATCGAAACCAAGAGCCAGGCGATGAAAACTGCAGCGGCGTTGGAGGCCAAGGTGGGCTCACATATCAAACCAATCACGATGCATTGGTCAGGGTGTCCGGCAGGGTGTGGCAATCACTTGGTCGCCGATATCGGACTCTTAGGAAAAAAGATCAAGCGTCGAGGCCAAATCGTGGATGCGGTTGATGTGTATGTGGGCGGGCGATCAGGGCCCGATGCCAAGCTCGCCACGAAATTATTGGAAGACGTGCCGTGTGATGAGTTATCCGATGTGTTGGCCGGCGTGCTGCCCTATCACACACGCGAGAAAATGCATCGTGAAAAGAAACGCATGCGACCAAGTCCCAAACCAGCAAGCAGCAAAGCGAGTACGTCTCAGGATCCTGGTTCGACTCCAGCACTCAAAAGTAGACCGGTGGTCTTGGAAAACCAGCAATTAATCAAATTGGGATAACACAAGGATTACACGAGTTGATGAATGGTAATTTCCGGTGGGCAATTAAACCGGACGGGGAGAAGGGAATTCCCGGTGCCGCGTGACGTGTAGCCCATCATGCGGCCTTCATAGCTCCATCCACCGGAGATATATTGCCGACTGAAATTGCTGCTATTCAAAATGGGGATGTGTCCTGGCAGACAGATTTGGCCACCATGGGTGTGCCCGCACATGTAATAATCAATGCCCGCTTCACAGGCTTCGGGAATAATTTCCGTGGAATGCGCCAACAGAATTTTTACCGCTTCTTGCGGTACGCCGTCTAACGCTCGTGGCAGATCCGCGACTTCATACCAATGGGGATCATCGACGCCGATCATCCATAGTGTTTCGCCATCTTTCTTGAGTGGTACGGCTTCGTTTAACAACATCGGGATGCCCATTTTTTCTAGTGGCGGCACCATCTCAATAAAATCGTGGTTACCTAAAATCCCCAGAATTCCGTGAGGGCAATGGATCGCATTGGTCAAGTCCGTCATGAGCGCAAGGGCTTCCTGGTAATCACCAAACGTCAGAAACCGAAAGTCTCCGGTAATCACGCAAAGATCGTACGTCAGAGAACGAAGCACCTCTTTGAGTTTCTTTCCTCGGTCAAAAATTCCTTCCAAATGCAGATCGGACAATTGGAGAATGCGGAAGCCATGAAAAGCGGGAGGAAGACCGCGCAGTGGAACCGTCACGACTTCGACTTTGTAATCAATGGAGTTACGTGTGGCTCGGTGATAGAGCCCACAGAGTTGTAGCGCACGCTTCAGCAGCGGACCAACGGCATCAAGGTTTTCCCAGTAGATGTGAAATCCCGTGGGGGCAAAGCGAAATGCGGAATGAGTGACTTGCAGCTCAAGCCGTTTCCCCAAGTGTACGGGGCCAATTCGGTCTTTGAGTTGAAGAAGGGCTTCGTTATCGACCATGGGGAAAAAGCCCTTGTACGAAATAGGGTGTGGCGTAGCTCATTACTATAAGATCGGTCACAACGCGGAAGGAATTGACCTTTACCGCCTTGAGATCATCATATATAGCCGGGTTTCGTCAAGAAGGGACAAACGGGGTAGTTGAAAAAGTTTGAACCTGAAAGCGCCACTTGCCAGGATCCGTATTCACTGAATAAAATGGAAATCCTCATGCAAACAATCGATATACATAATCCCGATATTCCTGATCTCCAATTTGTCTTGATGATCGGGGCTTTGTGCACTTCGGACATCCCCACCTTGAATGTACCGGAGGAGGTCCGCCGCCTAGTCTTTGACCGGTGCTGGGCCATGCTTCACGACACGCCCCCACCAGAAGAACCCACACAACGTGTGCTCGACCTTCGCCAAGGCGATGAGGTGACTCTCGAAGCCCTGGTTGAAGTGATTCGAAGTACCCTCATGGATCAGGGATACGACCAACTCACGTGGGAATCAACCCCCAGCGAAACCACCCAATCAAATACCCCCGAAGTCCAATCCCTCATCGACCGCCTCCAGAAATGGGACCCAGTCAATCCCCCACCCGTCGATGGAGCAAGCGAAGCGGAGAATAACTAGAATTTAAATTGCGGGGTTTCGTCCCCACGCGCCGAGGTTCTTTTGTTTCGGCAAAAGGACCTCGGCGGCGCTGGCGAAACCCCGCATAAAAATATTTCCTAAACCTGTTTACAGAATTCGAAAAGAAGAATGGTCAGTTAGAGGGTAGGCGCAGCTTTTTCCTCCACACATTTCTTGCAAAAAAGAATATCGCCAAGGTGTTTATCTCGCCCGTCCTTCGTCACTACCCACGGCCGTTCACTCCAAGGAGGATTGTGACGGACATGCTGCCCATGGCCGCATTCCAAATCCGCAACCCAGTCGGCATATTCATCCTGGTGAAAACCGATTATTTTTTGTTCCAAAAATTTCCCCTCACCCTAACCCTCTCCCCAAAGGGGCGAGGGGATATGAGATTGTTCTTTCATCTCCGCTTCTGATGGTTTCCCGCGTTGGGCGCGGCGGAGCCGCAGCACCGAATCGACTTCTCGGCGAGGGCTGTTTGAGCGGAGCGAGTTCCCTCGCCATCTTATTCGGTGCGGAGGCGGAGGGACCCCCTTGGGGCCGCGCACGGGCGAAGATGGTTTTGGGTCCTTTTGCCGAAACAAAAGGACCTCGTCGTGTGGGGACGACACCCCACATTATAATTCTTTAAATAATTCATCAGGCGTACTTGACGATAAGAATGAGGAGGAAGAGAAAACCTGGATTCCCGATTAAGGATGTCGGGAATGACATATTTACATTCCTCGAATTCCGCTATCGATTCTACGAGTACAGCCTATTCAACGAATAGAGAAGGTATTGTTAACCACCTTCTCTATTCGTTTCTGGTCTGACTTTTTACATCCAACCAATCGCGAAGCCAGTCGCCGAGTAAGTTAATGGCCAAAACGACGAACATCAAGGCTAGGCCGGGAGCGATGACCATGTGCGGGGCTACGAGCATGTAGCGCGTGCCATCGCGGATCATGCTGCCCCAGGATGCGGCAGGTGGTTGAACGCCTAATCCCAAGAAGGACAACCCGGCCTCCCCAATCACGACACCTGCGATCCCAAAACTGGCTTCAACAATTAATGGGGCGCTGATTAAGGGAACCAGGTGGCGCAGCATAATTCGAATGGGTTGAGCGCCAATTGCGACTGCGGCATGTACATGCTCGCGTTCTTTGACCGAGAGCACTTGCGCGCGTGCAAGCCGTGCGTATCCCACCCACCCCACGACGCACAACGCAATCACCACATTGTCGATGCCGGGCCCCATGACGCCGGCAAGCGCAATCGCCAACAGGATACCGGGAAATGCTAGGAAGATATCGATCACCCGAACGAAGGCGAGGTCCGTCCAGCCGCCCAAGTAGCCGCTGACCGTACCCAGGATACTTCCGACCACAAGGGAAATGGCTACCACAGTGAACGCGACGAGAAACGAGGTGCGAGCACCGACGATTAGACGATCAACAACCGGTCGTCCAAGATCATCGAAGCCCAACCATTCTTGAACACTTCCTGGCACAAGAATGTTTGACAGGTCGATCGAGTTTGGCGAAAGCGGGAGGAACGGCCCAAGTATGGCGAGGCCAGCCCAAAGGAGAATGACGGCCAGAGGAATCCCAACACGAAATATCATGATTTTTGAATTCTCACACGCGGATCAACCCAGGTATACACCAGATCGGTGAACAGATTGATCATGACGTAGGAACAGCTAATCAAAAGCACGGCAGCTTGGACCACGGGGTAGTCCCGGCGGTGAATGGATTCCACCACGAGCGAGCCAATGCCCGGCCAGGAGAACACGGTTTCGGTGATCACGGCACCGCTCAGGAGCGCACCGAGTTGTAATCCCAGCAACGTGATCACCGGGAGTAACGCATTTCGAAGGCCATGCCTGAACGTCACGACCCATTCCGTGAGACCTTTGCTTCGGGCGGTTCGAATAAAGTCTTCGGTCAACACTTCAAGGAGCGTGCTTCGGATCATGCGCGACAAGATAGCGGCCATGGCGGTGCCTAAGGTGATAGCCGGAAGGACAATCGATCCAGCGCCTTCGCGTCCACTCACGGGAAACCATCCGAGCCACAAGGCACCGACTAAAATTAACATCGGGCCCATCCAAAAGTTTGGAATCGACACGCCCAATAGGGCGAATCCCATGGCCCCGAAATCCCAGGCCGTTCCTTTTTTGACCGCAGCGAGGATCCCTAATGGAATGGCCACCACCAGGGCAATAAGTAGCGACACGAGTCCAAGTTCAATTGTGGCTGGAAGCCGTTCCAACATGAGTTCGGAAATAGGCCGCCCGGAATATAGCGACGTCCCAAGATCGAAATGAGCCAGTCCCTTGATATACGCCAGCAGTTGAATGTGAACAGGTTGATGTAAGCCCAAGGCTTGCCGCAGTGCTTCTCTATCAGCCGGTTGAGCGGACTCTCCCAACATGACTTCGACGGGGTCGCCTGGGACGAGGTGCAGTAACAGAAAGACCATGCACACGACACCAAAGATTACGCCAAGAGCCGTGAGCATACGTGGAAGAAAGATTCGGATGAACATAGCGGGTTATAGTTTAAAGTGATATACGGTGGACGTGTTGCAAGCCATCAAAGTTCCCATCCTTCGCAATCGTGAATCCTTTGATGTCTTGTCGAGCGATAAAGACATGATCTTCGTACCACAACGGCACATAGGGCAAGGCGTCGGCGAGATGAGCCTGAAGCTCCTGATACAAGTTTTTCTTTTCTTGCGTGTCCTGGGTACTGCCAGCTTGGTCAATCAGAAGGTCGGCTTGCCGGCTCCGAAAGCGGCCGCGATTCGCGCCGTTCGGGGGGATGGATTCACTATGAAACACGTAATGAAAAATGTCCGGCGTTTTCACCCCAACCCAGGACAGGCTGTACATTTGAAACCGACCGGCTTTGATATCCCCGTAGAATGTGCCCCAGTCATAGCTGCGAAGATCCACCTCAATTCCAACTTGCGACAATTGATATTGGAGGATGGTGGCCAGTCGTACACGAAACGGATCGCTGGATGTTTTGTAAGTCAGTTTCAACGGGGCACTTGGGGAAAATCCGGCTTGGGCCAACAGCAAGCGGGCTTTTTCGGGATTGTGTTCGTACCGCCTGAGATTGTGAGCCCCAGCCCAGTGATCAGGAGGTAACAAGGATTGGGCAGGGCGCGCGGCTCCGCCCATGACGTATTGAATGATCCTTTCTCGATCAATTGCGTGGGCCACGGCCTGACGGACAAGGCCTTGTTTGGTGTGTGCGTCTTCGAAACTAAAACCCAAATACGAAAAGTTAGTTCCTGGGCTGCGTTGAACGTGAAGCCGGGGATCCTTGGTTAAATAGGTCACAAGTTCAGGAGGCAAATCATTTTGTACCATGTCGACTTCACCAGCGAGAAGCTTCAGGGCGCGAACAGTAGGGTCCTGCACTTTGATAAATTCGAACCGTTGCTGATCCTCCAGTCGAACCAGTTCAAGACGCGTGTCATCCGGCCATGCGACAAATGAAAACGGACCACTTCCTATGGGTCTGGAATGGAAAGGGTGGTTGGTTTGGATTAAATGCGCCGGGAGAATCCCAATAACGACAAAGCTTGGGAACAAGAGATCGGGACGAGTCAGATGGAAATCGATGGTCGCTTCATCCTGAACTATTATGTGATCAATCATGGCCAAGGAACCTCGATGAGGCGAAGCGTTTTCGGCCTTCAAAATAAACTCATAGGTGGCTTTCACGTCTTGTGCCGTGAGAGGAGTTCCATCATGAAACGAGGCTCGATTGGGATTGAGGTAAAATCGAAAGTGCGTCGGAGCCACTTGCTCCCAAACCGCCAATGCAGGAATAGGTTCGAAGGCATCGTTGAAATCCACAAGCCGTTCATACAAAAGACGGTTCACTCGATCAGACGTGGCATCCGTGGCAAAGCGGGGGTCGAGGTTAGTCGGGGCATTGGCCAAACCGAATCGAAACGCATCGGTCGGAGGTTCGGTGCATGCGGTCAGAAGTAGGAAGAGCCCCAAGGTTCCAAATGCGGTGACGAGCCATATGGTAAACCTGAAGTTTGTGTGAATGTGCGAAGGGAAATTCACGATCGAGGATCGAAGCCTGAACCGGTATGAGCAAGGTAAACTTATCAAACTATGCATACAAGAATATACCTAAGTGAAAGACAAGTCTACAGTATCATCAAATGATGGAAAGAGTTAAAAACTAGCAAGGGATTGTTGGGGATTGTTGGAAATAAAAAATTCTCATTACATTGGCCTACAGTTGGTAAGGTTTGAAACACTCAGAGGCCATAGGGCATGTTCAAAAAGGTGTGTCCAGCAAGGCTGCAGGTGCTTTGGTGCGCGGAGCGGACAGCAGTACGTGAGCACGACAAAGCGCCGAGAACGCCGCTGTCGCCCTTTTTGGGCATTCCCTATCAATGAATTGCGATGTCTACCGAAATAGTTGGTAGAGAGTGGGCCTTTCAAAGGAGACAGCAGTCATGCTTTTCGGAAAATTTGGAAAAAAAGACACTAACCAAAACCAAGCAACAGCAACGAAGCCACGGGTACAATCTGATTCCGCCAAGGCGATCTCCGATCCCCCGCTACCTGAATCGATCTACGGAGCCCCGGATTCAACAGCCCCTCTGTTATCCTCGATTCCTCCTGAACCCGAAGTCAAAAAACGGGCGTTTCCTCGGGCTCCCACTTCCCTTGAAGAAACGGGATTGCCTTCGGAATTATTAGTACAGCTCCTCGTCAAGACGCTCTTCACTGCGGGCGAGTTAACAGAGGCCTCGGGTGGTGCGCTGTTGAAGGTCCCCTATTCCGTGATGAAAGAACTGTTCACCTTGTTAGGACGAGATAAACTCGTGGAAGTTCTCGGGCATGGTGAATCTCTCGGGGTCTTGTATCGCTATGGGCTGACCAATGCCGGGCGGCAACGTGCCCAGGCCTATATGGAAGCGAATCGATACGTGGGCCCAGCTCCGGTTCCCATCGCGCAATATGAATCCATGGTGCGGAGCCAACCGGTTTCGGATTTGTGCATTGATCGCCAAACCGTTGCGGAGGCCACCAAACATCTGGTGTTATCCGCGGAGTCGGTAGAACAGGTGGGCGAGGCAGTGAATTCCGGCTGGTCGATCTTCCTGTATGGGCCCCCCGGCAACGGGAAAACCGTGATCGCGGAAGCCATTGGTCACATGTTGGGCATGGTCGGTGGTAGCGAAATTTTCGTGCCCTACGCGATCGAAGTGGATAGCCAGATCATTCAGGTGTTTGATCCGCTCACTCACAAACCCATCGATCCACTGGCGGCTTCACCGCGTTCTTTGATCGAAACAACAATCGAACACGATGCCCGATGGATTGCCTGTAAGCGACCGGTTGAATTTGCCGGAGGGGAATTAACTCTGGCAATGCTTGATCTTACCTTTAACCCCTCGGCCAAATTCTATCAGGCTCCTCCGCATATCAAGGCGAACGGGGGAATCTTTCTAATTGATGACTTTGGTCGCCAACTGGTTCGGCCACGCGACCTGCTTAATCGATGGATCGTCCCGCTGGAAAAACGAGTGGATTATCTCACCCTGCACACGGGAAAAGTCTTCCAGATTCCGTTCGACACGATCGTGATTTTTGCCACCAATCTCGAACCTCAAAAATTAGCCGACGAAGCGTTTTTACGGCGTATTCGGAACAAGATTTTGGTGAGTGATCCCACACCGGAGTCGTATACAAAAATTTTCCAAACCATCTGTGAGCAGAAGCAAGTCCCATTTGACCCAAGCGCCATGGACTATTTGTTTCGCAATGTGTATCAAAAACACCGCATTAATCTGCGGAGTTGTCATCCTCGGGATCTGGTTGACCACATTTTGAGTATTGCCAAATTCAATGGCGTGCCCCCGACTCTTGATCGAACCCTACTCGATCGAGCATCCAGAACCTACTTCTTCTTAAGCGACCTCGATCGCCCGCCAGTACCTTCCTAACCCGTCGCTGGCATCTCGTATCTCGTCTTTGGTATTTCATATTTTTTTAGCGACAATCGACGAGCAACGGGTTATGATCTCCCAACTCCATTCGTGATACAAAGAACAATAAATTGCTGCGAAGCACTGTGGCCTTATTGAAGTGGGAGAAATGGTGATGAGGGCGATAGCGATTCAGGAGTTTGGCGGGCGCGGCAAACTACAACTGATGGATCTGCCGGTTCCGGCACTTGAGGCACAAGAGGTTCTGATCCGAATCAAAGCCGCCGGGGTCAATCCGGTTGATTGGAAAATTCGAGAGGGATTTTTACGGGACTTTTTACCTCATGAGTTTCCGATCATTCTCGGCTGGGATACGGCCGGTGTCGTCGAGAAAATCGGGAATGAGGTAACTGAACATCACGTTGGTGATGAAGTCTTTTCGTACTGCCGTTTGCCCGTGATTCATAACGGATCCTATGCCGAATATATCGCTTTGCCAGCCGACATCGTGGCCAAGAAACCTGCGAGTCTGTCTTTCGAACAAGCCGCCTCGATTCCACTTGCGGGTTTAACAGCGTATCAATCATTGTTCGATGCCGGTGGGTTACAACGTGGAGAAATCGTTCTCATTCACGCGGCGGCTGGAGGCGTTGGCGGATTTGCGGTGCAGTTGGCCAAGCAGCATGGCGCAACCGTAATTGGGACCGCGAGCCCACGCAATCATGACTATCTTCGTGGGTTAGGAGCCGATCGAGTCATCGATTATTTGACGCAGGATTTTCGACAGGTGATTCATGAGTGGTATCCTTCAGGGGTAGACCTTGTCTACGATTGTGTGGGCGGCGAAGTGTTGGAGCAGAGCGTGGAGATCCTCAGTCCGACCGGACGCCTCATTACAATTGCCGAACCAGCTCACGCTGAAACCATGAAGGCACAAGGCATCAATGTTCAGTTCGTGTTTGTGGCACCCAATGCTCGGCAGCTTGAGGAGTTGACGCACATGGCCGACCAAGGGCAGCTACACACGCATGTGTCTGGCACATTCCCACTTGAAGAAGCCGTTCATGCCCATGAGATTCTCGAAACCCAGCATGTGAAGGGGAAGCTGGTGTTGACGCTTGGAACGTGAAGCGTGATTCGTGAAGCGTGAAGGAAACGCCGTTCCTCTTTTTCCCTGCGCTTCACGCATGACGCTTCACCCTTCAGGTCCACAAAGAACGCTGGTGGCAGTCCTTCGCCGCCGCAGGAGTATGGTTTTTCAACAGCCCCCCATGTGTATCCATGAAAACGATTACCGCACAAGACTTGTATAATCTCACCAAATGCCATCATCGCGTGTACCTTGATGCCAATGGCAACCCCGAGGAAAAAGGGGAAGTCGGATCGTTTGTGAAGCTCCTCTGGGAGTTGGGGTTGCAAACCGAGCGCGAGTATATCGTGAGTATCGGGGATATTCCTGTAGAAGATTTGGAAGCTCTGTCTGTTGAGCAGGCCTTTCATGAAACCATCAGATTGATGCGCGAGGGCGCGCCCCTGATTTATCAAGGCTGCTTGATCGATGGGCCCTATGTCGGGCGTCCGGATTTGCTCGTGAAGCGGGAAGAGGGGGAGTCTCAGTTCGGGGCATACCTGTATGAGGCCATCGATATTAAAGCAGGCAGAGGGTGGGAACGAGCTGAAAGCCGCAAACCCAAGTTCAAGGAGCACTATGCGTTTCAGATTTTATTTTATCGGATGCTGTTGAAACGTATTCAGGGTGCCGTTGTTCCACTGGGTCGGATCATCAATATTGATAAACAGATTGAAGAGTTTGATCCCATGAGTTTTGAGTTGCCGTTCCAAGCCGCGTTAGAGACTGCCTCCCAGCTTGTTCAGGGCAAGGAAACTTCCGAGCCAGTCCTGGGGAGCCAGTGTCTCTTGTGCGAGTGGTTTCGCCGATGTCACCGGTGGGTCAAGACGCACGATGATCCGTCAGGCTTGTTTTTCGTCGGGAAGCAAAAGTTTCGTCTCAAAGAGGTCGGTCTTCGGACGATCCATGATATCGCGAAAATGGACGTGCCTGAGTATCTCACCCCAGCGAACAAAATCCCGCGGATGGGGGAAAAAGCTTTAACACGGATGAAAGAAAGAGCCGGCGTTATGCGGTCAGGGAAGCCGTGGATTCGGCAGGGTTATTCTTTTCCTCACACCGAGCGAGAGATTTACTTTGATATTGAAGACGATCCGACACAGGGCGTGACCTATCTGTTTGGCCTGTTAATCCACGATCCACACGTTCCCCCCGAATTTCAGTATTTCGTGGCGCGTGACCCTACAGAAGAAGAACAGACGGTTCGGGCATTTTGGGACTTTATGGCATCAGCCGGTGATGTGACGTATTATGTCTATTCGCACAAGGAACGCAGTTCGTTGCGACAGTTGATGGAGCGATATGGATTAGACCAAGACGTGTTCACCACGTATGTCGAACGAGAGTATGATCTGTATTCCGATTTGATTGTGACCTATTCCGATTGGCCCACGTTTTCGTACAGCATTAAACAGATTGCGAAGCAGATCGGATTTCATTGGCGGGACACCGATCCTTCTGGAGCCAACTCCATTGCATGGTACAACGATTACCTGGCCCATCCAGAGCAGGAACAACTCTTGACCCGAATTCTTCAATACAACGAAGATGATTGTCGTGCCATGGTCGCGCTGAAACAGTTTTTTGAAAAGCACTCGGATGAAGTATAACTAATAGGGGTGAAACGCACCAATTGGAGAGTGCTTAGATCTTGCCTGCGCTTCCTT
>SMVB01103153.1_pt1 | contig 14253 bp, 13 predicted proteins | sample 2456461 | NCBI WGS metagenome assembly SMVB01 (sample SAMN11095934, study PRJNA526329) | marine sediment metagenome | biome: Marine sediment; feature: Surficial sediment; material: Deep marine sediment; isolation source: Hadal surficial sediment | place: Pacific Ocean | collected 2014-05 | depth... | reverse complement strand
CCATCGGCGCCCTGCGCGGTTGAACCAGCTCTTCGCGGCGAAGTTGATTCACCGGTGGAGGCGGAGCCGAAGCTGAAATATCCGACCGTTGCCGCGGAGAATCCTCATCGACGGTTATGGGAACCGGTAGCGTGCTCGACGCGGTCGGTGAAACTGGCAAAGGCTTTGCCTTAACATCTGCATTGCGCGCTTCCTGCAAAGGCAATTCTTCGGCTGGGGTAGATTGTGCCGCCTCGAGCACGGGTTTATTGGAAACGTAGTTTACTGGCTTCACTTCGCGAGACGAGAGTCCGGTTGCGTCCGGCGAATCCGGCAATCGTGCTTTCTCTGATATGGAAAACGATTCATTGTCCGCAACGCCCAGGTCTGGGTTGTCCACAATCAGACCGACCGCAAGAATAACTACCGCTGCGGTACTGATTGCCGCTGTTGCGGGCCGTCGGTACCAGGGTATCAGGGCTTTTCCCGCTGCCGCGAGAATAGCCGCATTCAATTCCGCGGGTGGTTGCTCCTCGCTCGCTTCGCGATAAATAACACTAAGCTCATCGCGATCCTGATCAGTTTCTTGTGGCATAACGCGCCATTCCTGCTTTGAGTTTCGAAGTTGCATAACGCAATCGGCTCTTCACGCCCTCTTCCGAGGTGTCCGTTAATTCAGCAATCTCTTGAGTCGACAACTCCGTTTCTTGTCTCAGCACCCATGCTTCGCGTTGCGCGAAAGGCAACGTAAGCAGCAGTTGGTGTAACCGGTTGCGTAGCCGGTCGCGGTCGACAGCTCTGTCAATAGAGCCGTCGATAGCTGGTTCCGTGACCTGTGATCCGTTGTCGAGTGTTTCCAGTTCATCTGCTCTATACACGGGGTTGCGCATGGATTTACGGTGCTCGTCCATCAGCACGTTGTGGGCCAGAGTGAACAGATAACTGTGAAACGCGCCACTGGGTTCATAACGATCACGCGCTTTAATCAAGCGCATCCAGAGATTCTGAAAACAATCGTTGGCGCGTTCGTCGCCCAGCTGACGGAGAAAGTAACGGTATAAAACACCTTTGTGTCGTGCGTACAGGATTTCAAACGCTCGCTGACTACCGGCCGCGTACGCTTTCATGAGTTCTTCATCCGGCAAGGCACTCGAGGAAACCTCACCATCCGGCAAGGTTTCCTTTTCAGTCATACATGTTGTTGCATAGGTAGCGATCGTTATTTCTGGCGTTGCCCCACCTGCACGGCGTCGCGCGGTGGTGTGGTGAGGGCGTCCGCAGTGCGCACTAGAGTAATAAACTCACCGCGATAACCATAGGGGTCTTTGCCACGCGCTTCGTTGGCGAGATCGATCAATTCCTGGAAGCCGAAATCTTCCGTATAGTCTCCACCGCGAAGCAGTTGACCAAACGCTGCCACCGCCGCCGAGAAACGGAAAATCTGGCTGGTGTCGGCGAGTGACTCGCGGATGTCGTTGCTATAGATGGGTACGTTGATCAGCATGCTGGTATCGCCGCCGGGTGCCTTGTGACGAAGTTTGAGAAAAGCCACTTCGGCGTCACGCCGGGTTTCGGGTAAGCGATGTTCGCCATAACGTAGTGGGTCGATGAGGCCGACAGTCCCTGTAAGGGTCAGCTCATAGAGTGCGGTAACCGTATGCCCTGCACCGATGTCACCGGCGTCGACTTTATCGTTGTTGAAGTCTTCCCGGTTCAGGTGGCGAGTTTCATAACCGATGAGCCGGTATTCGCTGACGACGTCGGGATTGAACTCGACCTGGATTTTTACATCCTTGGCAATGATGTTCAGAGTCGCCACCAACTCATCCACGAGGACCTTGCGAGCTTCATTGATGGTGTCGATGTAAGCCGCGTTGCCGTTGCCGATCTGAGCGATCTCCTGCATCAGCGCGTCGTTGTAGTTTCCGCCGCCGAAACCGAGCACCGTGAGCGCCACACCGCTGTTACGTTTTTCCGCAACCAGGTCTTTGAGTGCCTGCAGATCTGTGGTGCCGACGTTGAAGTCACCGTCGGTCGCGAGAATGACGCGGTTGGCACCGCCTTCGATGAAGGCTTCTTCCGCCATCGCGTAAGCGAGCCTAATTCCAGCACCGCCGTTGGTGGAGCCGCCCGCTGCCAGTTGATCGATCGCGGCGAGAATTTTTCCACGCTCGGCACCCGAGGTCGGCGCCAGGACCCGGCCGGCGGCGCCCGCATAAACGACGATACCGATCGTGTCATCGGCATCGAGTTGCTTGATGAGGAGTTTCATCGAAGTTTTCAACAGTTCCAGCTTGTCCGGGCTGCGCATCGAGCCGGATACGTCGATGAGGAAAATCAGATTCGCGTTCGGTATCTCGGAGTCGGTCAGCTCAGCACCCTTGATGCCGATGTGCAGGAGCTTTCGATCTGCGTGCCAGGGACTCGGTCCCATCTCGGTGAAAACCGCAAACGGGGTGTCGTCCTCGGCAGGGGTCGGGTAGTCATAAGCAAAGTAGTTGATGAGTTCCTCGACCCGCACCGCATCCTGGCGAGGCAACCTGCCCTGATTCAACAGCCGACGCAGATTGCTGTAGGAAGCGGTATCGACATCAATGGAAAACGTGGAAACCGGGTCCTCGCTCACCAGGTGCACGGGGTTGTCGTCGAAGTGGAGGTAATTTTCCCGATCGAGCGGCTCTGAAGGCAGGCGCAGCAACGAATCTGGATTGTCAGCGCGGAAACTGATTCTCGAGATGCCGGAGGGATTCCTCGATGTCGATTGGCGTTTGGCCGTGTTGACCCTCTCCTCGATCGCCACCTCGTATGCGGCGGCAGGAACCGCGGGCTTATTTTTGGGAAGGGTGCGGGAGTCAAGGTCGCCCTGTTGTCGTGGCCGCACGCTGATCTTTCCCGGTTGCGCTTGTTCGTTGCGGACCTCCCGGGGCTGCGGGTCATTGTTGGCGGTGCTGCAGGCGAGCAACACACCGCCCAGGATGAGGATAACCAGATACCGTTGGGTGAGCATTTTTTTGCGCCTTGATTGATAGTGACCTGGTGATAAACGCCGGGTTGGTGACAAAGGGGTTATTTTTCTCAATTTTTGTGCACGAGCCCATCCCCCGGCGACGAGTACCCGCGAATTCAGTACACTGACGATTCCTCATCAGATCCGTTTGATCGTGAGCCAGCCGTTGAGCAAAAACGAAATCGTGTCGTCCGACGAGGAATCGTTGATCCTCGTCGATTCTGACGACCGCGAACTGGGTTTCCTGGATAAGTCCGCGTGCCACAATGGCGCAGGCTTGCTGCATCGCGCGTTCTCGTTGTTCGTTTTCAACGAACGCGGTGAGTTACTCATTCAACAGCGTGCTGAGAATAAACGCCTGTGGCCGTCGTTCTGGTCCAACAGTTGTTGCTCCCATCCCCGGCGGGGGGAGCCCATTGAGACAGCCGTTGGCCGCAGGCTCGAACAGGAGCTTGGTTTGAACATGCGGCTGCGATATCTCTACAAATTCGAATATTCGGCATCGTTCGTAGATCAGGGTACGGAACACGAACTGTGTTCCGTGTATTGCGGATTAACGAGTAGCGAGCCGGTGATCAACACGGCTGAAATCGCGAGTTGGCGTTGGATTGAAGGTGAAGAGTTGACGTCACAGCTCGACACCGAACCCGAACGATTTACCCCATGGTTCAAGATGGAGTGGGAACGTATTTGCGGAGAATTCCCACTGGCGATCAAACCCGCTAAATAGTTTCACTTTCCTAACAACGCTACCAGCTCGACCGACAACCGTTTCAGAGCAACCTTCGCCCGATAGATGCTGTACCCGGCGACGATCAGCTCGAGTGGGTGCTTCATCGCGACTGCCAGCTTTCCCGGAAGGCTCATTCTCGCAGAGCCGTCGAACTTCGAAGGCCAGTTTGCCCGCTGGTCGTCGACGACTACCCGAAACACGGCAAAAGCGACGTTTTCGGCGTCGCAGGTGCGTGCGATCGCAGCACTTTCCATGTCGACAGCCAGCGCGCCGCCCGAGGCAAGCTCCGATTTTCGGGTTCGATCCGCCACCTCCTCGGTAGAGACCACCGTATCGGGTAATGGAAGTGACGAGGTAAATCGCTCATCCGTCGACTCGTCAATCACACAGCCTGCGCGCACGATATCTCCTGGTGTGAGATTTGTAAGTGCTCCACAGAAACCCCAACTGATGATCAGTTCGCAGCCGTCACCGATCAGCGTTTTTGCAGCGGCCGCGGCCTTGGCGGGGCCAACTCCCGAGCGTCGGATGAGTAAGCGGTCAGATCGCATAGGCGTAATCTGCGCGAATTCGATGCGCATTGGCACAACAACGCCGATGCGAAAGTAAGATTGGGTCACCGCTTCAGTATGGCGGTGTCGCTGGACGCCCCGCAAGCGGCTGTCTACCATGCCTGGCTTTTGCGGCAAGACGAAGGCATGCACGACCAACCCACCCAACACTACTTTCAGGCAAGTGGTGCACGAATCTGCTACTTCGAATGGGGAAACCCGGGCGATCCGAGCGTCGTGTTGCTGCACGCGACCGGCTTTCACGCCCGGTGCTGGGATCAGGTGATCGCGAACTTGCCAGCGGCTCATCATGTGATTGCCGTTGACATGCGAGGCCACGGGCGGAGCGAGAAGGTGGCACCCTACATCTGGGGAACCTTAGCGCAAGACGTGAGAGAGCTTGTGGAACACCTGCATCTGCGTGAAACCGTCGGTGTGGGTCACTCGTTGGGCGGGCATTGCATGATACAGGTGGCTGCCGATCTGACGGATAGTTTTACCCGCCTGGTGCTGGTTGACCCCGTCATCTTCGCTCCGGAAGTTTACGGCGTAAACCTTCATCCGAGATTCCCGAATCCAGAGGATTTTCCGGTAGCCCGCCGACACAATCGCTGGGTTTCCTGGGAGGCCATGTACCAGCGATTCGAGAACCGCAAACCGTTTTCGTTGTGGAAAACCGAAGCGCTCGTGGATTACTGCCGTTATGGCGTGGTCCTGCGAAAAAATGCCGAGGAATACGAACTCGCCTGCCCGCCGGTTGTCGAGGCGTCGATATATCTGGCTAATACCCAGACAGATATCCATCATCGCATCCCCGAGATCGACATGCCGGTGGTCGTGTTACGTGCCGAATCCAGACTGCTCGGCGCGGTGCCGGAAATGGATTTCTCCAAGTCACCTACCTGGCCTGGGTTGGCCGGGAGTTTCCCGCAGGGGCGGGACGTTTATCTGCCGCATCTGACCCACTTCATTCCTATGCAGGATCCTGGTCTGGTCGCGCGGTTCATAGTCGATGAGAATGCGTCTTTCGATAGCACGACAGGGGAGTGAGCCATTGGGGATCGTATCCTGGATCATCATGGGCCTGGTGGTTGGCGTCGCCGCCAAACTGATCATGCCTGGCAAAGACCCCGGCGGGTTGGTTGTTACCATCTTGATCGGCATCGCGGGTGCGGGCCTGGGTGGCTACCTCGGCTCAACGCTTGGCCTCGGGAGCGTCGGTGGTTTTGACTTGCCGAGCCTCGCATTGGCAACCGGGGGGGCGCTCATACTGTTGATCGTTTACCGAATCTTCAAGCGCCAGGGGTGATGGAGCCGAAAAATTCTGCGCGACAGGGAAGCTGAATGTCTGCACCTGATTTCCGGGTAGATCGAGTGGGTCGTTCGTCCGATCAGATTCTTCGGAACCTGATGGAACACTACCTGCATGATATGGCCGAGTGGTTCGAGTTCGATTCCCGGGAAGACGGCAGCTATTCCTATGCTACGGACCGGTTCTGGGACGACGGGATAGGTGTGTTTGTTGCGTATTCGCAGCTGATACCCATTGGGTTTGCGGTTGTCGGTTCTGCAGAGCGTTGGGTTGGAGACGAAACCGCTCGCGATCTCGTCGAGTTCTTCGTCGTTCGCAAATATAGAAGAAAAGGGGTTGGCCGAATATTTGCCGAACACGTCTGGAATCTGTATCCAGGGAAATGGGTCGTTCGGGTATTCCAGCGCAATCTACCCGCGCTGCCGTTCTGGCGCGCGGCCGTTTCAGGATATACCCGCGGAGCGTTCGATGAGGACATTCATGAGGTGGAAGGGCTGCGCTGGTCTTATTTCACTTTCCAGAAAAACGAAACCTAGGAATCTTTTCTACCGGAGAGGCTCCTCAGCCGGGTCTTGGGTTTGCCGAGAGAGCCCGGAGCTGGAAGTGTATTGCCACAAACCGCTTTTCAAGCCTCCAATTACGAAGATCACCATCGAGATGGCGATTCCCGGTACCAGGGCGGTCAGTGGGCTCGTTGCGGAAATGAGCACGCCGAGCAATATCGAACTGATCGGTGAGGAAACTATAAAGCTCAACAACAACACCGACAGTATCTGTGCTCGAAACGTCATCGGCGCCAGTTCCTGCACGGTGGCGCGTACCATCGTGGTGGTGGATCCCATGTTCAGCCCCCAGGCGAAAATCATCACGTAGAAGAGTGGCAGGCTGGGCTCGGTCCAGAGCAGAAATAGAATCAGCATGCGGGTCAGTTGCAGGATCAGGAACAGGCGGCCCGGATGACGCAGCGGCATGAACATCAGCAGGATGACGTTTGAGCCCATGCCGCCGGCCGTGAATACGATCATCACGGTTGCGAACAATGCGGCGTCGCCCGAATAGACTTCCTTGACGATGTAGGGCACCGCGACGATATACGCCCCGGCGTTGAAGAGGCTGGAAAGGAAGTTCAATCCCACGAGGTTTCTAATGAGCCTGTGCCCCCACACGGCCTTGATTCCAGCAGCGATGTTCGGGGGAGACTGTTTTGGCATCGGCAGTTGCGGGAGGCGTTGGGTTGCAAAAATGCCGACAAAAAATAACAAGGCCTGCAACATGAGTACGACCTCCAGGCCCAGCACGTCGAGTTGCCCGCCGAGATAGAAGCCCCCCATCCCAACAAGCGAGGTGGCAATGGTCATCACCGTAACCGAGCGCTGAATGTCGATACGGGTTACGCGGCTCAACATCGACTGACGGGCCGGGTCGCTCAACGCTTGAATACTCGACATCAAGACGCCAAACAAGACGACCCACCAATAACTCAACAGCCCCAGATTGAAGATCATCGCGATTAACAGTGGTGGCAGAACCATGAGCATGTGCATCAGGCTCAGGTAGGTCCGACCGTTGATGCGATCGCCCAGGATGCCGCCGACTAACAACACGATGAGAGGCGGAAACTCGGCGAGTGAGCGGGCGAAACCCGCTTCGTCAGCGGGTCGATCCAATACGCCGACCAACAGCCAGGTGAAGAGAAATCCCTGCAGGCTCATCCCGGCCATCCAGAGGCTGGAACTGGTCAGATACCAAGGGAAGGCAGAGCGGTCGGGTTTCTCGGTGTCGGACATAGACGCTCGTTGTTTGCCGGTAATCATACCGTTACCCTCAGAACATTGCCCATACCCTCCGGAGGACAACGATGAAAATCGGCGCGACCATGGCATTCAGCCACTTGACGGAACCTGGCTTTATTGTCGAGGCGGCGCAACTGGTGGAGTCGGCGGGGTTTCACTCCGTTTGGTTACCCGAACATGTGCTGCTATTCGCCGAGTACGCGTCACACTATCCCTATTCTCAGGATGGCAAAATCCCCGGGAACCCCGAGGGGGTTCTCGATCCGTTTGCGGGACTGACCTTCATCGCGGCCCAGACCTCAACCATCAGACTTGGCACCGGTATCTGTCTGGTACCGCAAAGGCAGCCCGTTTATACGGCCAAGGCGGTGGCGGATCTCGATTATCTGTCGGGTGGACGCGTTGACTTTGGTGTGGGTATTGGCTGGCTGAAGGAAGAATTCGACAATCTGCAGATGGATTTCAAAACTCGTGCAAGCCGCTGTCTGGAGTACATTGAGGTCATGAAGGCGCTCTGGGCACCGGGGTTGAGTTCCTACCGAGGCGAGACTTACCGACTTAGGAATTGTCATTTTTACCCGAAGCCTGTGCAGAGCCCCCATCCACCCATCTTTTTCGGTGGCGAAAGCGATGCCGCACTCAAGCGTGTGGTGTCGCATGGTGACGGCTGGTACGGCTTCGATCTTGATCCGGGTCAACTCGAGCAGCGTCTGCAACGGCTTGGGCAACTGGCCGAAGAGAAAAATCGGGACGTTTCAGAGTTGCGGATATTTGTGGGTCCGAGCACCAAACCGATCAATTCAGAAAGTGTTGCCCAATACCGGGATCTTGGCGTCGAACAACTCATCGTTCCACTCATGGCCGGTAACATTGACCGGCTTGCCCGCCGGGTGGACAACATGCTGGAGTCGACGAGCGCTGCTCGATAATAAAAAACAGAGCTAAATCAGCAGGTTAAGTGTAGCTTTTTGGTATCTTCCGGTTACATCCCCCGCACAGACAGTTTGGTGTTCGACGGAGGAAACTAGCGCCTTTCCACGGTGGTTGAACCCGCTATGAGTGAAAGTCGCAATAACGAAGAACCCCGCACATGGTTCCGCTCGGAACGGGTTTTTCTGGTGGATGGACGGTGGTTTTTCCACACCCGCGAAGGTGTGGACGTTGGGCCCTACGAATCCCAGTTTGAAGCCGAAATCGAAGCGGGCATGCTCAAGGAACTCATGCGCGAGAAAGTTTCAGGTGACAATTCTCTGGCCGTCATCCGGGAGTTCGTGCTGGATTCCTACGCGATGGGTCGACCCTTGACGCCCAACTTCCGTGAAGCGCTTTACCAGCAGAGCAACTAAAAACCGCGCATAATTGTCTCATCCTCAAGGAGGGGACGAGCGATGCCGCGCCTACGTCAAGTCAGCCGTGAAGATGCCCCGGAAAAAGTCCGGCACATGTACGGATTTCTGTTCGGAGACCGTGACCCCGTAGCCGAACCGGGCACTGCAACCGGCACGCCCGGAAACTGGTGGACGGTTTTTGCTCTGGTCCCCGATTGTTTCGACCACGCCGTAGATGGTTTTCGCCTGTACCAGAGCCCCAAGCGCATGCTCGATGCGAAGCTCAGAGAACTCGGCCAGACCCGAGCCGGTTATGTTCGCGGCAGCCACTTCGTGTTTTCGCAACATTGCAAATCCATGCGCTCGCTGGATTTCACCGAAGAACAGATCGAGGCGATTCCACATTGGCAGGCGGCGGACTGCTTTTCCGAACTCGAGCGACTGGTGCTCGCTTATACGGACTGTCTGGTTCTCGAAAGCGGCCGCACCCCGGACGGTTTGTTCGATGCCCTCAAATCACATCTCTCCGATGAGGAAATTCTCGAGTTCACTTACATTACCTGTATGTACGATATGCACGCGACCATGTGCCGCGCCTTGAAGCTTGAATACGACAACGTCGAAGAACGCATCGCAGAGATTCCGGCACCGGACGACTACGAAGGAGACATCATTCCCGGAGTGGATGACTGACTGATCAAGGTCGATTCGCCGGGGCGGTGAAGCTCAAGCGTTTACCGCACTCAGATATTCCTCGATTCGAGCAAGGTGTCCGTCGACATCGGTTGGCCCTGCATTGTGGGTGGCGATGGCGAGATGGGTTGCCCCGATATCGCGCCACTTTGCCGCGTGTGTTGCCCACCGATCCGGATTGCCGCCGGAATATTGGGCCTGGGCCTGAATGCCAAAATCTTCGAAGCTGAGACCCGCCGCTTCGCGGCTCCTACGAAGGGTGTCCACACATTGACGAGCGGCGTCGTTGGCGCCCATGAGCGGTATCCAGCCATCGCCGAGTTGGCCACAGCGTTCGAGCAACTTGGGCGCGGAACCGCCAAACCAGATTGGGATGGGTCGGCTCGGGCGAGGATTGATACTGGCACCGCTGATGGTGTGGTAATCGCCCTGATAGGTGAGCGTGTCCTCCCGCCAGAGCCTGCGCAGGAGTTCCACCTGTTCTGCTTGTCGCTTGCCGCGGTTCGTGAAGGTTTCGTTCAGCGCCTCGTATTCGATCTCGTTCCAGCCGGTGCCGATACCAAGGCGGAAACGGTTGTTGGAGAGCAGGGCAACCTGAGCGGCCTGCTTGGCCACCAGCACCGTCTGGCGTTGTGGGAGGATCAGTACCGTGGTGATCATCTCGAGTTTTTCGGTTACCGCACTGACAAAGGCAAACGTCGTGAATGGCTCGTGGAATGCGACGTCCTTGTCGTAGGCACCTTTCCAGCCCCCAGGCCGGTTCGGATCGGCACCGAGCACATGATCGTAGATGAGCAGATGCGTGGCGCCGAGCGCTTCCACCCCTTGCGCATATGCCTTGATGGCACCCGGGTCGGTACCGATCTCGTTGTGAGGAAAAACCGCACCAAATTCCATGTCATCGCCTTGGCTTGTCCGTCTCGGATAGAACGGTAACCGAGCTAGGAACGAAATTCACGTGTACAATCCGCGGCTCTTTTTCGCAGCAGCGTTGGTCATGGCTGAACCCGCTCCTAGCTCGGCAACTTTCTCATTCGTAGATATGGAACACGAGATTCTCGCGTTCTGGGAAGTCGGGCAGATTTTCCAGAAATCTTTGGATAACACGAAAGAGAAAAAGCCGTACATTTTCTACGATGGGCCGCCTTTTGCCACGGGTCTGCCTCATCACGGGCATCTCGTTGCCAATACCATCAAAGATATCGTGCCGAGTTACTGGACCATGCGCGGTCGATACGTCATGCGCAGGTTTGGCTGGGATTGCCACGGGTTGCCCGTCGAGCACGAAATCGATAAACAACTCAACATGTCGGCGTCACAAGCCGTCGAGGAGATGGGAATCGATGGGTACAACCAGATGTGCCGCTCCATTGTGCAGCGGTACGTCGACCAGTGGCGCCATACCATCACCCGGCTCGGACGCTGGGTCGATTTTGACAACGATTACAAGACCATGGACACGTGGTACATGGAGTCGCTGTGGTGGGTGTTGAAACAACTCTGGGAAAAAGATCTCGTCTACCAGGGTGTAAAGGTCATGCCGATTTCCACCGCGCTCGGTACGCCCTTGTCGAACTTCGAAGCAACTTCCAACTACATGGACGTGCAGGATCCGGCGATCACCGTGTTGTTGAAACTTTCCGACGAGGACGCCTACCTGTCGGTGTGGACGACCACGCCATGGACCTTACCCTCAAACCTGGCTGTCTGCGTCGGCCCGGACATCGACTACGTCAAAGCCCACGATCCTGAACGAGATGTCGATATCTACTTCGCCGCGGCGCGGCTTGGCGAATACGGCGAGTTCGAAATCAAGGCGCGATTGACGGGTCGCGAACTTGTCGGGCGACACTACGAGCCGCCGTTTCCGTTTTTCATGCACGAAGCCGAGCGCGGTGCTTTCGTCGTCGTCATGGATGACTACGTCACCACCGAAAGCGGCACAGGTCTCGTCCATCAGGCACCGGCCTTCGGCGAGGATGACTATCGGGTACTCAGAGAAGCCGGCATCGAGGCGTTCGTCTGCCCGGTTACGCTCAACGGTGTGTTCACTGACGAAGTACCAGCCTATGCGGGGCTCGGCGTCAAAGAAGCGGATAAACAGATCATCAAAGATCTCAAGAGCAACGGCATGCTCTACGTGCACGATGTGATTCAGCACAGCTACCCGTTCTGCTACCGCTCGGATACGCCGCTGATCTACCGGACCATTCCGTGCTGGTATGTGCGGGTTTCGTCATTTGGCGACAAGCTGATTGCGGCCAACGAGCAGATCCGCTGGGTGCCCGATCACATCAAACACGGGCGTTTCGGTAACTGGCTCAAAGGTTCGGTCGACTGGGCTATCAGCCGCAACCGGATCTGGGGAACGCCGATTCCCATCTGGATCAACGATGTGACCGACAAGCGAATCTGCATTGGTTCTCTCGATGAGCTCGAGGAATATACGGGTGTGCGCGTTGACGATCTTCACCGTGAATATGTCGACCCGCTGACGTTTGAAATCAAGGGTGAGGAAGGAACATACCGGCGGATCGAGGAAGTGCTCGACTGCTGGTTCGAATCGGGCTCCATGCCTTATGCCCAACTGCACTATCCGTTCGAGAACGAGAAATTATTCGAAGGAGGTTTTCCGGCGGAATTTATCGCCGAAGGTCTGGATCAGACTCGAGGTTGGTTTTATACGTTGACCGTGCTCGCGGCGGCAATTTATGACAAGCCAGCGTTTCGCAACGTCATCGTGAACGGCATGGTGCTCGCCGAAGACGGCAAGAAGATGTCGAAGCGGTTGAAGAACTATACGCCTCCCGACGAACTCATGGAGACCTATGGTGCAGATGCCTTGCGCCTGTACCTGATTACCTCCGGTCTTGTACGCGGGGAAGAACAATCGTTCGCAGACTCAGGCGTCAGGGACATGACTCGGCGGGCTTTGCTGCCATGGTACAACGCTTTCTCATTCTTGAAGACCTATGCCGAGATCGATAACTGGTCGCCCGACAAAGGCGTGCATAGAGGCGACAACATTCTGGATCAGTGGATTCTTTCACGGTTGCAGACATTGAAGACGAATGTCGCTCGTGAGATGGATTGTTACCAACTGTACAATGTCGTGCCTCAGTTGTTCGGTTTCATCGAAGATCTCACCAACTGGTATATCAGGCTGAATCGCGGCAGGTTCTGGGGCGAAGACATCACTGCCGACAAAATCGCCGCTTACAGTACGCTTTTCACCACCCTCTATGAACTTTCCCAGGTGATGGCGCCTTTCGCACCGTTTCTCGCGGAGCATGTATACCTGGAGCTCGCCAAGCTCGGGGGAACTCAGGCGAGACCTGAGTCCGTGCATCTTTGCGACTTTCCCGAAGCCGAGGAGCACGCGGTAAAACCGGAGCTCGAGGTCGCCGTGGAACATATGCAGCAGGTGGTATTGCTCGGGCGGCAGAAACGCGAAGAGGTGAAGATCGGCTTGCGCACACCACTCAAATCTCTGACGATCATCAATCGGGACCCACAGTTACTCACCAACATGGCGCTTCTGGAAGACTATGTGAAAGCGGAGCTGAATGTTCAGTCTGTCAGTTACGACGCCGATGAGAGTGCCTATATCGAACTTGTGGCCAGGCCGAACTTTCCGCTGTTGGGTAAAAGGCTCGGCAAACGCATGAAGGAGTATCAAAATCTCATACAGAACCTATCGGCGGCCGAAATCAGCGAGTTTCAAGCCGAAGGTAACATCACGCTCGAAGGCGAAACTTTCGACCTCGATGAAATTCAAGTTCTGCAACAACCTCGACCCGGTACCAACACCTTATCGAACCGATTTATTGCAGTGGACCTGGACTGTGAGTTGGATGACGTGTTGGTGCGCGGTGGATACGCACGTGCGATAGTCAATCGGTTGAATCGACGTCGTAAAGAGATGGGTTTGCATGTAGCCGATCGAATTGCCGTTAGCTTCGATGGCGATGCGGAGCTGCTCAATGCCGCGAGTGAACACGGCGACTACATCATGAAGGAAACGCTCGCGACGACGTTTGAGCGGGACGAGTGGTTGAATGATTTTGCGGATGCCGAGATCGATGGCAGGGAGTTTCGTTTCCGCGTCAGTAAGGCAAAGTACAGATAGCGCTCCAGACTCGTGAGAACTGCGAAGAAAACCGGACGAGGCGACCACCAGCTGCCTGGTAACCGGACCCGAACGTCTGCTTTTTTTGTTTCCAGGCCTGCCTTGGGTTCCCCGATAGCAGACTCGCAGCGCTGGATGTCTTGAGGAGAGATGGGCGGGAATTACTGTTACTCTCGACCCCTCAGGCCCACTAACAACGAGAATATATGGCCACTCAAACCCTCATTTTGATCGGCGTTGTGTTTTACCTGGCGATCATGGTCGTCATCGGTTACTACGCCTCCCGTGGAACCCAATCGCTGACAGACTTCATCGTTGCCGGTCGCAGGATGCCATTGTGGCTTTGCTCAATTTCTATTTTCGCCACCTGGTTTGGCAGCGGCACAATGATGGGTGCGGCGACCGCTGCATACGAAGGCAACACACTGCTGATGATCGGCGAGCCGTTCGGCTCCGGATTGGCGTTGTTGCTTTCGGGACTGTTCTTCGCGAGGCTGTATCGGCGCTCGAGGCGTCTCACCTGGCCGGAATTTTTCGAAGCTCGTTTCGGCAAGCTGGCCAGTGTCATCGGCTCTGTCGCGGATGCGACCGCACACATCATTTGGCTGGGCGGGGTTCTCTTCACTTTCGGAGTGCTTTTGGAATCGCTCGCGGGCGCGCCAATGGCCGTGGGTATATTTGGTGGGCTACTCGTCATCGTCATCTATACGATGATCGGTGGAATGTGG
>SMVB01259725.1_pt1 | contig 14255 bp, 37 predicted proteins | sample 2456461 | NCBI WGS metagenome assembly SMVB01 (sample SAMN11095934, study PRJNA526329) | marine sediment metagenome | biome: Marine sediment; feature: Surficial sediment; material: Deep marine sediment; isolation source: Hadal surficial sediment | place: Pacific Ocean | collected 2014-05 | depth... | reverse complement strand
AGAAACTCAGCAAGTCTTGATGTATTGACCCAAAAATGATCGCCAGTGAGTGTCGATATTTCTGTTTTATGGCCTTTCCCACAAGGAATTAAATTCTTTTGCTCTTTCTCTAAATGGTCTATTTGGTTTTTTAATAAGTCTGCTTTGAGTTTCAACGCTGTAATATCCATTATTTTTCATCCACCTTCATTAATCTTATACGTTTTTGCCAATCTGATAATAATTCCTTTTTAGCATTACGTCTTGCGAAAAAAGTTCTAAGTAAAGCAGTGAGAGGGAATAGTGCACCGAAAAATAAAAATGATAGAATTCCACCTACTACATATTCAATAGGATTATGCCATACCAGTTCTTTTAAATCACGAAATACTCCTCTGCAACTATACTTATAAACAAACCAAAACGATTGATTACATATTGCTACAGGTGATTTGCCCTTTTCATTAAAGCCCATATTTTTATTTGTGGCTAGTTCAAATCTATATTTTATGTACTCTTCAAAATTCATAATATATTTACCCTAGGAATGTCCGTTTACACATTCCATATTTCATAAAAAGTTCGATAAATATTTTTGATTCTTTGCCAAGTGAATCAGAAAGTATTACGTGTCGATCATCTTTGCCAAGATACGTTAAATTAGTGAAAAAACAATATTTAACTTTGTCGCCTACTTTTAGATTATCAAATTCTTGTTGTGTCATATTAGACTTCTCCGTTTAAAATGTACATTCATAACACCAATACAATCTATTGTCATATTTAAGTATTTTTTTTCTTTTAACTTTAACACCACACAAACATACTTTCAAATGTGGCTCACATACATGTTGCTTATTATCAACACCAATGCAAGGAATAAATATTTTTGATGCCATTAATTATCTCCACTTACCATATATAGATCATCTTCTAATTCGACCATTGCAATTTTTCTTCTTTCACCGACCCAATTCATTAACTCATCCAACCGGTCTGTTTGTTCCCATGAGTTCCATTTGTTAACTGAGAAATACAATTTAATTGATGGTTGATCACGATCACAATCAGACCAAATTAAAGTTCTACGTTCGTTTTTATTAAGTATGTTGTTAACATGCATTTTAATTCGCCATTTAAGCGTATCCAAATCCATATTGTTTTCGATTTTAATTGAAACATCATGAGAACCCATTAGCACTAAAGCTGTGCCTATGGTCAATTCATCAGTCATTTTATTCATTTTATTCATTTTATTAAACTCATTATTAATGTATATATAATTATATATCGATTACACATAAAGTAAATCTAATATATGTAATAAGATGTTTAATTTCGGTTTTCTAAAATAACAATATCCATTCTCTAATACCTTTCTTAATGAATTCTAATACCTGTATACTTCTACCGGCGTTTTGATGCTTTTATTATATCACATAAATCGGCAAATAGTATCGTTAACGTTCGTAACACAAAATATAATTATAGGTGTACATTACGATTTACATGTTGTATAGTTGGTGAGTTGATAATTGAAATATGATATATATTATGAGTTTTAAATTGATTGAAATGATAATGCTTGGATTACTTATAGATGTAACATTTGTGCTTGCAGCTATTAGTATTTATCGGGACATTAAAAACAAAGATTTTAAATTAAACAAAAGAAGTACATGGGTAAAAATAAGTGTTGCTTTATTAGTGACATTAAATGTTTGCATATTTTACACTTTATTGTAGGAGAAATTTATGATTAGTGATTTCGCGATTGCGGTATTGGGATTCTCGGCGATTATGTTGTCTCAATCTAAATCAAAAACAGCTAAGAAATATGCGCCGGTTGTTGGTTTGATTAGTCAACCATTTTGGTTTTATGTTACATGGCAACTTGCAATGCCTGGAATGTTTATTCTTACAATTTGTTACACGTATGCATGGTGCGTTGGCTTTCATAATGAATGGATGCCTCAACCAGGAATGTTGAACCATAATCTAAAAAGTGAATACCGCAAAGTAAGATCATGGTGGAGATTCTGGACAAGATGATTTTACTTGGTTTTATTGACGCTTGATAGTTGATCTGTTGACATAGATGATGGTGCCGATGCTGGTGTCGGCGGTATCGATGGTCCAAATATTATTGCAGATGATGGCCCACTTGGGGTTGGATGTACATGTGACTTATATGAAGTTATAAGTGAATTATAAAGAGTCATCATCTTATCACCCAATACCATCGCTTCAGACGCATCAGAACCTAAATTCACGCCGCTGGACACTACTTCGTGCTTTCCGTTACTAGAACTATATAAATCACCTTTACATCTAATAACCACATCTCCATTCGGATGCATTTCAATAAAAGACCCTGACATATGTTGAAGTAATATTCTTTCTTTTCCTGGAGTGTCATCATATTCAATCAAATGACCACTAACTGTTTCAAGTGTTTTATTATATGGATATGTTGGGTCAGCTTTAGTTTCAGGTTCAGGTGACAATACACCACTTTTTCTAGATGTTAATTGTTCATTGTCTTCACCTCGTGCACTTCTATTGACATCAGATTCATCTGTATATTTTGGTAATTCTCCAGAAGGGTCATGAAATCCAACAGATGTTTTCGCACCTTCCAATGGTTTACCACATATTGTTCCCATTATTATTGGTAATTGAAATTCGCCTTCATCCAAGAATTGAATAACAACGTTTGCTCCTTTTTCAATACCAGTAGGTGATTGTCCTAATCCTGATACTGATGTATTTGTTCCTTGCATAACAATAGGTGCTAGTGGTAATTTTGCTATAGGTATGTCTTGCAAATTGTCGCTATGAATTCCACGTACACGTACACGTACACGACCCATTTTATCAGGATCATCATTGATCGCTTCTACAACACCCAAATAAATCATGTTTAACCTTAATATACATATTGATAGTTTATTTATATAAGAATTAAATCATGAATACATTAAGATTAGTAAAAGAACAATTTGAACTTGCAAAGAAGATTGAAAAATTGAGTGCTGTTTCTACAACATATAAATTTTGGAATTTAAGTGGGAAAGGTAGAAGTTTAGTTAATAAACAACTTGAACACATGATTAATTATAATGATGTGTTAGTAGAAAGGTTAGAAATTATAAAAGCTTTAAAATAATAGAAGGGGCGATTGCCCCGTGCATTTATTATTCAGCACCAAATATTTTAATATCAATGTCTAACACATATTGGTGTGCAAGTTTTATTAAAGCTTCATTCCAACTAGAAACATCAACATCATCATGTAGTGTTTGCATACTATTTATTAAATCACTATGAAATGATGGAACTGATAAAGTATTCCATCCATTATTTTCAAATTCGGGTTTATATTCATCATCAGCAATTAAACATCCAGCAGCACATTTTAAACCGCTTTTCGAATGGTACATACAATACGTGTCATCTTCATCAACTGATTTTTCATTTTGTGTTAATAGATGAACAGCAATTTGGTCAAACACTTCTTGTTCACTGGCATTAATTAAAGTTTTAAGAGTGATCATTTTACTTCCTCAAATGAATTGATAACATCATCGTTTAATTTGCGTATATCTGCCAATACAATTAATTCACGCTTCCAATCTTCAGGATTATTTTCATCATGAAGTGTTTGCATATCATCTATTAATTCGCTATGGTTTTTAGGAACTTTATTATGTTGTACTAAATGAAGCCATCCGTTATCTTCAAATGCTCCTGTGTATTCATCATCAGAAATTAAACACCCAGCAGCACACATTAAATTGTTATTTGCGTGGTAAACACAATAGCTTCCACTGGCACTCATTGCTTTTTGGTTTTGAGTTAATAGATGAACAGCAACTTGATCGAATACTTCTTGAGCGGTTACATAAGGTAAAGTTTTAAGTGTAATCATTTTACTTCCTCAAAGATTTTGTGATTAGTGTTTAATTCATTTCTATCTGCCAATCCAATTAAAAGATTTTTCCAATGTTCTACTAAACCACCGTCATGTAGCGATTGTAATCGATCTATTAATTGAGCATGCATACTAGGAACTTCCCCACGTTCCACTAATGCGTCCCATCTCTTATCTTCAAACGATTTTTTATATTCATTATCAGCGATTAAACATCCAGCAGCACAACAAGTATTTTCTATTCCACGATACGCACAAGTATCTTCGCTTCCATTCATTGCTTTTTTATTTTGGGTTAATAAATGAACAGCAACTTGATCAAATACTTCTTGTGCTGATGCTTTAGGTAAAGTTTTAAGAGTGATCATTTTATAAACCTCAATTCAATTAATGTACATACATTATACATCAAAATCAAAAGTTTTACATATATTAAATGTATTACTTTGTAAATATTGCATTGTCAGTGTTTAAATTGTAGTCATCTGCTAATTCGGTCAAAGCTGATTTCCAATTTTCAATGTCATAATCATCATGAATTGATTGCAAATGTTCTATTAAATCAGAATGTTCTTTGGGAACATCTTTAGCACTTACCAAGTCACCCCACGTTTGCTGTTCAAATGATGATTTATATTCGTCATCAGCAATTAAACAACCAGCGGCACACTTTGCACCAGCGTCTCCATAATATAGACAATGGCAACCAACTTCATCCATTGATCTTTTATTTTGGGTTAACATATGAACAGCGACTTAATCGAAAACTTCTTGTGCGGTTGCTTTAGGTAAAGTTTTAATTGAAATCATTTGATTCCCTAAATATTATGTTGTTAGTGTTTAAATTGTAGTCATCTGCTAATTCGGTCAAAGCTGATTTCCAATTTCCAATGTCATAATAATCATGAATTGATTGCAAATCACCTATTAACCTCTTATGTTTTTTGTTAAAAATACCGTCATTTGCTAAAGTATACCAGTTGTTACATTCAAATGTGTGTTCATATTCATCATCAGCAATTAAACATCCAGCAGCACACTTTAAACCGCTTTTCGAATGGTACATACAAAAGTTTTTATCGCCACCCATTGATTTTTTATTTTGTGTTAATAAATGCACAGCAACTTGATCAAAAACTTCTTGAGCAGATGATTTACCTAATGTTTTAAGAGTGATCATTTTACTTCCCCAAAGATTTTGTGATTAGTGTTTAATTCATTTCTATCTGCCAAATCCACCAAACTTTGCTTCCAATCTAAAATATCATGATGATCATGAATTAGTTGCAACTTGCCTATTAATTGATAATGTTCTCTAGGTAAACCATAAGAATTTGTTAATGCTTGCCAACTTTTATATTCAAATAATTCTTTATATTCACCATCACCAATTAAACATCCAGCAGCGCATGATAAACCGTTTTTTCCTTTGTACGTGCAATTTTGTGTATTATCATATGATTTTTTATTTTGTGTTAATAGATGAACAGCAACTTGGTCAAATACTTCTTGAGCGGTTGCTTTAAGTAAAGTTTTAAGAGTGATCATGATATAAGTCTCAATTTAATTAATGTATGTTCATTATATAGCAAAAATCTAAAGTTTAACACAAATTATTTGTTACGAATTATTATTACATTTATTGCAATTAGTTGTTTACATAGTTTTAAAACTTGTTTATAATTACACCCACATTAATAAAACATGGGAAATACAAAATGATTAGATTATATAAAAGATTAACTAAGCAGTTTCCAATCGTAGAACGTGATGAACTTAACCGTATTGTATATCATGAAGGATCACATGGTTATTGGTGGAAACGCGAATATAAAGACCAAACAAGTTTGACAGTGGATTCAACTGGATTTTGGTCAAAACGTGAATACGATGATGATGGTCAACAAACAAATTATGAAGATTCAAATGGACATTGGTCAGCACGAAGATACAATGAAGATGGCAAAAACATTTTCCATGAAAGTGAATGTGGCATTATTATAGGTGCTAAAAATGTTTAGATGGTTTAAAAGATTATTAGGGCCATTTCCAATAATCGAATTTGATGATAGTGGCAGAAAAATTTATTATGAAGCACATGACGGTTATTGGTGGAAGCGCACATATAGTCGTTTTGGCTTTTCATCAATTGATTCAAACAAAGTATGGTATCGAGTAGTATTAGATGATGCTGGAATGCATCTTTTTTACGAAACAGATGGTTATTGGAGGAGCCATATTTATGATTCAAATGGATGGGAAATAAGTTTCAAAAATTCAAAGGGCACTTGGCGAAATTGTGAATTTGATTATGATGGTAATGAAACTTATTATGAAGATTCGTATGGCGTTATAAGAGGTGAAAAGAAATGAAAAACTTAATTTTAGATAAACGTCTATTAGATAAAACTACCAGAAACATAACCAAAAAATTTGTGATGCTTAATGCAACATCAGATGAAATTGCAAATACACGTTTCTTTGGTGAGCCAATTGTAAAGAACGAACATGTTGCGTCACATATTATAAAATATTCTACAGATGAACAATCACCAGAAGATGCTTTGAAAGAAGCGCTTAATTGGATAGAAAAGAATAAGGAATTATACCCAGAAGATTTAACTATTTCATGGGATGACTGGAATGACCCAACACTTCTTGCACATAAACGTACAACAACTGAAAATGTAATAAATGGTGTTGATGCAATACAAGCACAATGGAAACAAGACATAAAATTGTACAATCAACAGGTCAGAGATATTGACGAACTTGAGCGATTAACTAAAAAATTAGGATATGTATCAACATGAATACAGAACGTATTTTACAAGCAATGGCATCAAATTTGAGTTTATTATTTGATGATACAGGCCGTGATCATAAATTAAAATTGTACTATGGTGATGCTTTGTTGTATAATGTCAGCTGTGATACTTTAGATGATGGTTTACATGAATTAAGAGACAGAATTATATTGTCTACTAATCACAAAGTAGATCATCCTGTACAATATGCATTATTAAAACTTTGTCAGTTAATAAAATACGGTGACTATTAAAGAGGAACTATTATGTACAAATACCGATTACAGATGAGCGAGATGAGCAAATCCAAAGCTAAGTCTCTTGACATTAACATGCAACACTGCATGGAGACCTTGGGTTGGTCATACGAAGAGTACCAAACTAAGATGTTCGGGGATAACTATTATCAAAGTTGTGCTCAAGACATAGCTAATCATGCTATTCGTCGTGTAAGGGAAGAGGCTGGTGATAATTTCTTACATATTACACTTGTCGAGTGGGAACTTAGTAATGATCTCATGAATTATACAGTTCTTTTAACAAGCTCTCTTGATCCTAAAGATTTTCAAGATGCTTTTGGTTCGATGTGGGATGGAGAGTTCTATGAGGGATACGTGAATTTAACTGATGTTACAGAAGCGCGGATATCATTGCAGAGTGACGCTGAGCAGGGTTGTATTGATCACGTATTCGTACGAAATAGTAATGTACAACCGATGGTCTTTGAGGGTAAGATACTTGGAGAGTTTAAATGTAAAAATTGTGATAAAGCTCAGATGAGTGAATTACAAATTAGATAAGTTACGATTAAATCTCTTTAGAGATTTTTTTGTACACGTGAGCGTTCACTAATGAAATATCCAATAGAAAAGTTTGATGCTAATGGCAATCGAATTTATCATGAAAATCATTTTGGCTTCTGGGTCAAACAAGAATGGGATGATCGTGGTAATCGAACTTATTTAGAGACTTCAAGAGGTATCAAAGTCAGAAGCGAATACGACGAGAATGGCCGAATGAAATTTTACGAGAATGGCAAAGGCTTTTGGTGTAAACGTGAATATGACAACAAAGGTCATGAAATTTATTACGAGAATTCAAATGGCCACTTTGCTATTAGTGAATATGATTCTCTTGGCAATCGAACAAAGTACGAAGTAAGCGAAATAACGGAGAAATAATTATTATGAAACATCTTTATATAAAAGCAACACGAATGACATCACGTATTGAGCGAATTGAATCCACTATTGATGCTCTCATTGCCGATGGCAAACTGGAAGTTCTGGATGTAAAAACAAATGAGCCAATTAACGAATCCATTTGTTTTGCAACTGTAAGAAAATCAACTTTTATTGAGTTTTTACGCGGAGAACTAGCAGAACATACCAAAAAATTACGAGTAATCGAATTGGAAATAAAGTCAAAACTTGGAAATAGGAGATAATGCAATGACGAATGAAACAGTTTATAAAATAAAATTAACTCCTATTGGTAATAATAGTCTTTATAGTAGACCAGTATGGGCCCAAAGTGTTAATCGATTTCATTACGGCGGAAGCGGTAAAACGTGGACAAACAAAAAGCTTGTAGAAAAATCATTTGGAAAATTAAAAAATGATAGAGAATATGGCATCTCTTTTACTTGTAAAATAATTACATTCTTATTAATAGAACAAAACTTTTAGAGATGATATTATGGCTAATAAAAAATTGTTAGTAACTGCTCTTAGACAATATTGTTCTAATGACGGTAGTGGTGAATTTAAAGCTGGTTATGATTATGAAGAAACAAACAAAATTGTCAGTGGTATTCTGAACATTGATGAAATATTTGCTGGTATGCCTTTATCACATACCCTGACAATAATAACATCACACGGTTTGGTACAAATTACAATAGATTCACTTGATCAATATGGCTTACATTTGACATCAAATGGCATAGATGTAAGCGATGCGTTTAGAGGTTGTCTACCTAATCTTTTGTTTTTCATAAAAGAAGATACAAAATACGAGACTGACTTAAAGAAAATTTATAACATTATAGTGAGTAACTTATTATGAGTAATTTAGATGAGTATAAATGGCTTTTATCTGTAACATATAGTGATTGTGTTATGTATTATAATTCCGCGCATTACTGTCTGGTTGGCGATCCTAGCGACGCATCTAGGTATAAAGTTGAATCTAGTGAGCACATAGAGTCAGAAATGAAGTTTGCATCATGCCAAGGTGGCGAACCAAAAATGGTTCTACTAGAAACTGCTTTAAACAATGATTAAAATGAAACCAAGAATAAGAGCTGTAACATTTAAAAAAGTTGATGGATTTTTATATGGTTATGATGCTAACGGTAATAAAACTTATTATGAAAGCCCTGAAGGCTACTGGCACAAACAAACGTTTGATGATCATGACAATAAACTTTGTTTTGAATCTTCAGATGGTTATTGGGTTCGTCGTGAATTCGATAAAAATGGCGATGAAACTTATGCCGAATATTACAATGGTACAACAACAGGTGTGTCGCGTCTTGAATTATTGTGAAAAGAATATACCTTACACAACACAGTCTGTATCATAATATTTCGTTACAACATAACCATATCTTTTATATGTGAAATCATTGTATAATTGTATAATCAATCAAACAAACTATAGGTGATATTATGATTAATGTATGCGTTATGTTGTTATGTTTAACTGGAGCTCATGTTGAAGGTGGCCTTGGAATCAATTCAGAAGTTGAACGGGTACCAGGCGGCATGGTTTACAAAGAAGATGCTACTAATCAATATGGTTTTTTACTTGGAGATATTTCATTTAAAGCTAAATTTAACAGAGATTTCTTCATTAAATTAAATCATACATCTGGTATCAACACTGCAGAGTCTGACTGGGGATTAAATTACTTTGCTATGGGTGTTAAGACTAATGTCCATAGATTTATGGGTAGCATAGCTTACGCACATCAAATAGGTCCACAAACTAGTAATATGATCGGTAATAATATTATTGAATTTGAAGTTCAATATAAATGGAGTAACGGAATTTATATAAGTAGAAAAATTCTATATGGTTTTAATGGTTCGTCATATAGTTCTTTTGTTGTAGGAATGACTGCTGAATTTTAAATGTGAGTAATATATGAAGACAAGAATAAGAGCAGTCATATTCAAAATAGTTGATGGTTATTTGTTTGGTTTTGATGCTAATAACAATAAAACTTATTATGAAAATGGCAAAGGTTTTTGGTGGAAACGTAAATTCGATGAAGATAATTTAAATATGCTTTACGAAAATTCTCAGGGTTATTGGATTAAATACAAATACAATAAAATTGGCAAGTGTATTGCTTATGTAGATTCATATGGGTTAACAGAACAGAAAAGCCTATAATAAAAAATTAGCTGGATTACAAAATGAATAAACGAAGAATTAGATGTGTACGATTTAAAAAATTTACATCGTACTTAATTGGGTGGGATGCTAATGGTTATGAAACTTATTATGAAGATGATCATGGATACTGGTCCAAAAGCGAATTTGATATTAATGGTTATATCACTTATTACATAAATTCAACTGGAAATTGGTATAAAGCTGAATATACCTCATGGGGTTATCAAACTTATTATGAAAATTCTAAAGGCATTATTAAGAGGCCACCTACATGTAATGAATTGGAATACATGAGTGCTGTTTCACAAAGTAATTGGATTACAAATGAATAAACGAAGAATTAGATGTGTAAAATTTATAATTAACAATGGAAATTTGTATGGTTATAATGCTAAAGGTCTTAACACTTATTACGAAAATCTTAAGGATGGATATTGGTTTAAAATGGAATATAATGCAATGGGCAATTGTGTTTATCACATAAATTCATATGGTTATTGGATTCATCGTGAATTCGATGCAAATGGTAATAAAACTTTTTTTAGAGATTCAGAAGGTGTACACGCATAATGAAGCGAAGAATTAGAGCTGTACAATTTATAAAATATACATCATACTTAATTGGTTACGATGCATATGGCAATGAAACTTATTATGAAGATGATGGCTATTGGTCTAAAAGTGAATTTGATGCCAATGGTAATACCACTTATTACGAAAATTCTAGGGGCGAATGGTTTAAAGGCGAATATGACAAAAATAGTAATCGAACTTATTACGAAAATTATGAAGGGATTGTCAGAGGTGTAAAGAAATGAGCATTGCATTGAGACATATTGAAGTAACTACACTTATTATGAAAATGTACGTGATAACTGGTGGAAAAGTGAATTTGGATCAACTGTATATGAAACTTATATTAGAGATTAAAATGAAATGAAACAAAAAATAAAAGTCTATTTGGATGATGAACGTGAGACACCCGAAGGTTGGGAAAGAGTATTCTGGCCAGAAGAAGCAATTGAACTATTGAAGAAGGGAATAGTGGAAGAAATCAGCCTAGACCATGATCTTGGAGATGACAACCACGGTACAGGTTATGATGTAGTTATATGGATTGAAGAGGAAGTTTTTACCACTGACTTTATTCCACCAATAATAAAAGTCCATTCTGCAAATACTCCAGCTAGAATCAAAATGGAACTAGGCATACAAATGATTAATCTTAGATCAAAACTAAACAAAATGGTGTAAAGAAATGATGAAACAAATTAAAGGCGAAACTTTTGAGCCTATTATAAGTAATGTGAATATTCCAATGGGTGAAATAGAAGGCCCCATATGGATGTGGCTGCATAGTGATATTGTATGTAAAATAAATAAGCGCAATAAATTGTATGTTGGCTTTATGTCATTAGACCGTATAATCGATTTACATGGATACATGATACATATGCATCCTCATCTTGATTTGATACGTGAACTATTTATTGTCCATAAAGATTACTATGATACGGGTGTCGTGGGTATAAAGGCCATTACTATAGATTTACGTGAATTGACAATTACGCAATACATTTCTAAATTAGAGGAGTTGTTAGATAGAATGTGGATTGTGTAGAAGAGAAAAATTTTCATCTAATACGAATCGATACAATATAAGTATATCTTTTATAGCAGATACTAACTATAATTATAACATCAAATATAAGGTATTATACAATGATCGAGCTTAAATTTAAAGATGGTCGTAAACTTGATGTTAAATATCCTATTATATTAAAAGATTCACGTAACAATATTGTTTATTTTCAATGGTCTGATGGTGTATGGATTAAGAGTGAATATGATAGCCAATACAATAAAATATATTTTGAAACTTCAGAAGGTTCTTGGGCTAGATGTACATATGATGAAGATAATAATCTAATTTATGATGAAGATTCAGATGGTAATTGGCATAAATGTGAATATGACAAAGATGGTATTGAAACGTATTTTGAAAATTCAGAAGGCGTAAAAAAAGGCACATCAAAGCATGAAGTTGTCGAAATGACAATGGAAGAAATTTGTAAATCAATTGGCAAAAATGTTAAGGTAATAAAATGAAAAGAGCAGAACCAAAATTCGATAACGTTATTATTGATTATGAAACACTCGGCCAATCTACACATAACTCGCCGGTGTTATCAATAGCAGTAACTCCATTCACATTTGATCATGATAAAAAAATGACAATTGAACAATTAGCCAATGATTTACCTCAGCTATTTGTTAAATTTAATGTTGAACATCAAGTATTACTTATGAAAAGAACTATTGGACAGTCTACTGCAGATTGGTGGAAAAAAGTCCCGAATGAAGCAGCCAGAATTAAATCATTATATCCTGATGTCGGATTAGATGAAAGTGTACTTGAAGGGCATGAACGTATTGATGAATTTGTTTCAAAACATTGTGTGAAATCTCCAATGGTTTGGTGCCGTGGTCTATCATTTGATATGCCATACATGGATAATATTATCCGTGATTATGGAATTGACGGTTTTAAATGGTTCAGCAAATTTTGGAATCAACGTGACACTCGTACCTTCATAGGTGCATGCCTCCAGGACGTAAAACAAACCAATTGCCCATTGCCAGTCGGTACACTTGATAATTTCGTTCATCATGATCCCGTACATGATAATTGCAAAGAGATATTACAATTACAGTATGCTTTTTGGTATGCAAATGGACAAGAACCTATTCCAGAGAAATACGACATAGTTAAATAGGTAAATTATGAAATTATATATAAATAATACATTCGTGGCACTGTATCCTGTTGGCGGAAGCGCTATTGTTTTTGCTGAAAACGCTGAACGAGCAGCTGATATATTAACTAAAAAATTAGCAAATGAAGGTATGCCACAAGAACATCCAATTACTTCAGGTGATATGACACCGGTCATGGTCACCATTATTAAAAATGACGAACAAGTAATAATTATAGACAATGGAGATTATTAATGAAAAAATTATCTAAGAATTTTTATCTAAAAGAATTCACAAAATCAGCAACAGCAACGAAATATGGTATTGATAATAATATCCATATCGAAAAACACAGACACAATTTAAACAATTTAATTATAAATTTATTACAACCATTGCGGAATAGTCTTGGTGAGATTTTAACAATCAATAGTGGATATCGTTCACTTAAATTAAATAAAAAATTAAAAGGTGCAACCAATAGCCAACATTGTTTGGGAATGGCAGTGGATATTGAATGTCATTCAATATCCACCATTGATTTATTTAATTTTATTCGTAACAACTACGATTATGATCAGATAATTCTTGAATTTTATTATGAAAATGATCCAGCGTCTGGATGGGTTCATGTGTCATATAATCATTGCATTAAAAACAGAAATCAGGCATTGCGTGCAGATAAAAAACGAAGTGCGTTTGGTCGGTTGAAAACAGTTTATACGCAGGTTAATTCATGAAAATTTTTATTGGGTATGATAATATAACTGATGAAGCATATCAAGTTTGCAAATTTTCAATTGAAAAACATCAATCAATTGAAAATGAAATAATACCAATCAAAAAACATGATTTAACGCAATGCGGAATTTATTACCGAGAAAAGAAAAGTGAAAAAAGTAGCACTGATTTTACATTTACTAGGTTTTTGGTTCCGTACTTAAATGATTATAAAGACGAATTAGTTTTATTTGTAGATTGTGATTTTATATTTTTTGAGGATATTAATATATTGGAAAAATTATTAGATCCATCCAAAGCAGTTTCTGTATGCAAATTCCCTAAGTATAATCCACGCAGCAAAATAAAAATGAAAGGTCAAGTTCAATATTCATATCCAAGAAAGAATTGGTCTTCTTTTATGGTATTTAATACAGGACACCCATCAAATTTATCTTTAAATATTGAAACTGTAAATAATTACTCTGGTGCATTCTTTCATAGATTTAAGTGGCTACATGACACCCAAATAGGTGATATTGATTTTGGATGGAATGTATTAAACGGTTATTTTAAATTACATAGCATTCTATCTAACAAATATAATTGGAATGGTACATGCAAAGCTCTACATTATACCGATGGAGGACCTT